>JAESGS010000364.1_pt1 | contig 41036 bp, 27 predicted proteins | sample 9269761 | NCBI WGS metagenome assembly JAESGS01 (sample SAMN15741799, study PRJNA653493) | algae metagenome | isolation source: Cyanosarcina radialis HA8281-LM2 and co-occurring heterotrophs from damp... | place: USA: Makauwahi cave, Hawaii | collected 2011-01-06 | reverse complement strand
AAGGCCTCCCCCGACTTCGGAAGTCGAAGGGGGTAGACGGCGTATCTCGATTTCCGCGAACGCTCCTGCGCGGGATCGACTTCCGAAGTCGAAGCCGGACTTCGGAAGTCGGGGCCGTCACAATCCTGTAACGCCGCGGGCGACCCGCCGGCCGATCCGTTACCATAACCCCATCTCCGCTCGCCCTCTCCGGGGTCCGTCATGCGCTTCCTCCTCGCGGCCGTCCTGTTGAGTATCCCCGTCGCCTTGCCGGCGCAGGACGACGCCACGCCCCTGCCGCCGGGGGCCAGGCTCCGGCTCGGGTCCACCCTGTTCCGCGTCGAGGGGTACAACCGGCACGCCACCCTTGCCCCGGACGGCTCGACCATCGTGCAGTTCGTCGCCCCGGACAAGCTCGTGTTCATCGGCGTCGAGACCGGCAAGCCGGTCAAGACCGTGAAGCTGAAGGAACAACTCCAGTACGGGTACGGCATGAGCTACTCGCCGACCGGCGAGCGGCTCGTCATCGCCGCGTACAACGCCGCCAGCGTCGTCAACCCGGCGACCGGCGAGATCACGGCCAAGCTCCAGAACCGGAACAACAACAACGGCCTCGCCCGGCGGATGGAGGCGCTCGCGGACGGCACGGTCACGCTGTCCGGCGACGGGAAGCGGATGGCGTTCGGGACCCGCTACCCGCAGCAGGAGAACCAGTCCCACGCCTACGTCTACGACACCGACAAGGGGGACATCGTCGCCGAGTTGAAGGTCGCGCAGTCGAACTACATCCAGGCGGTCCTCACCGCCGACGGCAAGAGGCTGGCCTCCTTCGGCCAGTACTACGTCAAGAACAACGAGGAGAACACGGCGTCGATCGTCGAACTCTGGGACGTGGACGGCAAGAAGGAGCTGGCCAAACTGCGGACGAGCGGCATGACCGTGACGGCCGCGAAGTTCTCCCGCGACGGGAAGACGCTCTACACCGGCGGCCAGGGCGGGCCGATCGAGGCGTGGGACGTGGCCACCGGGAAGAAGCTGCGGCAGTACATCACCCGGTCGAACGTCGGGCAGAAGATTTTCGTCTCCGCGGACGGCGAGCGGCTGGCCGCGTGTTCGCAGGACGGGGCGGTGCAAGTCTGGGAGGCGGACACCGGCAAGCGGCTCGGGACCGGGTTCGCCCCGACCAACTCGGTCGAGGCCGTCGCCCTCCCGGCGGACGGCCCGGCCGTCGCGTTCGGGCTGTTCAACCAGACGATGCAGGTCTGGACCGTGCCGGGCAAGGTGCTGACGCCGCAGGAGGGGCACTTCGGGCCGGTCAGCCACATCCAGTTCACCGCCGACGGCAAGCAGATCGTCACCGCCGGGCAGGACGGCCGCGTCGTCCGGTGGGACGCCGCGACCGGCGCGGAGGTCGAGACCTACGGGTACACGAGCATCCCCGTCGCCGCGCGGGGGACGGCGGCGTTCCCCGTCCGCCGCCCCGGCCGGGCCGTCCGGTGGACCAACAGTTGGAACGTCTACCAGGGGGCGTTCTCGCCGGACACGCAGACGATCTACCTGCAAGGCGGCAACGGCGGCGTCGCGGTCGTCGATCTCGCGACCGGGCAGGAGCAGTTCACGCTGTTCTTCCCGAACGCGGCCGGCGGGTCGGCGAACACCCGGCCGTCCCTGTCCGCCGACGGCCGGCGGGTCGGCGCGGCGGGCCAATACTACCAGCGGAATAAGTACGTCTTCTCCGCCGCCGCGTGGGACACGGAGACGGGGCAGACGCTCGCCGAGTTGAAGATGGACGTGGACCAGAACGTCCGGTACGTCAACGGCATGGCCACGGCCGTCTCGCCGGACGGGGCGTACTTCGGCGTGATGTGCAACGTCCAGGAGCAGCGGACCGGGCAGGCGACCACCGAGTTCACGACGTTCGACCTGCGGACCGGGGCGAAGCTGGCCGCCGGCGGGCAGACCGGGCGGTCGCACTCGCCGTTCCTGCACCCGTCGCCGGACAACCGGTCGGTCCTGTCGCTGGACCAGCAGAGCCGGCTGCTCGTGTGGGACCTGCCGACCGGGAAGCTGGTCCGCACGCTGGCCGGGGTCACCAACGGCCAGGCGCAGCCGCCGGTGTTCCACCCGACCGGCCGGACGTTCGCCGTGTCCGGGATCGCGCCGTCGGACCAGGCGGCGGGCATCAGCCGGTTCACCGTCCGCCTCGTCGAGTGGGCGTCCGGCGAAGTCCGGGCCGAGATTCCGACGAACAACGCCGGCATCTCGGCGCTCGCGTTCTCCCCGGACGGCAACACGCTGGCCGTCGGCTGGCAGGACTCGACCGTGCTCTTGTTCGACGCGACCGGCAACGACGCGAAGAAGCCGTGGGAGGCGGCCCCGACCGAGCCGCCGCAGTTGTGGGACAAGCTCGGCGGCAAGTCGGCGAAGGAGGCGTGGGCCGCGATCCGCGAGCTAACCGACCGCCCCGACGTGGCGGTGAAGCTGGTCCGCGAGCACGTGAAGCCGGTCCCGGCGGCGGCGCGGCCGACGGCGGAGGGCGTCGCGAAGCTGCTCGCCGACCTGGACGCCCCCGCGTTCGCCGCCCGCGAGGCGGCGATGAAGGACCTGAAGCGGCTCGGCAAGCTGGTGGAGAAGGAACTGCGGGCGACGCTGGAGACGACGCCGTCGCCGGAGGCGAAGGAGCGGGTCGAGAAGCTGTTGGCGGCGATCGTCAAGCCGGTGCTGCCGAACCCGACGGAGGCGCGGGCGGTGGAGGTGCTGGAACGAATCGGCAACGCCGAGGCGCGGGCGGAGCTGGCGAAGCTGGCGGCCGGCGACCCGGCGAGCCTGCTGACCCAGGACGCGGCCGCGAGCCTGAAGCGGATGGCGAAGTAGGGCGGGTCGAGGGGTTTTGCGACGAGGCCCGACGGCGGGCCGGCAACCGTCCGACGAGTCCGCCGTTCAACGCCGGCGGGTTTTCGGCCTGAAAGGCCACAACATGTCAGCCCAGGGCAACGCCCTGGGTATTGGTCTCCACCAACGACCAAGCCCTGAAAGGGCGACACCGGTTCGGGACCGGTTCGGGTGTCGCCCTTTCAGGGCTTGTTGCATTTGGGTGGCGGTCGGACCCAGGGCGTTGCCCTGGGCTGACATGTGCCACCCCTTCGGGGTAAAGAGGGTCGCGGAACGCGGTGGTCGTTTTCGACGGTGCGGCCACCGTGTCCGGCCTCGCAAAGCCTCGGACCGACTAACACATCACGACAACCCGTCCCCGCCTACAATTCCCCCACACCCTCCGAGGACACCCCGATGCTCACCGGCGAGCCGCTCCGCCTCACGAAACTCGCGAAACGGGCCGGCTGTGCCGCCAAGCACCCGCCCGGCTTCCTCCTGCCGCTGCTCGGCCTGCTGCCGCCGGTCACCGACCCGAACGTCCTCGTCGGCAGCTCCACCGCCGACGACGCGGCCGTGTACAAGCTCTCGCCCGACCTCGCGCTCGTCCTCACGACGGACTTCTTCACCCCGATCGTGGACGACCCCCGCGACTTCGGCCGGGTGGCCGCCGCGAACGCCCTCAGCGACGTGTACGCGATGGGCGGCAAGCCGCTGTCCGCGCTCAGCATCGTCGGCTTCCCGGACGCGCTGCCGGCGGCCGTCCTCGGCGACATCCTCGCCGGGGCGTGCGCGGTCGCCGCGGAAGCCGGCATCGCCATCGTCGGGGGGCACACGATCAAGAGCGAGGAGCCGATCTTCGGCCTCGCCGTCGTCGGCACGATCCACCCGGACAAGGTGCTGAGCAACGCCGGGGCGAAGCCGGGCGACGCGCTGATCCTCACGAAGCCGCTCGGCCTGGGGATCATCTCGACGGCCGCGAAGAACGACAAGGACTCGCACGGCGCGATCGCCGACGCCATCCGCGTGATGACGACGCTCAACCGCAAGGCCGCCGAGGTGCTGACCGGCCACGCGGTCCACGCCCTGACGGACGTGACCGGGTTCGGGCTGCTCGGCCACCTGCGGAACATGACGAGCGCCAGTCGGGTAACCGCGGAAGTGTGGGCGGCGGCCGTGCCGGTGCTGCCGGCGGCCCGCGAGTACGTGGCGGCCGGCATCGTCCCCGGCGGCACGCGGGCGAACGCGAAGTTCCTGGCCGACTGGGTGACGTTCGATTCCGACGTGACGCCGGACGAGCAAATGCTGCTCGCGGACGCGCAGACCTCCGGCGGGCTGCTCGCCGCGGTCCCGGCGGCCGTCGCCGAGGACGTGATCCGCGCGTGTCGCGCGGCGGGCGTGCCGGCCGTGCGCGTCGGGCGGATCGTGGAATCGGGCCAGGGGCTGATTTCGGTGCGGCGGACGGGTGGGTAAAGCAAACGACCCCGCTCATGTCGAGCGGGGTCGGTGGGAAGCGATTCACGTCTCGGTTAGCGCTCGTGCGGCCGGGTGAACGTTTGCAGGTGGCTGAGGTTCAGCGACCCGCTCCGCATCGACGCCACCAACTTCTGCTCGATGAGTTCCACCGGCCGGGTCGCGCCGCGGCAATCCTCGATGAGCGTTTCCTCGTCGATGTCGTATTCAATCTCCGCGGTTCGTGGCGCAAGTAATGATTCGGAATGTATCTTCATGATGGAACTCCTCGTTGTTAACCGGCACTGTACTCAAGCAATCGACATGCCACCGGCGGCGGCATGTCGCGTGCCATCGGCCCGGCCATTTTTTTCGACGCGCGGTTCGTCCTAACGGTCTGATCCCATCAAGAGAAACTAATCCGAGAAATGTTTGGCCGCGTAGTGGCTGTGTAAGCGTTCCGCACCGTGAACGCGGCCCTTTTTCCGCGATCGGCATCGCCCTTCCCGCGGCCGCGCACGCGGTTGCGCGGGGCGAGTACGCGCACGCCGCTTCCCGTCTCGACCCGCGGCCCGATTCGTCCGGTCGATGGGAAATGATTCCAGACGGCCGCTATCTGTACAAATAGCCACATGTCAACGAGTTGCGTCATTTCTCAAAAATGATTCCGGCCTTTTGCAATGATTCCAGGGAAGGGTGGGGGCGTTTCCGTGGAATCATTTTCCGCGCACCACAACCCGGTGCGTGCCGTTGTCATCCCGTAGGACCAGTTCGCCGCCGACGGGTTGACCATCGACTTCGATCTCGCGCGTCGAGCCGGTCGGCCCCTCCACCCGAATCTCGTACACGCTCGACCCGAACCGGTACCGCACCTCGAACCCCGCCCACGCGGCCGGCACGCACGGCGCGAAGGCGAGCCGGTCGCCGACGCGGCGGACGCCGAGGATGTCTTCGAGAAAGACTTGGTACAGCCACCCGGCGGACCCGGTGTACCACGTCCACCCGCCGCGGCCGACGTGCGGCGGGCGGCCGTACACGTCCGCCGCGACGACGTACGGCTCCACCTTGTACGTCGCCACGTCCGCCGGCGTGTCGGCGTCGAGGATCGGGTTGAGCATCTCGCAGAGTTGCCACGCGGCGTCGGCCTGGCGCAGCCGCGCGACCGCGCGCAACAGCCAGATCGCGGCGTGCGTGTACTGCCCGCCGTTCTCCCGCGTGCCGGGGAGGTAGCCCTTGATGTAGCCGGGCTGGAGCTTGCCGGAATCGAACGGCGGGTCGAACAGCAGGACGATGCCGTCGTCCGGCCGCACGAGCTGCCGCACCGCCTCGCCGACGGCCCGCGTCGCGCGGCCGCGGTCGCCGCCGGCGATCACGGCCCACGACTGCGCGAGCGAGTCGATTCGGCACTCGTCGTTCTCCGCCGAGCCGAGCGGCGTGCCGTCGTCGAAGTACGCCCGGCGGTACCACTTCCCGTCCCACGCCTCTTCCGCCGCCGCGATCAGGTGCTTCGCCCGCTCGCGACAGATGCGGGCGCGGTCCGCGTCCTGCCGCGATTCCGCCAACTTCGCGAACTCGTCGAGGCACACCGCCTGGAACCACGCGACCCAGACGCTCTCCCCTTTGCCCCCCGCGCCGACCTTGTTCATCCCGTCGTTCCAGTCGCCGACGCCCATGAGCGGCAGCCCGTGTGCCCCGAGCTTCCACCCATTCTCCAGCGACCGGACGCAGTGCTCGTACAACGTCGCCGTCTCCGCCGAGACGCGGGGCTGCGTGTACGACTCCTCCTGGTGCTCCTCCAAGAGCGGGGCGTCGAGGAACGGCACGACCTCGTCCAGCACGGTCGCGTCGCCGGTCGTCGTGACGTAGTGGCAGGCGACGAGCGGCAGCCAGAGGAAGTCGTCGCTGAATCGGGTGCGGACGCCGTTGCCGGCCGGCGGGTGCCACCAGTGCTGCACGTCGCCCTCCGGGAACTGCCGCCGCGCGGCCCGGAGCAGTTGCTCGCGGGTGAGCTTCGGCGCGGCGTGTACGAGGGCCATCACGTCCTGCAACTGGTCGCGGAACCCGTAGGCCCCGCCGGACTGGTAGAACCCGGTCCGGCCCCACAACCGGCTGCTGACCGTCTGGTAGAGCAGCCACCGGTTGAGCAAGAGGTTCAGCGCCGCCGACGGCGTGCGGACCTGCACCGCGTCGAGCAACTCGTCCCACCGCCGCCGGACCGCGGCGAGCGATTCGGCCGCGCGGTTCGGGTCGCGGTAGTACGCGATCAGTTCCCGCGCTTTCACGAGGTCCGGGGCCTCGCCGAGCAGGCCGAGGAAGACGTAGGTGTCGCCCGGCCCGAGTTCGATGACGACCTGCAACGCGGCACACGGGTCGAGCGTCGGCCCGGTCTGCCCGGACAGTGATGCGCGCGAGAGGGCCGCCGGGCGTGCAACCGACCCGCACCGGCCGAGGAACTCGGTGCGGTCCACGGTGACGGACGTGGCCGGGACGTTCGCCGCCGCGAACGCCGTGGCCTGCGGCGCGACGGCCTTCGCCGGGTTGCGGGCGAGGACGACCCCCCAATCCGCGGGAACCTCCGTCAGCACCTGCTGGGCCGTGATGTCGCGGTTCGTCCCGAGCACCCACTCGACGTAGTACGTCACCCTCAGCTTCCGCCGGTGCGGACCACGGTTCGTCAGCCGAAGGTGGTTCACCTTCACCGGGTCCGTCGGCGGGACGAAGACGGTCAGCTCCTGGTCGATCTCCCCCTGCCGGGATGCGAACACGGTGTACCCCGCCCCGTGCCGCACGAGCGTGTGCCCGCCGGCCGGCAGCGGCGTCGGCGTCCAGACTTCGCCCGTTTGCTCGTCGCGGACGTACAGCACCTCGCCGGGCGCGTCGGACACCGGGTCGTTGCCCCACGGCGTCAGCCGGTTGAGCTGGCAGTTCCCGGCCCACGCGTACCCGCCGCCGGAGTCGGTGACGAGGAACCCGAAGTCCGGGTTCGCGATCACGTTCGCCCACGGCATCGGCGGGGCCGCGTCCCGCGGGACGATCACGTACTCGCGGCCGTCGGCCGAGAACCCGCCGACGCCGTTGAAGAACTGCAAGTCGCCCGGCGTTTCGGCCCACCGCCGCGATTCCCCCGGCTTCGCCGTCGGGGCGAACGCGGCGGGTAGCCGCGGCGCGCGGACGGTGCGGCCGATCTGGTCCTCGAGCGACCCGCGGCGGCCGTCGAGCGCGACCCGCGCCCAGCACTGCAACAGCGCCCGGTCCTGCGGCGAGAACTGGTCGGTCTTCCGCACGAACACGCCGCCCGGCCGGTCGATCCGGTCCCGCGCCTCGCCGGCCCGGATCAGGCCCATCACCTCGTCCGCCAAGCTGTCCTGGTACGAGGTCGGCATCTCGTTCAGGATTACAAGGTCCGTGAGCAGCCCCTTCGACCGCCAGTACGAGTGGGCCGTCAGGAGCCGCTTCAGCAACTCCATCGACTGCGGCCCTTCGGTCAGGTGCAACAGCACGACGGGCAGGTCGCCGGAGATGCCGTGCCGCCAGAGACCGCTCTGCCCCTGGTGGTTGTTCATCAGGCACTCGGCGGACGCCCTCAGCGCCGGCGTTGGGAACAACATGACCCCGGCGAGCCGCTGGTAGAGCTGCGCCTCGCGGATGCTGGTGTTGAAGTGCTTCAGCTCGACGCGGCTGTGTGCCCACGCCAGCTCGAACGTGCGGTCCACGGCCGCGGGCGCGTGGAACCGGTGGGCGACCGCGACCGCCTCCTCCTCGGAGTTCGCCACAGCGGTGGTGAAGCAGACGGTGACGCGGCCGGTCGCCGGGACGCGGACCCGGCAGCGGATGCTGAACACCGGGTCGAGGACCGGGCCGGTCGTGCCGGACAGGTCGCCGGCGAGCGCCGCCGGGTTCGCGAGCGTCCCGCGGCGGCCGACGAACCGGGCGCGGTCGGTTTCGCACGTCGGCGGCTGGAGGAGTTCCGCCTCCGTCGCGAGGACGTGGACGCCCCACGTCGGCGGCTGGTCCGCCGCCCGCGGCCGCCGCATCGCGACGACGGCCTTCGTGTCGTCCAACCACTTCGTTTGCACGAACAGCTTCTGGAACGCCGGGTGCGCCACGTCCGCGGCGTGCGGGGCGAGCACGACTTCCGCGTAACTGGTGAACTCGATGTCGCGGGGGTGGCCGGTGAAGTTCGTGACCGTGACGCGCCGAACCTCCGCGTCCGCCTCCGGCGACACCGCCACTTCCAACAGCGTCTCGATCTCGCCGTCCCGCCGCCGGAGTTCGATCTTGTCCACCGAGTAGATCGCCTCGTAGTCGTCGGCCGGCTTGCACACGGGCTGGTGGCCGGCGGACCACGCCTCGCCGGTGTCCAGCACGCGGACGTAGCAGAACTGCCCCCAGGCGTCGGCCGTGCCGTCGGCCCGCCAGCGGGCGACGGCGAGGTCCCCGCGGCGGCTGTACCCGGACCCGGAGCTGGTCATCATCAGGCCGTATCGGCCGTTGGACAGCAGGTGCGCCCGCGGCTCCCGCGGCGTCGGCGTCGTCAGCCGCCGGCTGACCGCGTCCGTCGCCGTCGGCGGCTTCGACCGCAGCGCCTCCGGCGTCCGGTTCGGTACGACCGGCGCGTCCAGCGGGACGCGCTCTTGCAGCAAGAGATCGACCGCCCGCACCATCGGCTCGCGGGCGAGGCGGGCGGGCATGATGTCGGCGTTCAGCACGTTGTCGAGCGCGAGCAGGCACATCCCCTGGTGGTGGGCCATGTACGACCGGATGACGTGCTGCCGCTGCGCCCGCGGCAGCCGGTCCGGGGTGTAGTCGATGGCCTCATACAGGCCGAACGGCCCCTCCGCGCCGGTGTCCGCGAGCCGTTGGATGTTCGCGATCGCTTCCGGCGTGGCCACGCCGACGGCCAGCACGGTCGCGTATGGGGCGACCACGAGGTCGCGGCCGAGGCCCCGCTTCAGCCCGAGGCCGGGGACGCCGAACGCCTGGTACTGGTACTGGCCGATGCGGTCGGTCAGGTTGTACGCGGACTCGGAGATGCCCCACGGGACCCGCGTCTGGCGGCCGTACTCGATCTGCCGGGCGACGGCCGCCTGCCACGTGGCGTCGAGCAGCGTCCCCTTCGGCACGGGGAGGAACAGCCGCGGCATGAGGTACTCGAACATCGTGCCGCTCCACGACATCAGCCCCGTCCGGTCGGCCACCTTCACGAACGGCCGGCTGAGCCGGAACCAGTGCTTCCGCGGGGCGACGCCGCGGGCGACGGCGAGGAAGCTGGTGATGCACGACTCGGACGCGAGCAGGTCGTAGTGGGCCGTGTCGAGCGCCTGCCGGGGGACGTGGTAGCCGATAGCGAACAGTTGCCGGGTCGGGTTGAACACGAGCGAGAAGTCCATCTCGTCCACGAACCGCCGGGCCGTCTCCGCCAGCTCGCGCAGCTCCTCGGCCAGCCGGGCGACATAGCTCTCGCTGTCCTTCGCGGCCAGTTCCGCCAGCGTCGCGGGCTTCGCCGAATCGAGTCGGTCCGGGTAGAAGGCATCGAGTTCTTCCCGCTGCTCCCGCACGGCGGCGGCGAACCGCTCGGCGTAGAGGCGGGTCGTCGCGTCGGGGTTCGTCGTGAGGCGGTCCGCGACCAGCGCGAGTTGATCGAGCCGCGCGGCCCAGTCCGTGAGGTCGGCGGCCGGCGATGCGAGGTGCTTCGCGGCCGCCTGCGCGAGCGGGCCGTTGGCGTCGTTCTTCTCCAGCCGTTCGCGCAACAGTTCCAACCGGTCGCGCAGCCCGTCTACCGCCACCGGCGACGGGATCGTTCCCTTTGCCTTTTCCTCCAGCCCTTGCGCGAGCGTCAGCAGGCAGCCCATGAGGTTGCCGCTGTCCACGCTCGACACGTAGGCCGGCGGCAGCGGGGCGAGCGTGTGCGTCTCGTACCAGTTCAGGAAGTGGCCGTGGAACCGCTCCAGCCGGTCGAACGTCGCGAACGACTTCTTGAGCCGCTCGACGAGGTCCGGCAGCGTGACGTAGCCGAGGTCGTGGGCGGCGAGCGTGGACGTGAGCAGCAGGCCCATGTTCGTCGGCGACGTGCGGTGCGCGACGAGTTCGACGGGCGTTTCCTGGTAGTTGTCCGGCGGCAGCCAGTTGTCCTCGTCGCCGACGAACTGCTCGAAGAAGCCCCACGTCTTGCACGCGTACCGGCGGAGGAACCGGCGGTCCTCGGCGCTCAGCTCCGCGCTCACTTGGGGCGTCGGGCGGCTGACGAACCAGGCGACGAGCGGAGCACAGAACCACGCGAGCAGGAACGCGACCGCCGCCGGCAGCGCGGCCGGGGCGTACAGGCCGAGAAGCACCGTCAGTCCGACGGCGATGACGGGACTCGTCCACATCTGCCGGAGGGACACCCGGAAGCCCGCGCCGAGGCGGGCCTCCGTCGTCGCGGCGGTTTCCCACTCCAGCAAGTGCCGCCGCGACACGAACAGCCGCCACAGCGTCCGGCCGATGGCATCGAGCAGCGACCACGCCTGGTGCGCGAGGAACGCGACGCCGAGCGCGACCTGGCCGACCGTCGAGAGCAGCCCGGCCCGCGCGTTCACCCACGACTGGCGGACGCCGATCGCCGGGATCGCGAGGAAGCTGCCGAAGACGTGCAGCACGAGCGGCGTCGCCACGACCACGAGCGCGACGAGCGACCACGCCCACGCGCCGCCGGGCAGGACCGTCCAGCCGAGCGCGAGCATGAGCAGCATCGCCGCCGGGACGAGCGTGCGGCGGAGGTTGTCCGCCACCTTCCACCGTTCGAGCAGCGGCAGCGGGTTCGGGAGTTTGCCGTCGTGCGCCGTCGGAACCCGTGGGGTGAGCCACGGCAGGAGCTGCCAGTCGCCGCGCGCCCAGCGGTGCTCGCGGCGGGAGTAGGCGGCGTACCGGGCCGGGAAGTCGTCGAACACTTCCACGTCGCTGACGAGGCCGCACCGGGCGAACGTGCTCTCGATCAAGTCGTGGCTCAGGACGTGGTTGTCCGGGAACGCGCGGCCGGCGGTCGCCTCGAACGCGTCCACGTCGTACAGCCCCTTCCCGGTGAACGTTCCGCGGCCGTACAGGTCCATGTACGTGTCGGACACGGCCGCCGAGTACGGGTCGATCCCGGCCGAGTACGCGTACAGCCGCGCGAACAACGACCGGAACCCGGTCTTGTACAGGAAGCTGACCCGCGGCTGGAGGATCGAGTACCCGCCCTCGACCCGCCGGCCGTCGGCCGAGAGCCGGGCCTGGTTCAGCGGGTGCGCCAGCGTGCCGACGAGGACGCGGAGGGCGTCCCGCGGCAGCACGGTGTCGCTGTCGAGCGTCATCACGTACCGCGTGCGGGGAAGTGTCGCCGGGTCGCTCGAACAGGTCGCGTAGCTCGTGTCGGTCGCGCCGCGGACGAGGCGGTTGAACTCGTGGAGCTTGCCGCGCTTCCGCTCCCACCCCATCCAGACGCCCTCGGCGGCGTTGAACTGCCGGCGGCGGTGCAGGACGAAGAACCGCGGCGGCCCGCCCGCGGCGTGCTTCTCGTTCAGCGCCCGCACGCCGTCGAGCGCCGCCTGCACGCACGCGGTGTCGTCCGGCATCGTTTCGCTCGGCGCGTCCGCGAAGTCGGTCAAGATTGCGAACACGAAGTTCGGGTCCGGGTTCGCCAGGTAGTGGAGTTCCAGCCGGTCGAGCAAACCCTTCGCGCTGGCGGGACTCGTCAGCATGGACGGGATGACCACGAACGTCTCGCAGTCGTCCGGCACGCCGTCGCGGAAGTCGAGCCGCGGCAGCACCCGCGGCGGCAGCAGCCGGCAAACGACGAAGTTCAACACCGCGACCGCCACCTCCGTCGCCGGCAGGAACGCGACGGCGGCGACGGCGAGCGCGAGCGGCCACGTCGGCGGGTCCATGACGGCCATTACGACGGCGACGAACGCCGCGACGAACAGGGCCATCAGGCCGAAGTAGCTGAGGTTCGGATTCTCGAGCAGGAACGCCCGGAGGCGGTCGCGGAAGGCGGGGCGGTAGCGGATGTCTTGGATCAGCTCGCGGCGGCCGTCGCCCACGAGGTAGTGCCCGACGTGGCCGGTGGCCGGCGTCGTCCCGGCCGCGGCGAGCTTGATCGCGCGACGGGCGACCTCCACCTCGGCGACGCCAGACCCGCGGGACAGCTTCTCGACGGCCGTGCGGTACGCGTCGCGGGTGGCGAACGTCTGCCGCCGGTACGCGCCGGTCGGCTCGCTCCGAAGCATCTGCTCCGTCAGGCTCAAGTCCTCGAAGAAAGCGGCCCAGTCGAGCGCCTCGAGCAGCCGCAGGCTCGTGACGGCGTTCCCGATGGAGACTTGGTTGCCGGCCTGCCGCTGGTTGTCCCGGCGGAGGACCTCGTCCGGCTCGCCGTGCTGGTGCGCCAGCCAGCCGCGGACCTGCTCGTCCAGGTCGGCGCGGACCTCGTGCAGCTCGCGGAGGGCGTGCAGCACGCCGACGACGTAGGCGTCGCTCGGCCGCTCCGGAAGCTCGATGGCGTCGCCGGCCGCGGCCCGGTGGACGACCTGATGTGCCAGCGCCCGCTCGGCCCGCGCCGCCCGGAGCTGCCGGGCGAGCCGGGCGAGGCTTTCCAGCAGCCCGACCCGGAGCATGATCGGCAGCGCCCACAGCTCGCCGATGCTCAGTGGCGTGTAGTGCTGGTAGTCGCGGACGTATTCGCGGAGGCTGACCTCCGCGACGGCGCTGTCCGAATGCACCAGCACCGCGACGGCGAACGCGTACGTCCGCGGCAGGCCGATCAGCGGGCCGTCGCTGAGGACGGGCAGCTCGTTGTAATACTTCTGCGGCAGGTGCGTCACGACTTCGCGGAACACGTCGTCGATGACGTGGAAGTTGTCGAGCAGCCACTCGGCCTCCGGGCTGGGCTGCTCGCCCCCCTCGGTCGAGACGGTCAGCTCCCGGTACACGTCGAGGATCGCCTGGTGGTTCTCGCGGACCCGCTTCAGCAACTCGCCGCTGGCCGGCCGCCGCGTCGTCGGCCCCCACGTCCCGCTGAGGGTGCGGGCCACGTCCACGGCCCCGATCTCGATTTGCGTCTTGTGTCGCAGCGGAACGTGCTCGCTCGAAAACATCCGGCCCAGTTCATCGACCAACGATTCATTCGTAGGCAGGTGTGCGACCATGCGAAGTCTCAATCCCAGGGACCGGCAACGAGAGTGGCAGCACCGGGAGCAACGGATGTGCCAAGCCGGGACGGGCAAAACCGCTGGAAATGCAAGGGTTACCGCAGGTTCGTTTGCGCATCGGGTTGCGCGAAGACGCGCACTACGACGACGGGCGGCGGGCAACAGGTCTCGACTCGTCGTTGCATCGAAGCCCGAAATCGGAATCGGTTCGACGGGCACACGAGTTGCCAAGCATCCGATTGCTCGACCCACCTTCCTCCCTGAGATTCCGCCATGCCGCGCTATTCACTTGAAACGATCATCCTGATCCTGCTGCTGCTCTGGGTGTTCGGGGCGTTCGTCACCCCGTTCGGCGGGGACATCATTCACCTGCTGCTGGTCATCATCCTCGTGGTGGTCATCCTCCGGCTCATGCAGGGCCGCACGGCCGTGCCGTAGGCGGAACGGGCGGGGGCGGCACATCACTTGCGGCCGAGATCGGCCGCCCGTCCGCCCGTTCCGACTCCCTCAGGAGGCACTCTCATGCAACATCGCTCCCTCACCGCCATGACGGCCGCCCTCGCGGTGTCCGTGTTCGTCGTGGACACGGCCGACGCGCAGTTCCGACTCTTCGGCCGCGGCCGCGGCCGCGACCGCGGGGCGTCGTGGTCCGGCGGCAGCTCCTACTCGCCGGGCGGGTACTACGGCGGCGGGTACTACGACAACTCGTACAACACCGGGTGGGTCCACGGCATGCCGTACACGACCTCCGGGTCCGCGTACACCTACCCCCAAGGCTCGTGGTCGAACTCGTACCCCTCGACGACGTGGCCCTCGACCCCGACGTACTCGTCCAGCTCCTTCTACACTCCGACGACGGGGTACGCGACCGGCGGCTCGGTGCCGTGCGCGTCGCCGTACCCGATCTACAGCCCGTACGAGTCGCGGACGACGCAGGGGACCGGGCCGACGACCTCGCAGTCCTTCTACACGCCGCGGCCGATGGAAGCGCGGAACAACAACAACGTGGAGGCGGTGCCGATCGGCGAGAAGTCGCACGACGGCACGGTCGTGAAGGTCGGCACGAACACGCTGACGATGCGGAGCGGGACGACGAACGAGGAGCACACGCACTTCGTCCCGGCGGACGCGAAGGTGACCCGCGACGGGTCGAGCGCGAAGCTCGAGGACCTGCGGAAGGACGACTTCGTGGTCGTGACGACGAAGACGAACCCGGAGATGACGGTGCTGAAGGTGGACGCCCGGCCGAAGCGGTAACCGAATGTGGAACCCGGAGCGGTAGCGACGGGGTGTGGGAACCGATCCTACACCCCGTCGCTGCCGCTCCGGGTTCCACTGATTTACTCGTGCTTGAACTGCTTCTTGTCCAGCTCGTACTCGGCCAACTTCGCGGTAATGCTCCGCCGCGACAGGCCGCAAATCTCGGCGCACCGGCCGACGTTCCCGCGGGCCTTCTTCAACGCCTTCCGGATGTACTGCCGCTCGATCGCGATCGTGGACTGCCGTAGCAGTTCCGGCAGCGGCCGGTCGATGTTCACCTCCACCGGTAGCTTCGGCAGCGCCCCGCCGGACAGTTCGGCCGGCAGGTTCGCCGGCTGGATCACCTGGTCCTGTGAGGTCACGCACGCCCGCTCGATGACGTTCTCCAGCTCGCGAATGTTGCCGGGCCACCGGTAGTTGAGCAGCATCGTCATCGCCGCCGGGGATATCCGCTTCGCCGGCTCGCCGGGCGGCGCGTACTTCTGGCAGAAGTGCGTTGCCAACAGCGGGATGTCCTCCGCCCGGTCGCACAAGGACGGCACGTCGATCTTCACCACGTCGAGGCGGTAGTACAGGTCCTCGCGGAACGTCCCCTTCTTCACGAGCTTCAACAGCGACTTGTTCGTTGCCGCGATGACCCGCACGTCAACCTGGATGCTCTCCGTGCCGCCGACGCGCTCGAACTGCCGCTCCTGGAGCACGCGGAGCAGCTTTGCCTGCATCGACGGCGGCACGTCGCCGACCTCGTCGAGAAAGATTGTGCCGCCGTGGGCCATCTCGAACCGGCCGATCCGCTGGCCCACGGCGCTGGTGAACGCCCCCTTCTCGTGGCCGAACAACTCGCTCTCCAGCAGGTTGTCCGGCAGCGCGGCGCAGTTGATCGCGACCATCGGCCCGGTCCGGGCCTGCGACGCCTGGTGGATGGCGCGGGCGATCTGCTCCTTGCCGGTCCCGGTCGCGCCCTCGATCAGCACCGTCGAGTTCGTGTGCGTCAGGTTCGCGATCAGCTCGAAGATCGCGTGCATCTGCGGGTTCTTGCTCAGGATGTTCTGGAACGAGTACCGCGTCTGCAACTGCTCCCGCAGGTACGACAGCTCGTCCTGCAGCGCCCGCTCCCGCAGCGCGGTGTTGATGACCCGGCGGAGGTGGTCGATGTCCACCGGCTTCGTCAGGAAGTCGATGGCCCCGAGTTGCATCGCGTGGACGGCCTCGTCGATCGTGCTCGCCCCGGCGGTCACGACCACGGCCACCGGCAGGTTCCGGTCCTTGATCTCTTGCAACAGCCGCATCGCGTCCATGTCCGGCGTCCGCAGGTCCGCGATCACGATGCTCGTGTTGTGCGCGACCAGGTCTTGTAACACGGCCGTCCCGTCCGACGTGACGGCGACCCGCAGCCGGGCGTCGGGTTCCAACAGTTGCTGCAACTGCCGGCCGACATCCGGGTCCGGTTCGACGATCAAGATGCGCCGCGGCCGCACGACGGCTTCGGGCGGGATCGGCCGGGCATCCGGCAACGGGGATACGGCAGACATGGGGTCCGCTCCTGTTGGCCAAACTGGGTATCAGCCAATGGGTCACAACAGGCAAATGCCGCGCCCAAACCGCGCACCCGACTGCCGATTCGCCGGGGGAGCATTCCCGCGGGGCGCACGAAAAAGCCCCGCGTCCGGTCGGAGGCGGGGCCGCTGTTTCAACGCATATCGGTCAGTTCCGGACGGCGGGGTCTCTCGTCTTGATGACGCCACTGCCCCCGAAGTTGAGCAGCAGCACGCCGGCGACCGCGGCCACGATGGAAAGTAACAGTTGCACGGTCGGGAAGACGCGGGCCGTATTCACCGCGGGTTCCGACGTGACCGGCGCGGTCATGGCCTGGACGAGCGTAAACGCCGCGCTGACGAGGCCGACGATCAGCAGCCCCAAACCCGTGAGCCTCATGACAATGTCCTCCCCTGATGGCGTGTGTTCGCGACTACCGGACGCAGGTGGCGTCCTCGTAGAACTCGTCGGCGGCCGTCTGGCGGATCTCCGACAACTGCCCGGCGATCATGCTCTGGTGGTGTTCCAGCGTTTGGATCAGTTCGTCGAACAGCCCGCACCAATCCTCGCCGCGGTCCTCGCACTCGTCGCGGGCGTCCTTCACCTGCGCGCACAGCTCGGTCATGTCCGCGAGGTGCTTGTGCAGTTGTTCCGTCATCGACGATTCGCCGTCCCCGACCCACGTTTGCAGCGGCGTGTCGGTGTCGTATGCGGTGTTGGACGCGTGCATGGTGAAAGTCCTCCTCGACGGAACCGGTCAGCCGGGGCGACCCCGGACCGTGGCGAACGTCACGCACCCACCGTGCCAAACCGGACTGGTACGCCGGGCCGCAGGAATTTCGCCGGCCTTGCGCCGCCCGGCCCGCCGGCAGGAAATGAACTGCCCACGGCTGCGCGAATTCGGGGGGGTGTGGCACGACAGGTGCGTTTTCACTCCCGTCGGTCCGCGGCGTACCCGCGGGCCGGGATCGCTTCTTACCTGGAGACTAAACATGCGACTGCTCAAATTGATACCGACCGGGTTGGTGGCCGCCGCCGTGCTGGTTTCCGCCGGGTGCAACAACAGCTCGACCGGCGGGCACACCGGGACGAACGACTCGTTCAAGCTGAAGGCCCCGGCGATGGCGACGACGCTGAAGCAGGGCGACCGCGAGACGGTGACGGTCACCCTCGACCGCGGGTCGAACTTCAAGCAGAACGTGAAGCTCGACGCGACGGCCCCGTCCGGGCTGAAGGTCGATCTCGCCAACAAGACCGTCAACAGCTCGGACAAGGCGGACGTGGCGGTGACGGTCGAGGCGGACAAGACCGCGCCGGTCGGCGAGCACGTCGTCAAGATCACCGGCACGCCGGAGACCGGCGCGGCTACGACCGTGGACTTCAAGGTGAAGGTCGAGGCAAAGTAACGAAAGCCGTAAAGCGAAACACCGGGCCATCGGCCCGGTGTTTTTTTGTCACTCGTTCTCGTCGCCGCGGTCCTTCTCCTTGTCGTCCTCGCGGTCGCGGTCCTCGTCCCGCTTCTCGTTCGGCTTCGACTTCTTGGTCGCCGTCCGCAGGTCGTCGCGGGCCCGGCTCTGGGCGGCCCCGGTGTCGTGGGTATTCATCCGCCCCTTGTCGCGTTGATCCGACATGGGTAATCCTCCGCGTGGGTCGCCGGGCGGGAATCGCCCGACGCCGTACACACCGGGCAACCGACGTGCCGGGCGCAACAAAGAACCCCCGGCACGGCCGGGGGTTCTTTTGCGGCTAGGGGTCGGTTACTGGAACTGATTCCGCAAGTCGCGGGACCGGGCGAACCCGTCGCGGGCGAACCCCTTCACGTCGTTCCACGCCGGGCCGTCCGGGTAGAGCTGGTCCCAGTCGGCCTCCAGCTGCGGCTCGACGAAGTCGAACTGGCTGGTCGGGTACCGCGTCTCGGCCCGTACGCCGAACCGGTACGCCGCGCCGCGGTGGGCCTCGGCGATTTTGCTGTCGCTGCGGTGCTCGTCCAGGTACTCGCGGATCCAGTTGTCTTCCGTCGTCGGGTCGATCAACTCGCCGACGCCCTTGCCGGCCAGCCCGCCGGCCGCCGTCCCGCCGATGATCGCGCCGACGACCGCCCCGACCGGCCCGCCGGCCGCGCCGACGGCCAGCCCGCTAGCCACGCCGCCGACGACCGCGCCGACGCCGGTTTCGATCGGGTGCGACCCCGCCGTGTCCGTGATCGGGTCCGGGTTCCGGCTGCCGTACGGCGGCAGGTCCACGCTCTTCTCCGGGTCCTTCCCGTTCTTCCCGTCGTTCCGTTGGTATTTCTCAGCCATGGCTTATCTCCGGTGCGAGTTCTGAAATGCGGCAACGCCGCGCCCGGCCATAACGTCGCAACTCTCGCGCCGGGTCGTTGGGCCGGCCGCGGATTGGGAGAATTCGCCGGCATCGAACCTGCTCGGTCAGCGGAGGGATACCGGGGCCACCAGGAACGTCGAGATGAACCTGCGCGAGTTGTGGAACGTCGTCCGGCAAGCCGGGGGCGAGTGGGTCGAGCACAAGGCCCCGCGGCTGGCGGCCGCGCTGGCCTACTACACGATCCTGTCGCTCGCGCCGCTGCTCGTCATCGCCGTCGCCGTCGCCGGGTTCGCGTTCGGCGACGAGGCCGCCCGCGAGCAGATCGTCGGCCAGTTCCGGGACATGGTCGGGCCGGCCGGCGGGGACGCGATCAAGACGTTGCTCGAACACGCCGACCGGCCGAACGCCGGGATCGTCGCAACGGTCATCGGCGTCGTGACACTACTGTTCGGCGCGTCCGGCGTATTCGGCGAGCTGCAGGACGCGCTGAACACGATCTGGGAGGTGAAGCCGAAGCCCGGCCGCGGCATCCGCGGGATTGTCGTGGACCGGTTCCTTTCGTTCGCCATGGTCCTGTGCGTCGGCTTCCTGCTCCTCGTGTCCCTCGTCCTCTCGACCGTCCTGTCGGCGATGGGCGGGTACTTCGAGCGGGCGTTCCCCGGCCTCGGCGGGCTGATGCAGTTCGCGAACGTCGCCCTCAGCTTCGTGATCGTGACGGCGCTGTTCGCGATGATGTTTAAAATCCTCCCGGACGTGGAGCTGCGGTGGCGGGACGTGTGGGTCGGGGCGGCGGTGACGGCGGTACTGTTCACCCTCGGCAAGTACCTCATCGGCCTCTACCTCGGCCGGGCCGGGGTCGCGTCGCCGTTCGGGGCGGCCGGGTCGATCGTCGTGCTCGTCGTGTGGATTTACTACTCCGGGCTGATCCTGTTCTTCGGGGCGGAGGTCACGCAGGTCCTGACCCGGCGGGAGGGCCGCGGGGCGGCGACGGAGATCGCGGAACCGACGACCGACCGCGCCGCGGCGGCGACGCCGTGACCGCCGGTCACGACGCCCGCGGCCGGGCCAACTCGGCGAACATCTTCTCCAGGTCCGGCAGGGCGACCGGCTTGACGAGGTGGCCGTCGCACCCGGCCTCCTTCGACCGCGCCCGGTCCGCGTCCTGGCCCCACCCGGTTAGCGCGACGATCGTCATCACTTGCCCCCACGGGTGCTCGCGGATGCGGCGGGTCGCGTCGAACCCGTTCAGCCGGGGCATGCCGATGTCCATGAGCACGATGTCCGGCCGGTCCGCCTCCGCCCGTTCGACCGCCTCGAGCCCGTCGTGGGCCAACGTGACCGCGTGGCCGAGGAGCCGGAGCATTTCGGCCATGGACTCCGCGGAGTCGCGGTTGTCGTCCACCACCAGGATGCGGTGGGGCGGGGCGTTGACCGGGGCCGCCGGTTCCGGCTCGGGCCGCCCCCCGTCCGTCGCGGCGACGGGTAACCGGACGGTGAACGTGCTGCCGAGGCCGACGCCCTCGCTTTCGGCCGTGGCCGTGCCGCCGTGCATCTCGGTGAACGCCTTCACGAGCGCCAGCCCGATGCCGAGGCCGCCGGTCGTCCGCTCCAGGCTGCGGTCCACCTGCGAGAACATGCCGAAGATCGTCGGCAGCGATTCCGGCGGGATGCCGATGCCGTCGTCCCGGACGGTGACGACGACCTCGTTGCCGTCCAACCGGGCGGCCAGTTCGACGTGCCCGCCGCGGGGGGTGTACTTGGCGCTGTTCGCCAACAGGTTCGAGAACACCTGGGCCAGCCGCGTCAGGTCGGCGTCGAGGGGGATCGGCTCGTCCGGCAGCCGGACGGTCAGCTCCTGGCCGGCCGCGTCGATCTGCGGCCGGGCGGCTTCCACCGCGCTCGTCACGGCGTCGGCGAGCGCGACCTTCGCCAACTGGAGGTGGAACTTCTGCCGGTTGACCCGCGAGATGTCGAGCAGGTCGTCGATCAGCCGGACCATGTGGGCGAGCTGCCGGTCCATGATGTTCTGCGCCCGCTCCCGGACGCCGGCGTCCTGGGACATCCGTACGACCTGGAGGCCGTTGCGGAGCGGGGCGAGCGGGTTGCGGAGCTCGTGCGCGAGCAGCGCGAGGAACTCGTCCTTGCGGCGGTCGGCGTCCTTGACCGCGTCCTCGGCCGCCTTCCGGTCGGTCACGTCGCGGGTCGTCCCGGCGATGGCCTCGACCTCGCCGTCGTCGCCGAGGACGGGGACGAAGATGTAGTCGTAGATGCGGCGGCCGTGCGTGCCGGTGAACGGGACCTCGCCGCGGACCGGCCGCCGCGTCGCGACGACTAGGTCGATCTCCCGGTCGTGCAGGGCCGCGTGCCAGTCCGGGTAGCCGAGGTCCAGGCACGTCTTGCCGACGGCCTCGTCCCACGTCCGGCCCCACATCGTCAGCAGCGCCTCGTTCGCGTACGTGAACCGGTGGTTCCGGTCGAACACGTACACGAGGTCCGGGGTCGTCGAGAGGGACGTGTGGTAGACCCGCCGCAGCCGGTCGGACTCGGCCCGCGCCCGCGCCCGCTCGATCGCGTCCCAGCACCGGCCGACGACCTGGCGGACGAGTTCCACCTCCGCCGGCGTCCACGCCCGCGGCTTCGCCTGGTGGACGGCCATGGCGGCCACGAACTTCCCGTCCTTGTGCAGCGGGACGCAAACGGCCGCGGCGATGGCCGTCTCCCGGTACGCCGTCAGGTCGCCGCCGGTGGTCGGCTCCGTCTCCGCGTCGTTCAGGACGAACGGCTCGTTCGCCCGCATCCGCCGCACGACCTCCGGCCCGAACGCGGCCACCGGCCACCGGCCGACGATGCTCTCGGCCCCGGCCGTGTAGTTCCCGGTGATGTTGAAGACCGCCTCGCCCTCGACTTCCGCGTAGGCGCACCGGTTCGCCCCGAGGTGCTCGCCGAGCAGTCGGGCCGTCGTCGTCATCACCAGGTCCGGGTCGGAGAGCGGCTGGGTCGCGTCGGCCAGCTTCGCCAGGAACCGGTGGCGGCCCTCGCTCTCCTTGAGCACCTCCTCGTCCCGCTTCCGGTCGGAGATGTCGCGGAACACGAGGACGGCCCCGCCGACCGCCCCGCCGGCCCCGCGGATCGGGGCGGCGGAGTCGTCGATCGGCCGCTCCGTCCCGTCGCGGGCGATCAGGAGCGTGTGGTTCGCCAGCCCGACGATCACGCCCGTCTCGAGCGCCCGCAGGGCGGGGTTCTCGACCGGCTCGCGGGTCGTCTCGTTGACGATCCGGAACACCTCGGCGAGCGGCCTCCCCTGGGCCTCGGCCGTCGGCCACCCGGTCAGCCGCTCGGCGACGCCGTTGAGGAACGTGACCCGCCCGGCGGCGTCCGTGGCGATGACCGCGTCGCCGATACTGGCGAGGGTCGTGTGCAGCCACTGCCGCTGCTCCTCGACGGCCGTGGCGGCCCGCCCGCGGGCCGCGAGTTCCCGCCGCAAGGCCCACACGAACAGGCCGACGGCCACCAGCCCGAACGCGGCCGACGCGACGGCGAACAGCACGGCGTTCGCGTAGCTGTCCCGCATGGAACCGTCGCGGGCCGCCAGCAGCCGCCTCTCCTCGGCCTCGAACTCGTCGGCGATTTTCCAGAAGGCCGTCAGGTACGCCGGCCGCCCGCGGTTCGCCTCAATGAACCGCTGCACCGCCGCCAGCCCGCCGTCCCGCCGGACCCGCATCGTGTCCCGGAAGAGGCCCACGGCCGTCCGCGACTCCTCTTCCATCCGATCGACCTGCCGGTTCTGGGAGGGGTTGTCGGCGGTCAGAACCTTCAGCCGGTCGAGCGTGTCGCGGAGTTCGTCCACGCTCCGGTCGAACAGTTTGACCTGCTCCTCGTCGCCGGTCATGGCGTACCCGCGGAGGGCGACCTGCAGGTTGCGGGAGGCGGTGAGGGCGGACCCGAGCGTGTTCAAGACTTGGTACGTGTGCTCGACGTGCTTCGCGTTGGCATTCAGGGCGCGGACGTTGGCGAACGAGCCGGCGGCGTTGGCGACGATGAGAACGGCGAGAAGCAGGATACCGAGGAGGATGTTGCGGTCGAATGGCTGACGCATACCACCCCCGCCAACCCGCCCCTCGGACTGCCGCCCGGCACGTGTCGGGCGGCACGAGCCGGGCACACGTCACCCGTCAAACCAACATTCTATGTCCGGCAGCCCCCCCGCCTACGCTCAGTTAATCAGGAGAAGGACAAATTCTGTCCAGAACAAGACAAATTGTCCGGCCCTGAATTCTTCACGGCTTCTTCGACGGCGGCACGGCCGGGATCGTGACCGGAGGCTCGACCACGACCGGCTTCTCGGCCTTCGTCCCGCTCAGCTCCAGGAGCCTCCCCTTGAGCGCCGCGAGCTTCTTGTCCTCGGCCGCCGGGTCCTTCTGGTACGCGGCGTTCGTCCGGGCGTCGGCGTTCAGCACCGTGCCGTCCAGCGACACCCCGGCGAACAGCCCGCGGCTGCGGGAGTACGAGACGATCTCGGCTTCGAGCTTCCCGTCCGTCGCCGCTTGCGCTTGCCGACCGACCGGCCCGGCGGCGACGGAGGCGTCCGCCCCGAGGGTCAGCTTGTTCTTGCCGTCGAGTAGCCGGTCGAGGCCCTTGCGGGTGCGGAACACGAGGACCACGTCCGTCGATTCGACGCCGACCTGGAACCCGATGCTGCCGCCGCCGAGGTTGACGAACACCGGGTCGCTCCAGTTCCCGTCCTTGTCCTTCGCCAGGACGACACCGTGCCCGCCACGGCCGGCGACGACGAACCCGGCCTTCACGACCCGCGGCACGATCGCGATGCCGTGGGCGTCCGCGAGCAGCTTCGGCGGCAGCCCCTTCGCCGGGATCGCGGCCAGTTCGTCGAGGACGGTGGCGGCGTCTTCGAGGGTGCGGCCCGGCGGCGGGGCGGCGGTCGCCGCGGTGGTCGCGAGCGCGAACGAAAGGATCGCGAGGGTGAAACGGGTCATGACATCCTCCGGTGTTGTCGAGATTCGGCCACGGCAGCCGTTGCCGTCTCAACTGTACGCCGGGCAACCGCCGGGCCGAAAGGTCGCGCTGTCGTGCGATTGAAAAATGTACACGGCCCGGCCCGACGGAACGCACAACCTGCACGGCCTGTATGTTCGTTTGCGACGAGAGAATCGCGGCGAGGGCGCAACTACTTTGAGCGCCTGGAAGAATTGCATGTTCTACAGTTCGTTCAGTCGCCCACCGTCGCGGTCCGCGTTTCCTGACGAGGAGGCCGCGGCCGCATGTAGGCTTTGAACCTGATGTCGAACCGCCCACAGCCCGGACCCGCTCAGCCGACGATGCCGGCCACGCCGTCGCCCGTCCCGGTCAGCTCGCCGAACGCGCAGACGGTCGTGCAGCGGGCGGCCACGCCGGCGAACCTGACGCCAAAGCCGGCGGGCGTGTTGCCGCGGGCGGAGGACGGGCGGATCGGCGAGTACGAGACGCGGAAGAAGCTCGGGTCCGGCGGCATGGGCGTCGTATACCAGGGGTGGGACACGCAACTGCGGCGGAACGTCGCGATCAAGGTGCTGCTGCCCGAGTACTCGGCCGACCCGGAGGCCCGCGAGCGGTTCTTGCGGGAGGCCCGGTCCGCGGCGTCGGTGTCGCACGACAACGTCGTCAGCATCTACCACGTCGGCGACCACCACGGGGCGGCGTTCCTTGTGATGCCGCTGTTGAAGGGACTATCCCTCGAAGCGTTCTTCGAGAAGAAGGGCCTACCGTCGGTGCCTCAGGTCGTGCGGATCGCCCGCGAGATCGCGGCCGGGCTGGCGGCGGCGCACAAGCAGGGGTTGATCCACCGGGACGTGAAGCCGGCGAACGTCTGGCTGGAGTCGCCGAACGGCCGGGTGAAGATTCTCGACTTCGGCATCGCGAAGCCGGCGGACAAGGATCGCCGCAGTTCGATCACCGAGGCCGGCGTCGTCATGGGCACGCCGGCGTTCATGAGTCCGGAGCAGGCCCGCGGCCACGCCGTGGACGCCCGGAGCGACCTGTTCAGCCTCGGCGCGGTGCTGTACCGGATGTGCGTCGGCCAGGCCCCGTTCGTCCGGGCGACGGTCATGGACACGCTGACGGCACTCGTGTCCGAGGACCCGCGGCCGGTGCTAGAGGGCAACCCGGCGGTGCCGCCGCAACTGGCGGACCTCATTCACCGACTGCTGGCCCGCGACCCGAAGGCGCGGCCGGAGTCCGGCGAGGCGGTCATCAAGGAGCTACGGCAGATCGAGCGCGAACTCGCGGGCGGCACGCCGACGGGCGCGATCGGGGCGCAGGCGGCCGTCCGCATCACGGCCGAGGCGATTTCGGTCGTGCAACCGGACGACCCCGGCTTCGAGGTGGTCGAGGACGTGCCGACCGAGGTGGTGGCGAAGTACAAGCGGAAGAAGCGGAAGGCCGGGCCGAGCGGCTGGCTGATCGGCACGGCGGGCGTCGTCGGGGTGGCCGTGGTCGCGGTCGTGATCTACGGCGTGCTGAAGGCACTGGACCCGGCGAAGCCGGCGGAGAAGGCCGCGCCGGTCGAGAACGTGGAACCGGCCGCGAAAGTGCCGGAGCCGGAACAGAAGGAAGAGAAGCCAGACGAGAGACCGCCGCCGGAGCACCGGCCGATGTTCGACCCGGAGGGCCGGCCGCTGCCGCCGCCGCGGTTAGATCCGGAAGGCCGGCCGCTGCCGCCGCCGCGATTCGGCCCGCGGCCGCCGTTCGGGAAAGGCCCGCCCCCGCCGCGCGACCGGCCGTGATTACGCGAACAACTCTTTCACCGGCTTGCCACGGCTGATCGGCAGCGGCCGGTTCTGCGTGTCCCGCACTTCCAGGTCCGGGTCGAGGCCGAGCGCGTCGAACATCGTCGCCGCGAGGTCCTCCGGCGTCACCCGGCCGACCGTCGGCTGCGCCGCCAGCTTGTCGCTCGCCCCGTGGACGTACCCCTTCCGCGCCCCGCCGCCGGCCAGCACCGCGTTGTAGCACGCCGGCCAGTGGTCGCGGCCGCCGTTGCTGCTGATCCGCGGCGTCCGCCCGAACTCGCCGACCCACACCACCAGCGTCGTGTCCAACAGCCCGCGTTCTTCCAGGTCGTTGATGAGCGTCGGCAGCGTCAGGTCGGTGATCGGCAGTAGGAAGTTCAGCCGCTCGACGACGTTCTCGCCGCGGAACCCGTGGTAGTCCCACCCGCCGTTCGCCCCGCCGATGCTCCGGGCGAAGTAGACGTTGACGAACTTCGCCCCCGCTTCCACAAGTCGCCGGGCGAGCAGGCACGACTGGCCGTAGGTCGTGCGGCCGTACTTCTCTCGCACCGCCTTCGGCTCCTTCGTCAGGTCGAACGCCGTCTTGAACGCCGGGGACGTGAGCATCGCCACGGCCTTCTGGTACGACGCGTCCAGCCCCTTCGCGAGCAGCGACTTCTCCATCAGGTCCGACTGCGCGTCGATCAGGTCCAGCACCTGCCGCCGGTCCTCGAGGCGGTCCGGCGTCAGGCCGTCCGGCAGCGTCAGTTCCGGCAGCCGGAACCGCTCGGCGTTCGGGTCTTCGGTCACGAGCAGCGGGGCGTGCGTCTTGCCGAGGAAGCTGGCGTGCTGGCCGGGCGTGACCGACCCGTCGGCGATGACGTGCGGGAACGAGACGAACCCGGCCACGCCCTTCTCGGACGGGAGGAACTTGTTGACGACGCTGCCGAACGCCGGGAACAGTTCGAGCGAGTCGCGGAGCCGCTGGTCGTCCACGGCCGGCGGCACGCCGGTGAGGCTGTAGTAGCCCGCCGAGTTGTGGTTCTTCATCGCGACGGCGTGCTGCATGTTGCGGACGACGGTGAGCTTGTCCGCCATCGCCGCGAGCGTCGGCAGCTTCTCGCCGAACAGGACGCCGGGGACTTTCGTCTTCCGCGCGCCGAACCAGCCGCGGACGTTGTCTGGGGCGTCCGGCTTGGGGTCGAACGTCTCGTGCTGCCCCGGCCCGCCCCACTGGTGGAGGAAGATGATCGACTTGACGCGGGCCTTGCGGGCCGGCTTCTCGGCCGCCGCGAGCAGCTGCGGGAACGTGAGGCCGAACAGCGACGCCCCGCCGATGCGGAGGGCGGACCGGCGGGAGATGGTGGAAGGAGTCATCGCGATTGCTTCCGGGGAACGGAGTCGGCGTCTATCCATTCTTGCCAGGTTTCGATCTGGATGGCAAGCAAGACATCAACGATGTCTTCGCCTGCCATGCCGCGGGCACGCAGTTGATCGATGAAGCCGTTCAATCCGCGTGCGCCGGTTTTCAACCGGTACTTGCGAATCACGTTGAGGGAGTACCATTCGGGGCGTGCCTGTTGGGCGGCTTGAAACCCGCACCCGATACCGATGATCCAGTTCGTTACACTTTCGGGCTCCATCGGCCAGAAGTACATGCCCGGACGGAGCCGGGCGTTCTCGAACACCTCAAGCACTCTATTCGCCGCCGCCCATTGAAGTCGCGTGAGCGCCATGTCACTTCTTCGCCGGGGCCGGTTTCAGGTACGTCGGCAGCGCCGCCGCGTCGAGATCGACCTTCGCCCCGGCCGCCGGGACATCCTGGCCCGCGGCCCACAGGATGCCGTTCGTCAGGAACCGGCGGTAGCCTTCCTCCGCGAAGCTCGCGTGCAGGTGGCCGCCGGTGAACGAGAACGTCCGCCCGCCGCCGGGCCGCTCGAACGCCCACGCCACCACGTCTTCCAGGTCCGCCTTCTTCGCCGCCTTCGCCTTCGGGTTCCACGTCCGCAACAGCGGCGTGACGCCCTTCGCGCCCTCCGCGAACCGTAGGTTCCACAGCCAGCCGTCGTCGATCTTGAACGGCGTCACGCCGTGAAAGATCGGGTGCGCCGGGAAGTCCTTGAACTCGTGGACCCAGTGCGCCCGCTGCGAGAACTTGCTCTCCCACGCAGCCCCGGAGATTGCCCGCGCCCGGTCGCCGAAGTCCTTCGGGTAGTCGGGCACTTGATGCAGTTGCACGAGGCCGGTGCCGCCGTCGAGCAGCTTCTGGATTTGCTCGAACCGGTTCTCCTTCAGGAACGGGTGCTTGTCGCCGCCGTCGATGAGGAACACGACCGCCTTCGCCCCGGCGAACGTCTCCGGCTTCTTCGGCCAGTCGAGGGCCAGCACCGGCGCGACGCCCGGCGTCTGCCGCACGAGGTCCATCAGCACGGCGCACCCGCCGACGTACTCGTGCTCGCCGGGCTTGAAGTAATTCGACCCGGCGACGAACACGACCTTCGCGGCCTTCGGGTCGGTGGGAAGTTCCTCGACCGGCGGGGTCGCGCGGTCGGCGGCTGTCGCGAACGACGTGAGGCAGGCGAGCAGGAGGAGGGATCGCATGAGCGGCTCTCGGTGGGAGGGACGAAACCGAGAGGCATTATCGCCGGGCGGCGTCACGGCTTCAACTCGCGGACGGCGATCATCGCGAACTCGACCGTCGTTTTCGCGTCGCGGGCCTGCAGCGCGATCCGCCCCTTCGACAGCGGCTTGATGTCCCGCACGTCGGCCGTCTCCTTCCCGTTCACCCGGACCGTCTGCCGGTTCCCCTGGACGATCAGCTCCAGGTCGAACCACTCGTCCGCCTTCACGGGGACGCTACCGACGGCCTTCACCTCCGCCACCCGGAGCAGGCTGCCGGCCGGTTCCTTCGCCCGGCTGGTGGCGACTTGCGCCTCGTACCCCTCCGGCACGCCGCCGGGGCCGGGGCCGAACGGCGTCCGGGCCAGCACGCCGGCGTCCCCGCCGTCGTTCACCCGCACCCGGCACCAGACGTGGACGTTCTCGAAGTCGAGCTTCGTGTACAGGTGGGCCGGCCCCTTCCCGCGGCCGACGAGCGTGCCGGTCGGCGTCACCGCCCACCCGTCCCGGTGGTCCGGGTGCGGCTCCCACCACGTCTCGATGTTCCGGCCGTTGAAGATCGGGTAGAAGTCGTCGAACACGTTCCCGGCCCCGCGGTCGCGGCACAGCTTCGCCCGCCCCTTGTTCGTGCCGGCCGGGCCGAAGCTCCCGGCCGTGTCGAGCGTCAGCATCCCGTCCGCGATCGCCCCGGTCACGGTCGTCGCGTGGTCCCGCTTGTCGCGGTCCGCCTCCTTCCACTCGATCTTCCCGCCGCCCACCTTGCCGGTCACGACCAACTCCCGCGTGGCCGGCCCCTTGTCCACGACCGCCCCGGCGAAGGCGTTCCCGGTCCGCGACTCGATCCGCAGCTCGTAGAAGCTGGTCGTGCCGGCCCCGGTCCCGGTGTCGATGATCTTCACGCCCCGCCACGTCGAGCCTTCCGTGAACGGGTCGCCGGCCATCGGCGGCACGACCGGGGCGGGCGGCGGGGCCGGCGCGGGCGGCTTCGCCGCGACGGCCGGGTCCGGCCGGGCGACCTCCTGCACCGAGACGTTGCGGAACTGCATCGTCCCGCCGGAGACGAGGAACCCGACCCGCCCGGCCTTCCGGGCCAGCCCCGCCGCGAAGCCGGGCGGCACGCGGGCGGCGCGGTCGAGCTTGATCTCGGTCAACAGCCGGCCGTCCAGCTCGACCGTGCAGGCGTCCCCGACCACGACGACCTCGACCGGGTGCCACTGGTCGGTCGCGGCGGCCGCGAACCGCCCGGCCGGGGTCCGGCCGTCGTCCGCCAGCCAGTGGCCCATGCCGTTCGGGTCGTCGAACTTCAGGCCGCACGTCAGCCGGACGAGCGGGTGGTCGAGCAGCCGCTGCCCGGTCGCGTGCTTGAGCTGCTCGCCGGGGACGCCGCGGACGACGACCCCGCCGTGCGACGCGAAGTCGTCCCCGGAGAACTCGAACCGCAGCCGGTAGTCGGCGTAGTCCTTCTTGGTCAGCAGGTACGTCCGCTTCCGGAAGTCGGCCGCGGTCGCGGAGACGGCGGCGTTGTTCACCATGACCCAGGGCCCGGAATCGGCCGGTTCCGTCATCCAGTCGGTCGCGAGGTTGTCGTCCAGGATCGCCTTGTGACCGGCCGGCGGGACGAACGGCGTCCAGTCCAGGTGGGCCGGCAGCCGGGCGACGCGGCTCACGTCCGGCAGGCCGGTCCAGAGCGCCTGCCCGGTCGGCGTCGTGACCTTGATGTCGCGGAACCGGTAGCCCGACTCGAACGCGAGCAGGCCCACGTTCCCCCGGGCGACGGCGAGGCCGGTGGCCGTGAGCAGGGGTTGGGGGACGCGGCCGGCTTCGGCGATCAGGAACTCGACCCGCGGGCCGCGGACGCGGACGACGACGGCGTACCAGGCGTTCGGCTTCACGACGAACCCGGCGTTCGCGACCTCCGATCGCGCCGTCCCGTTCCAGTGGACGAGCATGACCCCCTTGTTGTCGGCGGAGGCGAGGTTGAGGACGTACCGTTCCGCGTCGGACGTGCGGAAGCAGAGGCCGAGTTCCGTCTTCGCCCGGCCGGTCCGGAAGAACTCCAGGGCGAAGTCGTAATCGGTCCACTCCGGCTCGCCCATCAGCAGCGTGGAGGTCTTGTCGAGGCCGGTCTTGGCCAAGAACAGCTCGTCGGTGGTGCGTTCCCACGTCCCGCCGACGACGGCGTGCGACCGGGACGGCGGGACGAACGGCGGGACCGGCGGCGGCGGGGTGCGGCCGATCGGCGGCCGCGGGTTCGGGAACGGCCGGCTCGGGCCGGGGGCCGGCCGCGGGTCGGGTTCCACGACCGGCGGCGGCGGGGCGGGCCGCTCGACGGGCTTGTGAACCCACGCGACCGCGCCGCGGCGGTCGGCCGGGATTTCCACCCGCTCGTCGGCCACGACCACCCCGGCCCGCCGGACCTTGAGCGCGAACGACCGGCGGGCGACGCGGACCCGCGCCCGGCCGGGGTCCGCGTCCGCCTCCACCTTCGCGGCCTCGCCGTCGATCAGCACTTCCAGGTTCGTCGGCGGGAACTGCAACACGAGGACGAACTCGACCGCCGGGGCCGGGGCGGGCGTCGGGGCCGGGCCGGCCTTGAACGCGCCCAGCGCGAACCCGAGGAGCAGCCCGCCGACGACCAGCCCGACGCACGCGGCCGGCAGCAGCCAGACGGGCCGCGGCCGGGGCGGGGGGACGGCGACCGTCGGCGGGACGGTCGTGGCCGGAACCGCCGTCGGGGCCGCCGCGATGTCCTGGAACGGCAGCGTCTCCTCCTGCGCCGTGGGGGCGGCCGGTACCGTTTCCGGGGCCGCCGGGACGTAGGGGGCCGTGGTCGTGCCGGCCGGGACCGACGCGGGGGCGGGGACGTAGGCGGCCGTGGTCGTGCCGGCCGCCGGCGGGACGGATTCGGTGACGGACTCGGGCGCGAACGGGAGCGAGGCGTCCGGCACCGCGAGGTACGGCGTCGAAACCGCCGGCGTTGCGGCCGCCGAACCTTCCGCCGCGGACGCCGGCCCGGCTTTCAGGACGGCGAGGACCTCGTCCGCCGACGCGGGGCGGTCGGCCGCCTTCTTCGCGAGCAGCCGGTCGATCAGGTCCGCCAGGTACGCCGGCAGGTCCGGCACGACGGTCCGCACGGCCGGCAGCGGGTCCGGGGTGGCCAGCTCCGTCAGGATGGCCATGACCCCCTCGCTCGCGCCTTCGTACGGCAAGTTCCCGGTCGTCAGTTGGAACAGGATGACGCCGAGCGAGTACAGGTCGGTCCGGTTATCGACCGGCTTGCCGCGGGCCTGCTCCGGGGACATGTACGCCGGCGTGCCGAGCAACTCGCCGGCCTTCGTCACCTCCGTCGTCCGCTCGACCGGGCGGGCGAGGCCGAAGTCGATCAGCTTGACCGTCGGCTTGCCGGTCCGGGCGTCCGTGCCGAGGTGGATGTTGCCGGGCTTCAGGTCGCGGTGGATCATCCCGGCCCGGTGCGCGTCCGACAGCCCCTTCGCGATCCCGAACGCGATCCGCCGGACCGCCTCCGCCGGCATCGGCCGCGGCCGCTTGTCGAGCGTCTGCCCGGCGAGCAGTTCCATCGTCAGGAACGGGACGCCCTGCCAGACGCCGCAGTCGTACACCTCGGCGACGTGCGGGGACCGGACGGCCGCCGTCGCCCGCGCCTCCTCCAGGAACCGCTGCCGCAGCCCGGCGTTCCCCGCGTACTTCGGCAGGATGACCTTGAGCGCCACGGTCCGCCGGAGCGTCGGGTCGATGGCGCGGAAGACCATCCCCATGCCGCCGTGGCCGAGCAACTGGACGACCCGGTAGCGGTCGAGGCTGCCGAGGTCGGTCGGCGTGTCCGGGGCGGGCGGGCCGAGGAACGACGTGTCCGGGCCGGGGGCCGCCGGCCCCCGCTTGCCGCGGCGGAGCAACTCGGCCACGAGCGTCTTGGCCGGCCCGGACGCGCCGACCCGGTGGGCGGCCCGGAGGTCGGCCAGGAGCGGGTCGGTCTTCAGCAGGCTCTCGGCCCGGTACGTGCAATCCGGGCAGCCGACGACGTGCTCGCGGGTGGCGTCCGGGTCCGGCCCGGCGTAGGTCCCGGTGAGCAGCTTCCGGAGGTCGTCCCCGGTCGGGCACGCGTGGAGGTCCGCCATGGTGTCTCGCTCCGAACCTGACCGTAAGGGTACGCGGACGGGGACAAACTCTGTCGAAAATTTCTCGAAGATTTCGGTCGAACCCGGCCGGGCGCAGCGGGTTGGAGAACGGCCCCAGGTGGGAGGGTGACGGGCCGCCGCGGAAGTCTAGCACATGACGCCGGTGGCGGCCCGCCCCGGCAACGACCCGCGCAACTCCCCCACCGCCGAATGTGCGTCGGGCTGCCCGCCGGCCGCCGCCACTCGGACCGTGGCCTCCGATTTCACCCCTCCGTTGTCGGGATTCTGCGGCGTCGCCCGGCGATTCTTCCCCTTCGGCACTTTCGCTGCACCCACCCCCGGCCGCCGTCCGCGCGGGCCGGGGCCGGCGGCGCGACCTTTCCCACCGGCCGAGGAGACGAACATGCGAACACGAATCGTCGGGGTCCTCGCCGCCGCGGGGGTGGCCGCCGTCGCGCTGGCGGCCCCGCAGGACCGCCCCGGGCAGACGCAGCCGGACCGGGCCAACCGGGCGGCGGACCAGCCGGTGACGCTCGACGGCGAGTGGACGGTGGTGAGCGCCGCCCGCGCCGGCGCGGCGGTGGACGGGGCGGACAAGATGACGGTCAGCATCAAGGGCAACACGGTCACGTTCAACAGCGCCGCGGCCGGCGGCCCGAACAAGATGCGGGCGATGCGGCTCGACTTCAGCGGCAACGGGCGGCTGACCGTCCGCGAGGCGAACGGGGACGGGAAGTTCGACACGCCCGGCGGGACGGGAACCACCGGGACCGCGCCGCCGGCGACCACCACCCCGCCGCCCGCGGGCGGGACCGACGCGAACCGCGCGACGGACGCGACCCGCACGACCACGGCCGGGGCGATGAGCGGCGTGTACGTGCTGACGCCGGACTTCCTGGCGATCTCCGTGTTCGAGCCGAGCGGCTCGGGCACGCGGACGGCCCCGGCGACCGGCACGGGCACGGGCACGAACCCCGGCACGACGCCCCCGGCGGACGCCCCCGCGCCGCCGGCCGGCGGGACGGCCGCGCAGCCCGGCGGGACGGGGCCGGGCGGCTCGGCCGGGATCACCGCCCTGGGGCCGCAGATGAAAACGCACGTCAGCGTCGTCCTGCGGAAGGCCGGCGCGGGCACGAGCCGGCCGTAAGGGCGACGACCCCCGGCGACGCCCGGCGGTCCGATGACGTGTCGCATGACGAGAGAGGCCCGGCGAGTGCGCTCGCCGGGCCTCGGAATTCGCACCCGGTCCCGCGGCGGGAACGGCCATGCGCGACGACGGGACGGGGCCTACTGTCGGGAGCGGCCCGGACGAGGCCCGATGACAAAAAGAACGGTGGGCCGAGGCGGCCGGGGCGACCGGCACGGTTCCTGCCCTGTCCCGCGGTTCCACCTCATCGAAGGCAGACCCCCCATGAAGACGCAGAACGAGCCGATGTCCCCGCTCCCGCCGCAGACGCAGCCGAAGCCGGGGTTGGACTCGGCGATGGACCCGCAACCCCGTTACCAGGCCCCCCTATACAAGGGGTCTGGGAAGCTGGCCGGGAAGGCCGCGCTCGTCACCGGCGGGGACTCCGGCATCGGCCGGGCCGTCGCCGTCCTGTACGCCCGCGAGGGGGCGGACGTGGCCGTCGTCTACCTGCCCGCCGAGCAGTCGGACGCGGAACAGACGAAGGCGGCCGTCGAGAAGGAGGGGAAGAAGTGCCTGCTCCTGCCCGGCGACGTGAAGGACTCGAAGTTCTGCACGCGGGCGGTCGAGGAGACGGTCAAGGCGTTCGGCCGGCTGGACGTGCTGGTGAACAACGCCGCCTACCAGGAGACGCGGGAGCGGCTGGAGGAGCTGACGGACGAGGACATCGAGACGACGTTCCGCACGAACATCTTCGCGTACTTCTACCTGGCACGGGCGGCCGTTGCGCACCTGCCGAAGGGCGGGGCGATCGTGAACTGCGGGTCGATCACCGGGCTGGAGGGGAACAAGACGCTGATGGACTACGCGAGCACGAAGGGGGCGATCCACGCGTTCACGAAGTCGCTGGCACAAAACCTGATCGAGCGGGGCATCCGCGTCAACTGCGTGGCCCCCGGCCCGATCTGGACGCCGCTGCAACCGGTGTCGAAGCCGGCCGAGAAGGTGGCGAAGCACGGGGCGGACACGCCGCTGAAGCGGCCGGGCCAGCCGGAGGAGGTCGCCCCGGCGTTCGTGTTCTTCGCGTCCGAGGCGGACAGCAGCTACATCAACGGCGAAATCCTCACCCTCCTCGGCGGCGAAGTCCGGGCGGGATAAGGCGGAACCCGGAGCGGGAGCGACGGGGCGTCTCTCGGAAACACCCCGTCGCTCCCGCTCCGGGTTCCACGGGCGGTTACTCTTTCTTCTCCCGCGCCCGGTCGCTCGCCTCGATCACCTGCTTGAACCGCTCCAGGTCCGCGCGGACTTGCTGGCCCGGCTCCTCGCCGAACAGCTTCGCGACGGCCGTGCCGACCTTGCCGAGCGGCGGGTCGTACTTCAGCGACACCCGCACCTCCGTTTCCTTCTTCCCAGGGATCGGGCGGAAGCGGACCGACCCGGCCGTGTCCACGTCCGACCCGGCCAGCGACTTCCACGCGATCACCTCGCCCGGCGTGTCGGTGACGAGTTCCGCGTCCCACACGACCCGCGTGCCGAGCGGCCCGCGGGCGGCCCACCGCGACCGCCCGTCGGTCGTCGTGTCCACGTCGATGAGGTGGGTCATGACCCGCGGCAGGTTCTCGAAGTCCCGCCAGAATTCGTAGGCGTCCTTCGCCGTCGCCTTGACGACGACCGACGCGTCCACCCGCGTCCCGTGCCCGGCGGCGACGGCCGTGTTCGGGGCGGTCGAATCGGCGGTGCTGAACTGCATCGCTTGATATGCGGGGCAGTGCCCGGTGGCGGCGCGGTAGAGCAAGTACCCGCCGGCGAGCATCGACAGCGGCGTCGGCCCGCGGCCGGTGAACCCGCAGGCGAGCAGCCCGCCGCCGGCGGCCAGCGACAGCCACCGCTCGACGGAACTGACGTTCGTAAACGTCGTCGGCAGCCGATCGACCGCGCGGGCGGCGAGGGAGTCGGACGGCCCGACCGACTTGACGGCCGTGGCGAGGAGGGTGGTAGCCATTTCGGGACCTCGGGGTGATGAATTTCCCCCCACATGACGGCAAATCATGTTCCAACGGTCCCCCTGTCGGGCGGGATGCCACCGTTTGGGGGCGGATGCTTTCATTCCGGCCGGAACCCCACACCTCCCTCCGCGCGGCGAAATCCAATACCTGTACGAGAACGGAACGCCCGACCCCTGGGGAACGACGCATGCGCCACCTCTTCCTCGCCGCCGCCCTCGCATTGTCGGCCGCGGCCGCCAGCGCCGCCGAGCCGGACCTCGTCGTCGCCGACTTCGAGGGGGACACCTACGGCAACTGGAAGGTCGAGGGGAAGGCGTTCGGCGACCGGCCGGCGAAGGGGACGCTGCCGAACCAAATGAAGGTGACCGGGTTCCGCGGGACCGGGCTGGCGAACAGCTACGCCGGCGGCGACGGCTCGACCGGCACGCTCACGTCCCCGCCGTTCAAGGTCGAGCGGGACTACCTCAACTTCCTCATCGGCGGCGGTGGCTTCCCCGGCAAGACGTGCATGAACCTGCTCCGCGACGGCAAGGTCGTCCGCACCGCCGTCGGGCCGAACGACAAGGCGGGCGGGAGCGAAGAGCTGGCCGCCGCCCACTGGGACGTGAAAGAGTTCAAGGGGAAGGAAGTCACGATTCAGATCGTGGACGCCGCGACCGGCGGGTGGGGGCACGTGAACGTCGATCACGTCGTCCAGAGCGACACGAAGGCCGGCCCGGAGGCGAAGGTCACGCCGCTCGTGGACCGGTCGCGCGAGATCGCTGTCATGACGAAGTACCTGTTGTTCCCGATCGGCAACGCGGCGAAGCCCGTGCGGATGACCATCGAGGTGGAGGGGAAGGTCGTCCACGACTTCGACATCAACCTCGCGGCGGGGAAGGCCGACTGGCTGGCCCACATGGAGGTCCACCCGTTCGCCGGCAAAACGGCGAAGGTCACCGCGAAGAACGTGGCCGAAGACAGCAAGGCCGTCGACGCGATCGTCGGGTCGGACGACGTGACCGTTCGTTACTCGCAGCCGCTGTACCAGGAGGCGCTCCGCCCGCAGCTGCGGTTCAGCCAGTTGAAGGGCTGGAACAACGACCCGAACGGGATGGTCTACCACGACGGCGAGTACCACCTGTTCTGGCAGTCGAACCCGTTCGGCCCGCAGTGGGGGAACATGTACTGGGGCCACGCCGTCAGCACGGACCTCGTCCACTGGGAGGAGTTGCCCTACGCCCTCTACCCGCGGACGATGGCGAAGAGCCACTGCTTCAGCGGCAGTGCCCACGTCGACGAGCACAACAGCGGCGGCTGGGGGGCGGGCGCGATGGTCGCCCCGTTCACCGACACCGGGGCCGGCGAGTGCCTCGCCGTCAGCACGGACAAGGGGCGGACGTGGAAGTACCTCGCCGAGAACCCGGTCATCCCGAAGCGGAAGGGCGAGGGCCGCGACCCGAAGCTCATCTGGTACGAGCCGGGCAAGCACTGGGTCGTCGCCGTCTACACGAAGATCGACAAGAAGGACTGCGTCGAGTTCTATTCCAGCAAGGACCTGAAGAAGTGGGAGAAGACCGGCCACGTCGAGGACTACTTCGAGTGCCCGGAGCTGTTCGAGTTGCCGGTGGACGGCGACGCCGGGAAGAAGAAGTGGGTGCTGTTCGCCGCGGACGCGCGGTACGCCGTCGGCACGTTCGACGGCAAGACGTTCACCCCGGACCACAAGGGCAAGCACCGCGTCCACCACGGGCCGTTCTACGCCCCGCAGTGCTTCAACCGCGCGCCGGGCGGCCGGGTCATTCAGGTCGGCTGGGCGCGAATCGAGATGCCGAACATGCCGTTCAACCAGGCGTTCAGCCTGCCCATCGAGCTGAAGTTGAAGACGACGGCCGCCGGCGTCCGCATGTTCGCCGAGCCGGTGAAGGAGATCGAAACCCTCCGCGGGAACGCCAAAACGGTAAGTGAAACCGTGACGGCCGAGAAGCCGCTGACGGTGAAGGCCCCCGGTCAACTGATGGACATCGTTCTGGAAGTCGAGCCTGGCGACGTGAAGGAATTGAAGCTGGAGTTCGGCACGAACGCGGTTTCCTACAACGTGGCGACACAGAAGCTGGTCGCGCCGCTGCCGGACGGGAAGCGGGAGGAGATCGCGCTGCCGCTCGTGGAGAAGAAGCTGCGGCTCCGCGCCGTGGTGGACCGGCCGATGTTCGAACTCGTCGGCAACGACGGCGCGGCCTACGTCACCGCGGCCCGCAAGGACGGCGGCCAGGAGATCGACGCCGTCCGCGTGTCGGCCGTCGGCGGGGCGGCGACCGTCTCGCTGACCGTCCACCCGATGCGGTCGATCTGGCCGAAGAAGTAACCCTCCCCTCCCCCGAGGCGGTCATGACCTCTCGCCTGTTCTACTGGGCGCTCACGTCGGCGCTCGCCGGGTTCCTATTCGGGTTCGACACCGTCGTCATCTCCGGGGCGGAGAAGACGATCCAGTCCCTGTGGGGCCTCAGCGACACGCTGCACGGGCTGGCGATGGGGTCCGCCCTGTGGGGCACGGTCGTCGGGTCGCTCGTCGGCGGGTGGCCGACCGACCGGCTCGGCCGCAAGAAGACGCTCCTCGCCATCGGCGCGCTCTACTTCGTCTCGGCCGTCTGGTGCGGCGTCGCCACCGACGTGTACCAGCTCATGGCCGCCCGGTTCGTCGGCGGCCTGGGCATCGGCGTCAGCACCATCGCCGCCCCGCTGTACATCTCGGAGATTTCCCCGCCGAAGCACCGCGGCCTGCTCACCGGCCTGTTCCAGTTCAACATCGTGTTCGGCATTCTCGTCGCCTTCCTGTCGAACTCGCTGCTGGCCGGCCTCGGCGAGCACGCCTGGCGGTGGATGCTCGGCATCGTCGCGATCCCGGCCCTCGCTTACACGGTGATGGCCCTCGGCATCCCCGAAAGCCCGCGGTGGCTGCTCGGCCGGCCGGAGACGCAGGCGGAAGGGCTGCGCGTCCTGAAACTCGTCAACGCGGACCTGTCGCCGGAGGAACTCGACCGCCTCGCCGATGAAATCCGCACGGCCGCGAAGGCCGAAACGGCCGCCGAGGGGTTCTGGACGGCCCGGCTGCGGACGCCGATCCTCCTCGCGTTCCTGATCGCGTTCTTCAACCAGCTCTCCGGCATCAACGCGATCCTGTACTTCGCGCCGCGGATCTTCGAGCTGACCGGCCTCGGCGAGAAGGCGGCCCTGCTCCAGTCCGTCGGCATCGGCGTCACGAACTTCCTCTTCACGTTCCTCGGCCTGTGGCTCATCGACCGGCTCGGCCGGCGGACGCTCTTGTACATCGGCTCGGTGGGCTACATCCTGTCGCTGGGCCTGTGCGCGTGGGCGTTCTTCACCGAGACGTTCGCGATCGTCCCGTACTGCATCTTCGCGTTCATCGCGGCACACGCCGTCGGCCAGGGGGCGGTCATCTGGGTGTTCATCTCGGAAATCTTCCCGACCCAGCACCGGGCGACCGGGCAGGCGCTCGGCAGCTTCACGCACTGGATTTTCGCCGCCCTGTTGACGACGTTCTTCCCGGCCGTGGTGTCCGCGTTCGCGCCGGGGGCGGTGTTCGCGTTCTTCTGCTTCATGATGGTGCTGCAACTCGTCTGGGTGGCGGCGATGGTCCCGGAGACGAAGGGCGTGCCGCTGGAGCAGATCGAGCAGAAGCTCGGGGTGCGGTGATGGCCGCGAAGTCGATCCTCGCGCTCGGCGAGGTGCTTTGGGACGTGTTCCCGGACGGGGCGAAGTTCGGCGGCGCGCCGGCGAACTTCGCGTGCGGCTGCGCCGGCCTCGGCGGTCCGCTCGCCCGCGTGGCACTCGCGAGCGCCGTCGGCGGCGACGACCTCGGTCAGCGGGCGGTCGAGCGGCTGGCCGAGCGCGGCGTGGACACGGCCCTCGTCGCCACGCGGGACCGGCCGACCGGGCAGGTGCTGGTGTGCCTCGATGCGGCCGGCCGGCCGAGTTACCAGTTCATCCCGGACCCGGCGTGGGACCACGTCCCGTGGGGCGAATCGCTACGAACTGCGGCAAGTGAAGCGGACGTGGTTTGTTTCGGCACGCTCGGCCAGTGGGCGGACGAATCCCGCCGCACGATCCGCGCCGCCGTGGCGGCCGCCCGCCCGGACGCGCTGCGAATTCTCGACATCAACCTACGACCGCCGTACTGGACGCCGGAGGTCGTCGTCGAGAGCCTGGCGCTGGCGAACGTGCTGAAGTTGAACGACGAGGAGCTGCCGATCCTGGCCGGCCTGTTGAACGTGGGTGGCGAGCCGGAGAACGTGCTGCGGGCGGTGATGGCCCGCCACGGCCTGCGGTACGCGGCACTGACCCGCGGGCCGAACGGCGCGGTGCTGCTGGCCGCGGACGGCCGGCGGAGCGAAACCCCCGGCGTGAGTGTGGCCGTTGCCGACACGGTCGGCGCGGGGGACGCCTTCACGGCGGCGTTGGCCCTGGGGCTAACCCACGGCCGAGGGTTGGACGCGATCAACGCATGGGCGACGGCCGTGGCCGCCTACGTCTGCACGCAGCCCGGCGGCACGCCGACGTTCCCGCCCGAGTACCGGCTGACGCCGTGACCGCGGCGGGTGAGAATCGGGGATGTGATTGCAAACTCTGTTTTCATGGGCGAAAGCCCCGGCACGGCCGTGCCGGGGCTTTCGCCCAAAAACTAAACGTCCCCCAGCAACTGCGGAACCTTCTCCCGCAGTTGCTCGATCTCCTGATGCGTCTCGCCGAGGTACGCGAGCAATCGCAAATCGTCCCGGCCGACCGTGCCGCCGCCGAACAGCCACGCCCGCACGCGGAGCAGCTTGTACAGCTTCACCAGCTTCCGGTCGCTGATGAAGATGCGGTCCTCGCGGATCAGCGTCTTCACCAGCCGCTGGAACTCGCGGAACACGTCGTCCGGGAAGAACAGTTGCCGGTCCGTCACCTCGTCGCCGTTCTTGTCCGCCGACCGGCGGGCGAACAGGTGCGTCAGGTAGCGGTTCGCCTTCAGCAGGTCGTCGAGCGTCGCGTGCCCCTCGACCCACGGCCGCTGGTTGAGGCCCTTGTACGCCTCGCCCCGCAGCCCGGCGTCGATCAGCTCCGGGAAGTGCGTGTCCTGCACCGGCCGGCTCATCACCTTCAGCACGAACCGGTCCTTGAGCGCCGCCAGCTCGCCCTGTTCGGGAATCTCGTTCGTCGCCGCGAACAGCACCCGCAGCGGGACCGGCTCGGGCTTCCCCTCCTGGTAGAACTTCTTCTCGTTGATGATGGTGAGCAGGATGTTGAGGATGGCCGAGTTCGACTTGAAGATTTCGTCCAGGAAGACGAGCTTCGCGGTCGGCAGCTTGCCCTCCTTCTTGCGGAGGTAGCGGCCTTCGCGGAGCTCCTTGATGTCGATCGCGCCGATGATCTCGCTCGGTTCGGTGAACCGCGTCAGCATGTACTCGAAGTAGTCCCCCTCGTCGAGGCCGAGGGCGTCCTTGAACTTCAGCACGATGTCCGACTTCGCCGTGCCCGGCGGCCCGACGAGCAACAGCGGCTCCTGGGCGACGGCCGCGATGACCATCAGGTCGAGGATTTCTTGCTTGTTGACGAAGAACCGGCCGAGCGACTGGCGGAACCGGTTGATCCGCGTGCGGAGGGCGTCCGCCTCCGGCTGCAGGTCCGCGAGGGTCAGGTCGTCGAGGTTGGGTTCGGCTTTCGGTGGCATAGGTGGGACATTCTATCGGTTCGTGGTGACCCCGAAACCGTATATAGCCGCCGGCTTGCCGGCGGGGTTTTGCGACTCCAAAACCCCGCCGGCAAGC
>JAESGS010000363.1_pt1 | contig 41053 bp, 49 predicted proteins | sample 9269761 | NCBI WGS metagenome assembly JAESGS01 (sample SAMN15741799, study PRJNA653493) | algae metagenome | isolation source: Cyanosarcina radialis HA8281-LM2 and co-occurring heterotrophs from damp... | place: USA: Makauwahi cave, Hawaii | collected 2011-01-06 | reverse complement strand
CTGTTTTAAGGCTTTTTGTAATTTTTCTATTTGGGGTGGATGCAGATGATTTTTAGCTGGCATTTCAGTGATTATTTGAATAAATTAACCTTTAATTATACCCTATTTAAATGCTGAACAGCTTAGCGATCGCCAATTAGTTATTATTTTTTAATTCTGCTAATTTATTCTTAGCAAATTCCCTCACTTTCTCGTCTGGATCGTTCGCTGTGCGATCGCTCAACAAGGATAATATTCGTTGTGGGTAAATATTGCCATATTGCTCGATAATTATGTAAAGTGCTATTTTCCGAGGGTTATGTTCCCATTCTCCTTGACGTACAAAAATATCGTTGAGAGAAACATTACACAAAAACTCAAACATTGCTGGTTCGTTTTTCCACCCTCTAGCTAATTCTTGAATCGCCGCTCGTCGCACAGCCCCATCGTCGTCATTTTGGGCGCGGTGTTTAAGCCAAAGTAAGGTATCTGACTCTTCTTTCCAAGTAGTAATAATTACTCTCAAGGCTTGAGTACGAATCTTAACGATAGAATTTAATTCTTCTTCATCAAAAGGTCTTAAAGCTCTTGCATAATTTCCATACCCAATTAAGTTTTTTAGTCGATCGAGTAATTGAGTAGCTATTGAAGCGATCGCGTTTTTATTTCTTACTTCAGACAGACATCCAGCCGCTAAAAACAAGTTGCTAAATTTTTCTGATTATCCATTTTGCTCGATTAAATATTCGATAATTTCCCCGACAAACTTTTTTCACTGGTTTGCATATGATAGGCAACGTGACGCAGTATTGCCTGTTTATCTTTATAGTCAATACTATCTAATTGTAGACTTCCATAAGCTTCTCGAATTCCTTCTTGATATTGCTGCAAGTCGAAATCGGGGGTAACTCCGGCAGTCTCGCGAGTGTTTCGAGCGATCTCCTCTAGATTTTGAGAGTCGAGAATAGCTCTTAAATCTTCCGACTCCCAGAGAATTTCTTGACATTTGATTAAATATTGTTCGGCAACACCTTCCCAGTTAAAGTTAGATGGCAAAGATTTTAAATTGAGCTTGTTCCAACTATCTTTAATAAGATTGACATCTAAAGAATTGCAATCTTTATCGAAAGCTTGCCCAAGCAGTTGTCTGACAGACTGGTTATGAATAAACTTTTTTACTTCGCTAATGTATGGCTTAATTTCAGCATCGGGAAGTTTGCACCGAAACTTTAACTGCTGCTGTATTAGTTGTAAAAACTCTTTGAGCGCCTTGCCAGCAGCAACCTGTCTAGGATCTTTTTCCGGTAATAAAACGTGTTTTAACGAATCTTTGAAAAAATCCTTAACAAAGTCTTTTGCACTGTCTTTTGCTAAGTCCTCTAGAATTGGCTTAAAAACCAGTTCCGCAGCTTGCACCAAGCAGGGGGACTTTAAGGGCGTAATTCCATCTTATGCTAACTGTAAAGTGCGATCGAATGTTTGAGGCTCTGGTAATTGTTCGCCATCTTCGAGAGATGATTCAACTAACAGTTCTAAAACTTCCTGAGCGTTTTTCAATGCTTCTTCATATGTATCTCCGTGAGTTACTGGTTGCATCACATTAGTAAACTCAGGCAAGAGAACAACAAAACATTCATCTGTTTCTGACCATTGAATGACGATCGTATATTTCATTCTTTTTCCTCCTCTGCTATTTGCTTGAGGGCTTCGAGAGCATCGTTAACTTGCTTCTCTAAATAAGGTTTAGCATCGCTGCCATCTTTACCAGCAATGATAATCCCTTTAGACAGTTTTGGATGTAGCCATTTACTATGGCTACCTTTGGCAGGTTTATAAGTGAACCCTGCTTTCAATAGTAACTTTTTTAACTCTCTAATCTTTTTGGGCATAAGCTAAGTTGCGATCGCTACCCCTCATGCCTGGATATTGTAACGAGCGATCGAATGTTTGAGGTTCTGGCAAAGGTTCCTCATCTTCTAAATATGATTCGATCAGGAGTTCTAAAACTTCCCGCGCGTTTTTCAATGCTTCTTCGTATGTATCTCCATGAGTATGACAAAATTCTCCCCATTCAGGAAGACTAACAACAAAGCAATCATCCTCATCAGACCATTGAATAATAATCGCGTAGTGAGAATCCATAGTTATTTTTCCTCTCATTCTTTTTTAATTTCTTCTAACTTCTGAAGTGCATTGCTAACATCCTTTTCTTGATAGGGTTTGGCATCATTACCATCCTTACCCGATAAAGTAATTTTACCCGTTAGCAAAGGATGAAACCATTTAGTGTGACTTCCCTTACTAGACTCATAACTAAACCCTGCTTTCAATAGTAAGCTTTTTAATTCTTTGATTTTTTTGGGCATAAGCTAAGTGGCGATCGCTACCCCTCACGCTTGTATATTGTAACGAGCGATCGCTGATATTTTTCTGCTACTTTAACCCTGCGATCGCAGCACTATATATATTCATCAACTTAGCATCATCCACCGTAGAAGTGTGATTCCAAGTAGCAACGACACAATAAGTCTTGCCATTCTTAGCTTGCAGCCAAGTAGTAAAGTTTAGCACTCCTGGTTCCGAACCACCTTTAAATGCAACTCGTTCCCAATCTTTAGGATTAACTACACCAGGATTGATACTCATTAAAGGTAAATCTGCGACATTTTCCATCAATTTGCAGAGTTCCTCAGCCGTAAAAAACCATTCCACATCTAGAGCGACTGGATTGCCTTCAAATTCGCTGATATCGGGAAGCGATCGCTTTTTAACTTCATCTAGCACGGCTCGTTTCTCTGACTCGCTACCAGCGCGATATTGTTTTAGCAAATCTTGATTTTTAGAACTTTTGAGAACGAAAAATTCGCGAGTAGTCAAAAAAGGTCGGTTGCGAGATGCAATAGCTTCAACATTCTCTCGTCCCACTAAGTAAAGTAGAGTATCGGTAGCCGTATTATCGCTTTGAGAAATCATCAAGCTAGCCAAAGTTTGGACTGTTAGCAGCGAACCATCAGGCCAAGTTTGTAAAACTCCACTTGGTAAACTCTTAGCTTGAGATTGCAACTCCACTACATCTCGCCACGATCGCTTACCTGTCGCTATTTGCGATTTCAGTACGTTAAGAATTGCCAGTTTAAAAGCCGAACCAACCCCCAAAGAGACTTCAGCATTTAACGCTGCTTTTTCCGATTTGCCTTCTAAAACTAAAAAGCTGACCTTGCCAGGCAACTCTTTAAATTTAGCGATCGCCTCCGGTAAACTAATCGCATTAGAACGCGGAGGTTGAAATAACAATCCAGCAATTTTACCGTCAGCATCGAGAGCAATTTGCGTTGGCACCGAGCCGCGCTCTAAAATTACCAAATAGCCGCCGTTTTCTGCTTCTACTTTTTGATAATCTCCCAGTTGCTCTTTTATGCTATTCACAATTTGTTGAACTTGAACCGCAGGAACCTGAGCCGAAAAAGCAGCCGTAAACCAATCTGCTTGAATCTCTTTAGTAGTAAATAGCCTGTCAATTGCAGCTTGAGGAGTCATAGAGCGATTTGGTGTCTGAATTTGAGCTAAAAGTAACTGCTGCGGTTTGACTGGTTGCGATCGCACTCCTGGCACTAATAGCAATAGCAGTCCTGTAGATAAAAATGAACCAAGTCTATACATCTTCATTTTTTATAATAAAGATTTCAAGGGTAAAGTAAAACCCGGTACAACATCTTCACCGCTTAAAATTGCCGTTGCTGGATATTGAGTCATCGAGCCATCAATTCGATAAACCAAAGCTTGCTGATTTTGCCTATCGATTAACCATCCCAAACAGACACCATTAGCCCTGTACTCTTCCATCTTGGCTTTAAGTTCTTCTAAACTGTCACTTTTAGAACGAATCTCAATAACGAAATCGGGAGCTAAATCTAAAAACCCATCTTCTCGATCTTCCCAATCTGCTGGTAAACGTTCTTTAGACACAAAAGCTGCATCAGGCGCTCTGACAGCATTATTTGCTAATTTAAAGCCCGTACTCGGACCGAAAACTTCACCGAGATCGTGACTTTCTACCCAAGTCAGCAGGTAATGTCCTGCTTTCAATTCTCTATTTCCAGAAATTGCACCAGTTGGAGGCATAGTTACTAAAGTCCCATCGGCATTGCGTTCAAATCGCAGTTCTGGGTTCTTTGAACTGATTAACATCAGTTCTTCATCAGCGATCGCTTGCCGAGACTGCTTTTTTACTTTTTCTACCATTTTTCTGACTTCCTGTAGCTGACAGCCACTATAATTTTATGCTTTCCTCCCAGCGATCGCCCTCTTCAAGTCTAGATTTAAGGTGTATTTCTCTCAATTATTTCTATTTAATCGGCCCAGCGCGATCGAAAGGATAAAATATTTCTGTAGCTTTACCAATAATTTTATCCTGGGGTACAAACCCCCACTGGTGACTATCAAAGGAATTATTGCGATTATCGCCCAAGACAAAATATGAATTGGCTGGTACTGTTTCTGGCCCCCAGTTATAAAGGGGTGCTTGGGCGATATAGTTTTCTATCAGAGGGCGATCGCTAATATAAACTTTACCCCCTTTGATTTCTACCTTTTCTCCTGGCAGTCCGACGATCCGCTTGATAAAAGCATCTCGGTAATTTTGTTGCTCTAGAGTTTTGGTGGGATTAAATACTATAATATCTCCCCTTTGAGGAGCGGTAGAATCATAAATTAATTTGTCTACTATGACGCGATCGTTAAGTTCTATTGTTGGCAGCATCGAGCCAGCCGTAATGTAGCGAGCTTCTGCCACATATGCCCTGAATCCAAATACCATCATTAGCGATAATATTAATTCAGTGGTACTCCACATAATCAAGTAATAAGTAGTAAATAATAAGTAATAAGTTAAAAAAACTGGCAGAGACGACGATCGCGAAACTAGACGTTTGTTGAGAATAACGATAGCGCGATCGCCTGTTTCAAATTTCGGTTTTAGTCTTATCTGCTTATCGTTTATTGCAAACAGGAATCGAGCCATCTGGCATAGTAGTATTACAGACTTGTATTCCCTGGAAATTGGTTTTAGCATTCGTGCGAGAACTACTCATATTAGCTTCTCTTAAGTCAGCAGAACTAAAGTTAGCATCGCTCAAGTCACCCCCAATAATTTTCGCCTTATGCAAATAAGCGCCGACTAAAGTGGCGTTAATCAACTTAGCTCCAGTGAAATCGGTTACACCTAGCTGAGAACCATTTAGGTTTGCTCCTGTGAGATTGGCATTAGGAAAATCGACATATTGGAACTTAACACTCGTAAGATTGGCATTAGTAAGGTTTGCTCCGCCAAATTTAGTGCCGCCATACAAGCTTTCCATATTGCTCAAATTGGCATTGCTCAAATTAGCATTAGTAGCATCAGTACCACCGACTTTTGCCCCGCTTAGGTCAGCATTGCTAAGATCGGCGCTTATCAACTTGGCATGAACCAAATAAGAACTATTTAAGGCTGCGCGGGTTAAATTAGCATTGTTAAATTGGGCATACTGCATCTTCGCACTGGTTAAGTTAGCACTGCTTAAGTTGGCGCTGGTAAAGTTAGTTTTATAGAGATAGGCATCGGTAAGGTTGGCATTTGTTAAGTTAGCGCGACTGAGATTAACACTACTCATTTTGGCACCAGTAAGGTCGGCTCCTTGCAAATTTTTTCCGCTCAGGTCGGAACCACTGAGATCGCAACCAGGACAAGACTTAGTTGTTAGTAATTGTCTCACTTGACTGGAATTACCTGCTCGAACTGGCGCGATCGTCTCGATCGCGCTAACAACAACGATAGATGCTGAAAGGAGTAATTTCATTGATAAATAACAGTTTTTTACTAACGATAAATCGATCGAGCCAGCAACATTATACTTCGATCGATACAAAGTTTCGCGTTACCCCAGCCTCTCCTAACAGGCTACCGTGTATACACATCTCTAGTTTTGACACCTAATTTCCTGCCAGATCCCTCCTAGCTCCCGTTAAAAAGCGGATGCAAGTCGCAGCAAGGCTCCCTCACCATGCAGCTTGCACCCAGCAGAGGGAACCATCTCAAAGTCTCCCTTAAAAAGGGAGATTTAGGGGAATCTGGATACGAAACCTTATAACCGATAACTTATGTATGCACGACCGCCTTGCAGGAGAGGGGCTGGAGGTGAGGTCTAAACCGCAGCCAATTCTGGGGTTGGGCGCTTGCTGTGACGAATTCCCTCGATCGCTTCAGCGTAATCTTTGGTGTTGAAAACTGCCGAACCAGCAACGATCGCATTAGCCCCAGCTTCCAAAACTTGCCAGGTATTACTACCCTTGAGTCCGCCATCGACTTCAATCCAAGGATCTAATCCTCGTTCGTCGCACATCTGGCGTAGCTTCTGGATTTTGGGTACTACAGCCGGAATAAAACTTTGGCCGCCGAAACCGGGGTTAACGCTCATAATCAACACCAGATCGCAAACCTCAATGACGTACTCGATCAATTCCAACGGAGTAGAAGGGTTAAGAACTACACCAGCTTGCTTGCCTAATTCCCTGATTTGGCATAAAGTCCGATGCAGATGTGGTGAGGCATTATGCTCGGCGTGTACCGAAATGATATCTGCTCCCGCTTTGGCGAAGTCTTCGACGTACTTTTCTGGCTCGACGATCATCAAGTGAACGTCCAGCGGCTTTTTAGTGACAGGGCGGATCGCATCGACAATCAACGGCCCGATGGTGATATTGGGGACAAACCGACCATCCATGACATCGACGTGAATCCAATCAGCGCCAGCAGCATCAACTGCCCGAATTTCTTCTCCCAATCGGCTAAAGTCTGCTGATAGGATTGAGGGAGCAATAACAATGGGCTTTTGGGAAAGCGTTTTAGTCATGGTTGGTAATCCTTACGAAGCGGCCTGTTTTGGTAATAAGTTTAACAAAATATAAAGAAAGACCTTAAATTAATTTTCGATCCATTTGGGAGTAACTCGACTTGAAACCACTCACTTCAACCAAAAACCAGCGTGTAGCAGGGCAGCAGACAAATAAATTATCTTGGTCTTCCCCCCTTCTCCCTCTCTCCCTCTCTCCCTCTCTCCCCCTCCTCCCTCTCCTCCCCCTCCTCCCCCTCCTCTCCCAACCAGCCCTAGCCGCTCGCTTGCCCAGTTCGGTAGGAGAAGCTGGGATCGATGCTCTCAAATTGCAGGCTGCGCCTTATAACTTGAAAGGTCGGAAAATTGCGATCGGTCAAGTAGAAACCGGCCGTCCGGCTAAATTTGGTTTAGATAAGGCGATTTCTCATCGCCAAGTTTTCTCGATCGAACGGGCTTTTTTTCGCGATACCCCAGCCAAGCCTAATGCTGAAGTCGAAGGCCATGCTTCAATGGTGGCCAGCGTCATGGTTGGCAAGGATAAAGCTTTACCAGGAGTGGCACCTGGGGCCAGACTTTATTCTTCAGCGGCTGGCTCGTCCAAAAAAAGCGGACAACCAGAAGAGTGCATATCCGCCCAACACATAGCCGAGCAAAATGGTGGCGACGTGCGGGCAATTAACTTCAGTTTTGGCGAACCTTTAGACCAAACCACCAAATTAGATCCGGTACTAGATGGTAGCTCCTTGCTAACTCTGTGCGTCGATTGGTCCTCTAGGGTACATAACGCCCTCTACATCATTGCTGGCAATCAGGGCAAAGGTGGTATTCCCGTCCCTACAGATAACTTCAACGGAATTAATGTGGCTTATACCACCCGTCGAGTAGGAGTGTTTGCTAAAGTCGATTATCCCAACTTGAGCGATACGCCAATTGGTGTAGCTAGAAGCTTGATCAGGCGGGAAATCAATTTCGGGCCTCGCCGTTCTATTGGTTTATTAGCCCCAGGAGCCAACATCGAACTGTACGAACTCGATGGCAAGTTAACTCGCGTCAATGGTAGTAGTTTTGCTGCGCCTCACGTGACGGCGACTGTAGCTTTATTGCAAGAATGGGGCGATAGGTTGTTGAGTAAGCGGTCTAAGATCGCAGACGATTTGCTGCCCAAACCACAAGCCAAGTGGACTTTAGACGCTCGCCGCCATGAAGTCATGAAAGCCGTGATGTTGAATTCAGCAGACAAAATTAAAGACAATGGCGATCGCTTGTCGTTAGGCATGAGCCGCACGATTTTGACCAAACACAACCAGAATTGGTTAAATTCTGATGCTTATACCAGCCGCAATATCCCGCTCGATTATCAAATGGGTACGGGTCAACTCAATGCTTTTCGGGCATACCAGCAATTTAACGGCGGCCAGTGGAGTCCAGAAGCTCCCGTACCCGCGATCGGCTGGGATTACCGAGCGATTAAGACCTTAGCTTATCAAGATTATGTCTTAGATCGACCTTTATTAAAAGACAGTTTTATCTCTGTGACTTTAGCTTGGGATCGAGTGGTAGATTTGCAAGATCGAAACAAAAACGATCGATTCGATATTGGCGAAAATTTCGTCGATCGAGGTTTAAACGATCTAGATATCTTTTTGATGCGAGCCGAAGACAGTAACTCGGCAAACAGCGTTTGGTCTTCTGAAAGCAATGTCGATAGCGTCGAACACATTTTTCATCAAATTCCTGCTACTGGGCGCTACAAAATCCGCGTCCAGTACAAGCGGCAAGTCAACCAAGATCCCCAGAATTATGCTTTAGCTTGGTGGACGGTATCAAGTAATAAGTAATAAGTAATAGTTTTTTGGGCGATTTCAGTCCTCAAAACCATTATTTGTTCGCTTTTTCCAGATGTTTGCGCTCTTCGTTTATGGCTGCTATCCGATCCCTATTGCCTTCTGCTTGTCTTTGCCGATAACCTAAATGGATCGCGGAGCAGCTTCAATAGCGTTGACTTTCTCAACTAATCCTAGCCAGCTACAAGCGCGAATGCTATATAAATCTAGTAAAGTGCTTTTGAGTCACCCTAAATTCACCAATCTCGTACTTCATATTTATCAGCGATCGCTCGATCGAGGCGCGAGTAGCGCTCAAATATGTCGATCGCCAAGCTATTAATTTAGCTCGCCTGAATTAGCAATATTATTATTTTCAACCTGATGCCTCAATAATTTTCTGCTTTCAGTTAATTCTTCAATAGTTTCTCGATCGGCAACTAAGACGTGTAAAACTGCAATTGCTAGACCAGCAAACATTTGGAGATCCGTTTTAATTAATTCTCTAAAGAAATTACTGGCTGCTGTCAATATTAACAAAAGTCTGGTCGATATCATTTGATATAATACTCTAAATAAAACTATCACTATTGTAATCTAAAATCGAAAGTTGCTGGATCGGTAAAATCACTATAATTTCATAAAACCAATTTATTTGATTCGATTGCCGATCGGAAAAATTACCTACAATTAAATACCTACGCTGCCTGATTTGGTCTGTCAAAAGTGATGTCGAGATCGAAGCGATGCCTTCCCTTATGCTAATCTACGAACAGCCAAAACAGTTTGGATATATCTTGCTAAAATCTCAAAAGTTTATGAACGCCCCCGATCCTCTAGAAAATCAATACACTAGGCGGTTGCGACTGTTTTTATATCTAGTACCAGTCGTTGGCTGTTTGCCAGCCTGCTGGACGCTATATCGGCGTGCGGGCAACGAACAGGAGCAAGCCGTGAGCCGCTTAGCAGTAACTTTAGCTCTAGCTTGGCTCTTAGGATATTTTCTGCTAGGGATAGGAGCGCAAGAAATCGAGTTTTTAAAAATCCGCCTATTAATTGTCGATAGCCTAATGACTTCTGGGTATTTTTTGGTTAGCCTGTGGTTAATGTTGCGACTTTGGCAACATCAGTCCGTGCGACTACCAGGGCTGAGTAATTTGTCGAAACGAATGTTTCGGTAATCAGGAGTTCAGAAGTGTAGAAGTATAGAAGTGTGGAGTTTTCAGGTATTAGTTGCTAGGTGTGAATTTTCCTACCATCTCCCCATCTCCCCATCTCCCCATCTCCCCATCTCCCCATCTCCCCATCTCCCCATCTCCCCATCTCCCCATCTCCCCATCTCCCCATCTCCCCATCTCCCCATCTCCCCATCTCCTCTTTTCGTGCTAACTTTTAGCTTGGACTTTAGTAGTTAACTCTCGATCGCAAAGCCAGTGCCAAACCACAAAAACCATCAACCACATCGTCAAGGAGGGAAGAACCCTCAACCCGCTCGCAAACAACCCGCCAAGAAGAAGCGGGGAAACTGGCTCTGGTTGGGATTGGGGTTAACTGGGGTAGCCGTAGTGTCAGCTACAGCGGGGGCATTATTGGCAGTGTCTCTGAGCACTACCCCATTTCTGAAACAAAAGTTGAGTCCAGAAGAAGCAGCAGTGTTTGGCAACGGCGATCGCTTTTCTAGTTCCAACTTGCGAATTCCAGAACTGATCCGTCCGGTCAATATCTTAGTGATGGGCATGAGCGTCCTTTCGAGCGACGTTGACAATCCTCCCCCCGAACAGCGCGATTTGGGTTATAAAGCTCAGTTGAACTCGTTTAACGGGTTGGCAGATACCATGCTGCTAATTAGGCTAGATCCGATAGATAAAAGAATTAGTATTCTTTCAATTCCGCGAGATACTCGCGTCGAATTAGACGAACATGGGGTGCAAAAAATTAATATTACTAATCGCTTTGGCGGTCCGGCACTAACTGCTAAAACGGTAAGCGAACTGGTAGAGGGAATAGAAATCGATCGCTACATCCGAGTTAACGTTTCAGGAGTGGAAAAGCTGGTAGATGCTTTGGGTGGAGTGACGGTTTTCATTCCTAAAGATCTCAAATATACCGATGAATCCCAACACCTTTATATCAACCTGAAGCAAGGAAAACAGCATCTTAATGGCAATCAGGTATTGCAACTGCTGCGCTTTCGCCACGATGCGTTAGGAGATTTAGGGCGAATTCAACGGCAACAAATGGTCATGCAGGCATTAGTCGAGCAATCCCTCACGCCTGCCACTTTGAGCAAAATTCCCGATATTTTACCCGTCATTCAGTCTTATATCGACAGTAATTTGACTGTGGAAGAACTGCTAGCTGTAGCGAGTTATGGGGTTAAAACGCCGCGCGATCGCATTCAAAAGTTGATCCTTCCAGGCAATTTCAACGGCGATGGGCGCAATGGAGTCAGCTATTGGTTGCCCAGCAAACGTAAAATTAAAGCGATCGCGGCTCAGTATTTCGACCAGGGAGAAGGCTCTGAATCTGGCGAAAAAGCAACTATCAATCCGGCTCGCTTGCGCATAGCAATTCAAGACAGCACCGGAAATCGAGCAGCCGTCCAAGCTTTAGTTAGAAAACTCGAACGGGCTGGTTACAACGGAGTTTACATTGCCGAGCGCCTGACGGAACCGTTATCTGTAACCCGGACGATCGCCCAACAGGGAGATGAAGAAGCAGCTAAAACCGTTCAAACCGAAATAGGATTGGGAGAAGTTAGAGTTGAATCTTCTGGCAATGTTGGCTCTGATGTCACGATTCAATTGGGCAAAGATTGGGTGCAAAAACAAAAATAAATTGCATCAATATTAAGTTTCCTCAGCACGATCCGAGTAGTCTTTGAAGCAGATGATTTGACGGGCAAAATCGAGTGATTTTGGTTATCGCTTTTATTGCCTGCATCTTCTACCGAACCAGCGATCGAATCTACTAGTAATTTTAATTTCCCAGAACCAGCTTTATTACCAGATCCGATCGCTCAAGCGGATGCTCCGCCGCCGCCTGCCGATTCTCAGCCCTCTGAATCCCAGCCTGCCGAACCCACTTCTGAACCTTCATCTAGTGAAACTTCAAGCGATGCTCCGAAGGAGCCGCTACGCGAACGCTGGAAATTTTCAGTAGAACCCTATTTTACTGTTCCCTTGAACGTTCAACTAGATGCAACCGTTCTCGGACGGAGTGCCTCGATCGATTTAGGATTGGGAGATATTTTGAACTTCGATCGCGCTTTTAGTGGTGGCGTGCGGGTCGAGTCCCGGAAAAATCGATGGGGGATTATTTTCGATGGGTTTTATACCTCTGTTGGTGATAGTGGGAACATCGGGGTGACGTTTCCTGAAGGGAGCTTATCTCAATTCGGAGTTAACTTCCCGGTTAGGGCAAGTGCCGATGCCGACCTCTCAGTTCGAGACGGCATCATCGATCTGGCAGCTTCCTATCGTGCGATCGATACAGTTCTGGGTAACTCAGCAACATCATCTAATCCCTTCCCGCGCCTGACTGTCGAGCCACTCTTGGGCATCAGAATCGACATTTTGAGTCTAGAACTTGAAGTGGATAACATTCGCCTCAACGACGTTCCTATTAGCTCTCTTCCCCTACCGCCTTCTATTCCGCTCGATCGAGACTTCGAGTTTAATGAAACTTCCGTCGAGCCTCTGGTTGGCGCGGAGATTAGGCTAGACTTATCCAACCGTTGGGCATTTGGACTTCGGGGTGATGTATCTGGTTTTGGGATCGGTGCGGAGCGAAACACGACCTGGAATTTGTTAGTTAGCAGTCAATATTCTCTGTCTCCCTCTACCTCACTACGACTGGGCTATCGCTTCAACAATTTTGACTTTGAGGATGGAGAGGGTTTAAGACGAGTCAAAGTAAATCTCACTCAGAATGAGCTACTGCTCGGTGTTATATTTCGCTTCTGAAGACAGGCGATCGCTATTTACGATCGCTCGGCCAGAAATTAGAAAATCGATGAGTTAGCGGAGATGGAGATGGAACGAAAGCCCGCTAAAGTAGCGTTTCATGGCAACTCGATTGTAATTGTCTGTACCGACCTGGTGCACTCGGTGTGGTTCTATGAGGAGTTACTTGGGGCTGAGCCGCTACCCACCAATGATGGGTATGGCTGTCCGTGGTATCAGCTTGGGGCACTCACCTTCAGCTTGATGCCTAATGCCTCGGATTCATGTCCGATCGAGTTTCCAACCCACGCTGGAGCTATGCTATGGCTGGAGACTGATGACCTTGAGTCCGCCCATCGATATCTCGTCCAAAATGGGGTTCCGATGATTGAGTGGCATGAGGGAGAGTTCGCGATTGTGACTGACCCAGACGGGTTGCTCATCGAGATTTGGCAGGCAGAACCGGAGTAAGATCGCGCCAGGTAAAATAGAGAAGCAACATTGGAATCGAGAGCAACCCCTATGTCAGTGCGCCAGCGACGTTACAGCAAAGAAGAAATGGCTCGACGCGGGCAAGAACTTTACGAATCTGGTATTCGGCAGGAAGTCGAAGCAGGCAACGAAGGAAAAATTGTGGCGATCGATATCGAAACCGGAGAGTTTGAGGTTGACGAAACCCTCATGGCTGCAACCGATCGGCTATTTGAACGCCGTCCTGACGCTCAGCCTTGGACGATTCGGATCGGACACCGCGCCGTCTATCATTTTGGCTCGCGGAGTCTGAAAAAGAATTAATGATTTACGGAGTGGTAAATTTGCGTCGTGAAGCAACGCTTCCCCTAGTAGTGGGTACCTTGGTTTGCCTTGGAGAACTTCCAATACAGCCACCTTGGGCGATGGCAGCGAAACGTTGTTTGACTTTTTCACCGGAACGGCGATCTGGGATGGGCAATATCGCGAGATCGATATTGCGGTGTCAGAAACAGAACCGCTGTTGGGAATGGCAATGCTCTACGGTTATCGATTGCAGGTTGATAATGTTGAGGGCGGTATCGTTAAAATTGAAGCTTTGCGATCGTAGTTTAGAACTTCTTGAAGAAGGCGAGCGTGGCAAAATTGTGGCATCGATATTGAAACCGGAGATTTTGAATTCAATTGAAGCGAAACTGATTTATTGAGTCGGAGTTGGTGAAGACGAGTCAAGCCATAAGGAGTCAACGATGACAGACGATAATCCTCGCAGGACTGGAAAATGTAGGTGCGGGCAGGTTCGATTTGAAGTCAATTCCGAACCTCTAATTACTATGGCGTGTCACTGTACGGGATGCCAGCGGATGACGGCAAGCGCCTTTAGTTTGAGCGCACTTTATCAAAGTGACGGGTTCAAGATAACGTTGGGCGAACCTGTCATCGGTGGACTACATGGTGCAACCCGTCATTATTTCTGCGCTCACTGCATGAGTTGGCTATTCACGCGTCCGGAAGGTATGGACGAATTTGTCAATGTCCGAGCGACTATGATGGATAATGCCCAATCTTTTAGTCCATTTATCGAAACCTACACGGATGAAAAGCTGCCATGGGCAACAACGCCTGCTGTCCATAGCTTTAAAAAATTTCCATCGTCAGATGATTTTCCCGCGCTGCTCTCCGAGTTTGCCAAAAGACATAGATAGGAAAGCTGCACGACTTCATCAATCCAATTAGAGCGATCGATTGGCTGCTAGCGGCTGCACCAAAGTACGGACTCACAATCTCAAGATTTACGATTCCGATTCTTCTCAAAGGTGACTTCTCTGGGCTGACCTAGTTTTCCTAGTTGTTTGGCCTTGCCATCATTCAACGCCAGCATCACTCCGCCAGCATTACCAGCAATTACGGTAAGTTGTTTGTTCGCTACCCAAGAACGTTGTTCTCCCGATTTGAGCGTGCCCTCAAACTTGGTCTTGCCATCTACTACTACTCGAATCCATGAGGATGATTTGAGCGTCACATCTACCCGCAACGGTTGGGTAGTTTGAACTAGGCGGTTAGTTTGATTTGAACTGACTGGGGTTAACTCCGGTCTTTGTTCTGGAGTGGGTTGGCGCGGACTGCTATTGGTTATAGTATTGCTACTTATGGGTGCTAGCGATCGATTCAGTATATAAGAAAGATAATTTACGGCCCCAATTACCAAACATACATACAACACGTAAAGATGAATCGGTCGCAATTGATTATTTGACAAATGCAGCCAAGAAGATTTGCCCCATGAAGAAGTTGTGGAAGTGGGAAATGTATTGGCAATTTCGTTACCATTTAAGCCGATCGCGTCAGCAAATTGCTTGATAAAGCCTTTAAGATAAACTGGTTCTGGCAAACCTTCAATCTTGCCTGCCTCAATGGCTTTCAGCAGACTTAGGCGAATCTGAGTTTTCGCCGCCACCTCTTCTAAAGTAATCGATTTTTCTTGCCGATATTGACTCAGTTGAGTCCCTATTTCTTTAAGTTTCTCAATTTGTTCCAACTGAAAATTGACTCGATCGTTTGCCATACCATGTTATCTATAAATATAAAGCTTTTAATTACTATAGACTTTGCTTGAGAAGATATTAATTTTAAAATATAGTAGGTTGTACTATTATAGCAAATTTTCTGTTTAAATCATTGTTCGAGCTAGAAGATCGGCTGTTTAAGGAGTGTATCGAGCCACACAAAATACTCTTTTATAAATCCGGGCGATCGCTCTCTCTCCACCGAACAAAAAGATACAAGCTACCGTGCATTTAAAGGAGGTATTCGCTTTGCCTGCTTTAACATCGCTTGCAGAAAAGCAATTTCTCTTCCTTCTAAAGGACGATATTGACCTGGTAGCAGCAACTTCCCTGGACGATCGAGGCAGATTTGACCGATCGCCGTGCGGTGCAACTCGACCACTGAGTGGCCTAATTGGGCGGCAACGCGACGAATTTGGCGATTTCTACCCTCTTTGAGGACGATTTCCAGCATGGTTTGAGATTTCGTTTGCTTCAGGACTTTAACAGGAACTGGTAAAGTTTTTCTTCCAGAAAGCATAACACCATCGCGCCACTGTTGGAGGATCGATTCAGTTGGATGACCTTTGACCCAAACTTCATAAGTTTTGGCAATCTGATGGCGAGGATGGGTGAGAAAAAATGTGAGTTCGCCATCGTTGGTAAGGAGCAGAGCACCTGTAGATTCAGCATCTAAGCGTCCTACGGGGTGCAAACCTTTGCCCGATCGCATTTCCGGTGGCAGTAAATTGAGTACCGTGGGACGGCCTTGAGGATCGTCACAGGTAGAGACTACCCCGATCGGCTTGTGAACTAACAGATAGATTAACTCTGGGCGATCGCTCGGACCGATCGGTTTACCATCGATTTCAATGCGATCGATTTCGGGATTAGCAGTCTGTCCCAACTGAGCTACCTGACCGTTGACTCTTACTCTTCCAGCTAAAATCGTTTGTTCTGCATGGCGGCGCGAGGCAATTCCCCATTGAGAAAGAATTTTTTGCAGTCTTTGAGTCATAGAAACAGAGAAAGTGAAAAGGCGAACTCGATTCCTATAACTACCAAATATACTGGGAGATCGAGATTAGCTGAGGTTAGAGAGATGACAGTCGATCGCAAGATAGAAATAACTTTAGCTCTTAGCCTGGGGTGGTTGCTGGGATGCACTGGTGCAGGAATGTCCCAAACCACTAAAGAGTATAAAACCTTTGCCCAGTGGTGCGAGCATCTGTCACAACTATCTGCGGCAGAGAAATATACGGTAGAAGTTTTGTTAAAAGAAGCAGAAGCTAAAGATTGCCAAACAGCCGATCTCATCCTGTCTCGCCTCATCAGCCTCGACCTCAGCTACGATCGAATTACCGATCTCAAACCGATATCGACTCTGACCAACCTGACGAGTCTTGAAATCTTCTACAACCAGATTGCCGACCTCCAACCGCTATCAAATCTGACCAATCTGAGAGATCTTTACCTCGGTGCCAACCAAATTAAAGACATTACGCCGCTATCGAATCTCACTAACCTGAAAACTCTTCATCTCTTTGGCAACCAAATTACAGATATCAAACCTCTATCAAGTCTGACAACACTGACGATCCTTTCTTTGGATAACAATCCGATCGCCGATCGCACTTGTCCCCTGCAACCACCTTCTCTTTGTGGCTTCTAGCGTTGGTGCAGCAACAGTTCTGTGCGTAGCACGTGTCGCCTAAATTTGACAAATAGATTAATAAGGAGCGATCGCTTTGCCATCGACTTCAAGGCGATCGATTTATCGCACTCATATCAAGCGATCGCCCTCCATCTCCAACCTTGGCATTTGCCCGAACAGCTAAATATACTGGGGTATCGAAACTAGGCGAGGGAAGAGGAATGATAGCTGGTCAAAAAGTGCAAATAACTTTAGCTCTCAGCATAGGATGGCTGTTGGCATCTACTTCTGTAGGAATGTCTCAAACCACTAGAGAGTATAAAACCTTTGCTCAGTGGTGTGAAAATCTGGCTAAGCTATCTGCGGAAGAAAAACATACAGTAGAAGTGTTGTTAGAAGAGGCAGGGACTAGAGAATGTAACGCTGCCAGTCAAAAATTGACCAACCTGACGACCCTTGACCTCGGCGACGGCCTCATCGGGGACAACATCAGCGGCGGCGGCAACCAAATCGCCGACCTCAAACCCCTATCAAATCTGACCAACCTGAAGACCCTTGACCTCAGCAACAACCAAATCGCCGACCTCAAACCCCTATCAAATCTGACCAACCTGACAGACCTTGACCTCAGCAGCAACCAAATCGCCGACCTCAAACCCCTATCAAATCTGACCGACCTGACGGACCTTAACCTCATCCGCAACCAAATCACCGACCTCAAACCCCTATCAAATCTGACCAAGCTGAAGACCCTTGGACTCAACTTCAACCAAATCGCCGACCTCAAACCCCTATCAAATCTGACCGACCTGAAGACCCTTTACCTTGGCTACAACCAAATCGCCGACCTCAAACCCCTATCAAATCTGACCGACCTGACGTACCTTGACCTCATCCGCAACCAAATCGCCGACCTCAAACCTCTATCAAATCTGACCAACCTGAAGACCCTTGACCTTAGCTTCAACCAAATCGCCGACCTCAAACCTCTATCAAATCTAACCGACCTGACGGACCTTAACCTCTGGCACAACCAAATCGCCGACCTCAAACCTCTATCAAATCTAACCGACCTGACGGACCTTAACCTCTGGCACAACCAAATCGCCGACCTCAAACCCCTATCAAATCTGACCGACCTGAAGGAACTTGCACTCGCTGGCAACCAAATCGCCGACATCAAACCTCTATCAAATCTGACCAACCTGACGGAACTTGACCTCAGAAAAAACCCGATCGCCGATCGCACTTGTCCCTTTAAACCAGCCTCAATTTGTTTTTTCTAGAGATCGCAGTAGAAGGAAAAAGATACACTATTAAAAATTTACAAAAACTGGAAAAGCATTGAGTTCTAAATCGAGTCGGATTATCAGCAAAGTTTTATCGCCAGCTTGTCGGGTGTGGCTGCGATCGCAGGTTTCCCAGGTCGATCGATTAGAGGTGAAGATTGAAGGGAGCGATCGCGAAATTCTCGGTGGTTACATTCCCAAAATTGCGATCGCGGCTAGTGCTGCCATCTATCAGGGCTTGCGAGTCAGCCAAGTGCAGCTAACCGGAGAAAACATTCGGATTAATCTCGGTCAAGTTCTCAAAGGAAAGCCGCTACGACTTTTAGAGCCAATTTCAGTTACAGGTCAGTTATGGCTAGAAGAAGCTGACTTACAAGCCTCACTCTCTGCACCTTTGTTATCTAATGCTTTTACCGATCTGTTGGCGATGTTGCTCGCCATGGATGGCTTAAATAACCCCATTGGCAATCTCAAAGAGCGCCAAATTAGATGGGATAAAGTTACATTCGATCGCAACAGTTTCGTACTAAATGGCTCGTTACTCCCAACCTCTCAATTAGTAGCGATCTCTGCCGATATCGAGTTAGTTAGCCGTCAAGAAATAAAACTAGCTTCGATCGAGATAGATATCTCATCAGGATCGGATTCGATCGGGCAAACCTTAGATAAATTACAAATAGATTTAGGATCTCAAGTTGACATTAAAGAGCTAAAGATCGATTGCCAACAGTTAGTTTGTCAAGGTGGTGTCCAGGTTATGCCCTAACTAGAGAGCGATCGATTCTTCCCTTCGACCTCAATCTCTCACCACTTTTGCAATCTTCAGCTTAATTAATAGATCTCTGGCAAAAGTCGATAACTCATCAATTTCATCTGTGTTCATCTGTGTTTATCTGTGGTCAATAAAGCATTTTATATCCAAGGTTTTGATTTATGCAAGAGACGACCATGAGCATACCGCTCACAACCAAGGATGAAAATCGATTTTCAAGAGAGTTCTAATGTCGAAGTAACTGCCCCTCTTTTAGAGGTGGCGCGACTACACGGCGATATCGGGCTTCTACCCCCATATAGATACCATAAGCGACTAAACCTAGCGCCACCAAACCCAAAAGCCAAGGGCCGTAAGATTGTTGCTGTAGCGTTTGCAAAGCACCATCTAGCCCTCGAACTTGCTGGGGGTCGAATCGTCGTGCCGCCTCGATTAAAAAGCCGCCGATCATAATGAAAACGATCCCTCGTGCTGTCAGTCCGACTCTGCCAAGACGCATCGCCCATGTTTGCTCTTTGTCGCTCATCTCATGCCAGTTAAGATGCTGGCGAAATTTGGCTTTATAAGCTCGATAGAACTGATAGAAACCCAAACCGATAATAATTGCCCCTATTGTTCCCACTAACCACTGACCGAAGGGTTGCGAAAGCAAGCGTGCCGTCCAGGTTTGACTTGAATTACTACTGCCACCTCTCGATCCTAAGATAATTCCCACGGCGCTAATAGCAAGACCTGCATAGATCGAGCCTGTAATTCCATAACCAAGGCGTTGGATGATGCCCTTGGCATCCGAGCCTTTATTCTCAGCGTCTTTTATCGCCTGTACGAAGCACCACAATACGTATCCTATAAGTCCGATCGCTACTAAAGCCAGCAAGAACCGGCCGAATGGTTGCGAGGCAATGGTTTGCAATGCACCTTGGGTGTCGGTGGTTCTACCCCCTGCCCCTAATGCCGCCTGTACCGCCAGCACGCCCACAATAGCGTAGACTACTCCCTTGGCGGCGTAGCCGAACCGCGCTAGGCGTTCGACCCACAATGAAGATTGGTGTCTCATCTAAATTTGAATGAAATTATGCTCCTTTTTTACTAGGTTTGAGGTAGATTCCGCATCTATCTGGAGTATTCATAACAAATCTGGTGGCGATCGGCTGGTTTATCCTGGTGGTTGTAGACGCGCAGCGGCTTCCCGCAGGGTAAACGCAGCTATACAAACTAAGTCCGCCTGCGCGGACTCAAGAATAAACGGTATTTTAAAACCAGATTTGGGATCGATATTTGGGCTTACCAAGGTAAACGACTGCCATCCCAGGAGAAAAACTCCCCGCTGTCGTCTTCTTTGAGATTTGCTATGACTGCTAGCAATTGGGTAACGGTGCGCTCTACGGAAAACAATTTTCCCGCTGGCACGCTTTTTTGAAAGGGTTGCGAGAGCCGCGTGTCAGTCGTACCGGGGTGCAAGGCAACGGCAATCGTTCGAGGGCTAGTGCGACGGTACTCGATCGCAATATTGCGCAGGAACATATTCAAAGCCGCTTTCGAGGCCCGATAGCCGTACCACCCTCCCAGTTGGTTGTCGCCAATGCTGCCGACCTTAGCAGAAATTGCTGCCAGAATGCTTCGATCGTTGTGGCGGAATAAGGGCAAGAGGTGTTTGGCTAGTAAGAGGGTAGCAATACTATTGACCTGAAAGTAGCGCAGTAAATGCTCTGAATCGATCTTTTTCAGGCTTTTTTCTGGTTGCAGATTTCCTTCGTGGAGGATGCCCGCACAGTTGACGACTAGGTGCAATTTGCCTGCTTCTTCACCGATGCGGGCAGCAGTTTGGGATATCTGTTCTTCATCCGTCACATCCAATAACAGAGGGCAGATTTTCTCGGGATATTCCTTGGCTAAGTCGAATAACTCTGCTGCCGATTCCTCGTGGCGGTAAGTGGCATAAATCCGCACAAACTCGGCATCCTGTAATAAGTGCCTGACAAAACCGAGTCCGATACCTCTGTTTGCACCGACAATTAAGGCATGAGAGCGATCGATGGTAAATTTCATATCAAATCCGCTTAGCAAAGGTTGGTTTGCCCTCACCCCGCCTGCGGCTCCCCTCTCCCAACTTGGGAGAGGGGTTGGGGGTGAGGGCTGGATTCATGGTTTTAAAAACTGGATTTCGTATCATTATATTTGTCGTTTCTCCTCTAGAACCTGCGGAAAATTTCCCTAGAACTTCATGAAAACAGAACTCTATACACTCTTGAGCCAAACCCAACGCCAACGAGTCAGCGATGGTGCGATCGTCCCAATTCTAAGCGGTTGCGAGTCTGCTTCTCGGCAACTGGTGCTAGTGTGGTCGCAGTTGGGAGATTTTGACAGCCTCGAATATGCCTGGTGGTGTCAGCGAGAGGCGAAACGGCTTGAGGCTGAAGGAATTGCTGTCCGGGCGATCGGGATAGGCGATCGCTCCTCTGGCGAACGATTCTGCGCCTACACGGGATTTCCGGCCGATCGCCTGTTAGTCGATCCTACGGCGGAATTACATCGATCGCTCGACCTGTACCCAGGACTTGCCCTCAAACTCCCAGGCTTATCGCCAGATGGCAATGCCATGTTCAATTTGCTGCTGATGTGTGCTGGCATCGGTAGCCCTGGAACCTTAGCAGAGGTATTTCGTGGGTATCGAGGCGATCGCCAAGCGCCGCAGTTAATTGGCGATGAGGAAATTGTCAAAGCTGCCCCGCTGCCGCCGATTAAAGGTTCTCTCTTCCAGCGAGCAGGCGGCAGCGGCTTTCAACGTCCGTTTGAACTAGCAACGCTCCGGCTGAGGAATATGGTAGAGGTGCTGAGCCACTGGCGAACTTACGTTCCTAACGGGGCGTACCTGACCCAACGAGGAGCAACTTTTCTGTTCGACGATCGAGGAGAATTACTCTACGAACACCGCGAACGCTCTCTGCTTGGTTTTGCGGCCGATCCGAGCAATCCCCTGGCATTCCTCTTCAATCAATCGGGCAATAAAGGCAGCAGTAGAGTAGCGAAGTAATAAACCAACGGCGCGGTAAAAACATAGCTATCCGTTCGATCTAAGATGCCGCCGTGACCGGGAATCAATTGCCCTGAATCTTTCACGCCTGCATCTCGCTTCATCATCGACTCGGTTAAATCTCCCAGCAGGCTGGAGATCCCGATTAACGCGCCCAAAATCAAACCGCTCAACCGCCAGCACGACCAGTCTAGATACCAAGCACCAGCTATAGCCACGGCAATACTGCCTAAAATTCCAAAAACTGCGCCTTCAACTGTTTTTTTGGGGCTGATCTCAGAGAGGCGAGTTCGACCGAAAAACTTGCCAATGATATAGGCTCCAATATCTGCCGCCCAAATGCAAAAGAAAGCTAGAAAAGTGATGGTTAATCCTTGGGGTAAGATGCTGAAGTTAGTCCAAGATTCGGGCCAGTAACCGTTAAAAGGCAAGGTGTTAGCGACAGCAGGCGTTAGTCCTACCCGCAAGCGAATCCAAAAACTGGGCAAATAGCCCCCGTAAAATAATCCCAAGAGGGAGGTAGAAATATCGGCAATACTAGCTAGCTTGGGCTGAAATAACAAATAAAAACAAATTATCGTTCCAGCTATAGGAAAAAGCGCATCTACTAATTCTGGGGCAATGGTGGCAGTAAATAGCAGCACCAAACTGAGAATTAACGTTGTTTTGGCCGCAGGAGCAATTCCTTTGGCGCGGACGAGTTCAAAATACTCCAACTCACCTAAGTAAACGATCGCCGCAAAGCCCAAAGTGAAGTACCACCCCCCTAACAGCAGTATGGCTAAGGCTAAAACGATTGCTACGATTGCACTAATAATCCGAGGCAGAGACATAGTTTATAGATTGTTGAGTGTTGAGTGTTGAGTGTTGAGTTGAAAGAGAAATTAAACAGTCACTCACTACACTCCACCAGAAATCAAAAAGATCGATATATTTACTCTAACTTCTCACCGCTGAGGATAAAAATGGGATCGATCGCCACCAAAGTTTGATGTCTGCCTCGTCCCTCTAAACGGTTGACCGCAGATTGAACGACTTCAATATTGCGAGCGTGCAACTGGGAGAAGCTTTCAGATATGGCATATAAACTCTCTAGATTACCAGCAGTTGCTACCACTCGACCTTGAAATGGCAAGTATTGCCACACCTGTTTGAGAATTTCCCTAATCGGTCGTCCGCCTTCAATACAAACTCGTTGGGGCGAGTGGGAAATATCAGCAAGACATTCTGGGGCAGTTCCTTCGATTACTTCCACATTATTCACCCCAAAGCGATCGCAATTGTGACGAATTAAGCTGGCTACCTCTTCATCTCTTTCTATCGCCACAATTCGCCCTTGGGGACACAACAAGCCGATTTCTACCGGAATCGTCCCGGTTCCGGCTCCAATATCCCAAACTACAGATTTCGGTTCTAACCTTAGCGCCGAAAGCAGCAACAGACGAACTTCTCGCTTGCTTAAGGGAATCCCCGGTAAGCGATCGAACAATTCATCTGGAATCCCAGGAGTGATGTACGGCCAGAGTTGGGAAGGCATAGGTGATAAGTCAAAAGTCAAAAGTCAAAAGCTTGCACTGAGCGGAGCGAACGTGTCAAAAATTAATTCTGAATTCTGAACTCCTGAACTCCTCACTTCACTTTCGCACAACCTTTAACTTTTGGAGACTGGGATCGCTACATCCTGTAATTATTCCCCCAAATGCGAGGATTTTTTGGAGGTAGTCGATCGCTTCTTGCGTAATGACTTCCCCTGGCATCACTACTGGAATTCCTGGAGGATAAGGACAGATGAGTTCGGCACTGAGGCGATCGATCGCTTCGTCTATGGGTAACATTTCTGCTGGGCTAAAAAAGGCTTCTCGCGGTGAAATTCGGTTTATTGATTCGCAATCGAATAAATTTATGACTTTTTCTTTGTCTATCTCTTGCAATCGATATTTAGGTTTGCTATAGTTATGAATAATGGAGAAAGTGTGCGCCAACAGGTCGATATCGGTTTTAGTATTTCCTAAACTAACGATGAAAGTTAAATGTTGCAGCGAGGGTAACTCGGCAACTACGCCTTGTTGAGTCATGATTTCATCGGCTTCAAATCCAGTTAAACCTAGTTCGGCGACGCGAACGGTGAGGCGGGTTCGATCTAAATCGACAAAACCAGAATTTGCCCTCACCCCGCCTCCGGCACCCCTCTCCCAAGCTTGGGAGAGGGGTTGGGGGTGAGGGCTGGATTCAAAGATTTTAAAACCGGATTTGATATGAGTTAGAACTGACAATCCGGGGATTCGATCGATTTGGCTTCTGGCTGCGTCTGCAAGTTCCAAAGTTTTTGTCATCAGTCGTTCTCCGTGGAGCGCCATTTGCTGGCGGGCTGCATCTAAAGAAGCTAAAAGTAGGTAGCTAGGACTGGTAGATTCAACTAGTCGTAAGGCTAACCCAAGGCGATCGCGATCTATTCTGCTACCTTGAAGGTGAAGCATGGCAGATTGGGTTAAAGATCCCAGAACTTTGTGAATCGATTGCACGCTTAAGTCTGCACCAGCAGACAGTGCTGAGGCGGGTAAGTCGGGATGAAAGGCAAAATGAGGGCCGTGGGCTTCATCTATCAGTAAAGGGATACCGCGTTGATGCGCTAGATTAGCGATCGCTCCTACATCTCCACAAACGCCGTAGTAGGTGGGATAAACCATCATCACGGCTTTGGTATCGGGATGCTTTTCTAAAGCGGCGGCGACAGCAGCGGGAGTAATACAATGAGCCAGATCGAGGATCGGATCGTAGTCTGGGTTGACAAAAACTGGGATCGCACCAGAGAAAATTAAACCAGCGATCGCCGATGAATGGACGTTGCGCGGCAAAATAATCTTTTCGCCAGCATTGCAAGTGGCCAAAATCGCTGCCATCACCCCACAACTAGAACCATTAACTAAAAAATAGGTGCGATCTGCTCCAAAAGTCTCTGCGGCTAAATCTTGCGCCTCTTGAATTATTCCCTCTGCGCCGTGGAGGTTGCCCAGTCCTGGTAATTCTGCCAAATCGGCGCGAAATACAGTTTCGCCTAACAGATCCGCAAGAGAAGGAGAAATCCCCACTCCTCGCTTGTGTCCTGGCGTGTAAAATGCGACATGGGGGTTGCTGGCATACTCTCGTAACCCCTCTAGTAATGGCAATTTGGTTTGATTTGGTTCGGGAAGTGGCATCATTCTCAAAAGAAGTTCAAAGCTCTCATATTATTGGGACTGCACTGCCGATATCGCATTTTCTAGAAGCGAACGGATGTTATGATATGGCGATCGATTATGCTTAGAAACTATTGTGCCGCTGTGATGTCAAATCCGGTTGATTGGCCATGATGAAAATCTCTCCCCTCTCCCCTCTCCGCGTCCCCGTGTCAATCCTAACTATGGGGATTCAAACGGAGACGATATGATGCCCTTTGTCAGACTCTTTTTCCTGAATGTCTGTTTCTGGTTGATGACTTGTATGTGGATGGCTACTTGTTTCTTAGCCAGTACCTCGCCCGTGCGGGGAGATGCACTGACATCTTCTCGCTGGTGGCAGATGAAGGTCAGGGAGCAATCTAAATTGAGTCAAAATCGCTCCTATCAAGGGTGTTTGTTTGGCGACTCGATCTCATCAGGACTAGGTAAAAGTTTTGGTGAGGGCACATTCAATTTTGCTATGGGTGGACTTAGTTCTGTCTCGCTGCTCGAGCAATTAAAAATCCTCAAATCCTACAATATTCAATGCCAACAGGTCATTATTGCCATTGGGACTAACGATGCGATGAATGGCACTGACGACCTGACATTTTTGCAGAATTTGAACGATACGATCGCTCTATCGCGATCGATGGGTGCGACTCAAATTACTTTAGTGGCCGCGTTTTATTCTACTCAGGAGGCCAGCCGCAATCCCCGTCTGGCTGGAACGAACAAACGCATCGAAGAAATTAACGACTTGATTTCTAAAGTAGCAAACGAGAAGCATCTGCCATATATCCAAGCCGAACTTCAACCCTTATTCGATCGCCATACCCTGCGAACCGAATTGACTTACGATGGAGTGCATCTTAATTATAAGGGGCGACAAATTTATCGACAGGTGATTCTGAATATCTTCAATCCTGGGTCGCACGCTCGCCAGATGGATCGGAGCGATCGAGCAGTCCGTTTATTACTGCTAAGGCTTGGTTTTGGGCAGTTGTAGCATCAATACCTTGACTTTAGCAGCGGCGACAGCAGTGCCTTGCGGAAAACGATTTTGTCCGCTCCCTCGGCGTAGAAATCCCGTATGCGTGCTTCCTCGCTGTAACCGTGCTGGCGATAGAACGTTCGCACGTACTCAAATTCTGGTGTCCCCATCGTCTCAACTAGTAATATCCGCGCCCCTCGGTCTGTTAAAGTCCGTTCTACAAAACCTAGCAGTTTTCCACCGCGTCCTTGCCTTTGGTGAGTCGGGCGAACGGCAATCAATTGTAGGTTCCACGTCCCACTGGTCATTCGTTCCGGTTCGCAGTAGGCTAATCCCATCAGTCCGCCATCGTCATCTGTCACCCAGAAGGGAGCGCTGTCGCCATCTTGACTCAAAGAATCTGCCAACATCTGACGCAACTGCTCTAGTTCGTCGGACGAAAAGAGTTCTATAGAGTCGGCTAAGGCTATGAGCGCATCCGTGTCATCGGGAGAGATCGATCGAATCGTAGTAAACTCCATCTGCGTAAAAAAGAAGATATTACAGCACTTGTTATGTCAGAGTAAAATATAACTATAAAAAATGCCATCTCATACTAAATCCGGTTATTAAAAGCATGAATCCAGCCCTCACCCCCTGCCCCTTATCCCCAGAGGGGGCCCCCACCTTCCCCTCTCCCAAGCTTGGGAGAGGGGTGCCGGAGGCGGGGTGAGGGCAAACCAACTTTTACTAAGCGGATTCGATGTCAAAAAAGATTGTCAACCAAGTCGATCGCAGCGAGTAAAAGATGCTAAGAGCCGGAATTGTCGGATTGCCCAATGTGGGGAAATCTACTTTATTTAATGCTTTGATTGCTAATGCCAAAGCCGAAGCTGCTAACTTTCCTTTCTGTACGATCGAACCCAATGTGGGAGTAGTATCAGTACCCGACGAGCGATTGGAAGTGCTATCAAAAATATCGCAATCGGCTCAAATCATTCCTACTAGAATTGAGTTTGTCGATATTGCAGGTTTAGTTAAAGGTGCGAGCCAAGGCGAAGGACTGGGAAATCAATTTTTATCTCACATTCGAGAAGTAGATGCGATCGTTCATGTGGTGCGCTGCTTTGAAAATGACGACATCATCCATGTAGCTGGTTCTGTCGATCCTCTGAGAGACATCGAAGTCATTAAATTAGAGTTAGCTTTAGCCGATTTATCTCAAATCGAACGCCGGATCGATCGCACTCGCAAAACTGCCAGAACTAACAAAGAAGCGCAAATCGAATTAGCGGCTTTAGAAAAATTGAGTGTAGCATTAAATGAAGGAAAACAGACGCGAGAAGTAAGTTTAACTGAGGAAGAAAACGAGGCGATCGCTCAACTAGGATTGCTGACTGCCAAACCCGTAATTTATGCCGCCAACGTATCGGAAGACGATTTGGCCAGCGGCAATCAATGGGTAGAACAGGTAAGAGAAATGGCGGCTACCGAGAATTCTAAAGTTGTAGTAGTCTCGGCTCAAGTTGAGTCGGAATTAATCGATCTATCAGCCGAAGAAACCGCAGAATTTCTCTCAGCTTTAGGAGTAGAAGAAGGTGGTTTGAAATCTTTAATTCGTGCCACTTACGAACTTTTAGGATTGCGGACTTATTTCACCTCCGGCCCGAAAGAAACCCGTGCTTGGACGATTCACGTCGGAATGCTAGCACCCCAGGCAGCGGGAGTAATTCACAGCGATTTTGAACGCGGATTTATTCGGGCAGAAACAGTAGCTTATAAAGATTTAGTCGCAAATGGTTCGATGAATGGGGCAAAAGAAAAAGGCTTAGTCCGCAGTGAAGGAAAAGATTACATCGTGCAAGAAGGAGATGTCATGCTCTTTCGGTTTAATGTGTAGATAACGATACCTGTTACCAGCAATAACAAGAACATGACGAAGACTATGTTAGATTAGGGGCAGTGTGACCGCAAATAATCCAGACGAAGAGAAGTTTGACCCAGTAACAGATCCAAGAGACTGGTCAGCGGCTGTGACAGAATTAGGCTGTTTCGCACTTGCCAAAAGAAAGGGAAAGCGATTGGTTAAAATCATCAATACTAAAAAGCCGCCTCTACCTTTTATTTGTATTTTTGAGGACTACCCAGAATGACAATTGCTACTCAAATCTCGATCGCCGCGATCGTTCCTATGCTAACTGCTATTGGCGATCGTCAATGGGAAAAATTCAAAGAATTAGAAACAGAGCTTGTATCGCAGTATGGGGTAGAAGTGTGGCAGGAAGTTTTTAACTTTCGGATCTTACCGGCTCTAGACAACGATTCTAATAAATGGTTGCTGGTTCAGTGGTGCAATGAGGGGATTACCTCAGTCAAAAACGTCGCTTAATCGGGGATTTAGGTTTCTGGAGTTGTTGTGTAAGTCTAGATCTGGTCGATCGCGCCCATTGCTTCTTCATTTTCTCGAATTGCAGCTTCAATTTCGTTAGGATGAGCATCTACATAAGCCCAAGCATTTACCAAGTCAGCCGCACTAAGATCGGGAAATGCCTCTAAAATGCGGGCATCGCTCATTCCCAAACGGCGATCGTTTACTAGCGACCAAACTGGAATTCGAGTATTGCCCACGCAAGCATCACCACCACATACGCCAGCAGTTTTCTTAATTCCCAAAGACCCATTGCTCAAAGTTTGGGTCAAAAGTTGGATGGCTTCAGCTTTTTCAATAGGGGATAGAGTCAGAAGTTGAATTTCTAGTTCTTGTCGAGTCATTACAACTTTTACCTCTCAAAGGCGGAAGTTCCTTTAATATTCTAACGATAGATAGGCAAAGCATTGTAAGGCAAGGTTTCGTTGCTGCGATCGAAGACAAAAAGAAGGCTTGAGGTGGGGAGTGTCCCCAGGAAAGGTAAAATTAGAAAAACTTGAATTGAGCAAGAGACTCAAATGCCTGTAGGACTTCCTGAATTCGTTGAAAACCCTGAAAATCGCTGCCCCGTGGTTTTGCTGCTCGATACCTCTAGCTCTATGTCGGGTCAGCCGATTCAAGAATTGTGTCGCGGAGTGGGGGTTTTCAAAGAAGATGTACTCAGAGATACTAAAGCATCCTTGAGTGTCGAGGTGGCGATAGTTTCCTTCGGTCCGGTCGAGTTAATCCAAGATTTCGTCACTGTTGACCAGCTTACCCCACCCAAACTAGAAGCAGATGGCTATACTCCGATGGGCGAGGCAGTCGAGTATGCGATCGATTTATTGGATGGGCGTAAGGAAGTTTATAAAACCAACGGCATTCAATACTATCGTCCTTGGATTTTCCTGATCACCGATGGTGCGCCTACCGATGTCTGGCAAAATGCCGCCCAACGCATTCGCGAAGGAGAAGCTGAGGGCAAATTCGCTTTCTTTGCGGTGGCTGTAGAAGGTGCAGATTTGGCTACATTAAAACAACTCGTACCCCTAGAACGTCCGCCCGTACTGTTGAATGGCTTAGATTTTCAATCCCTCTTTGTCTGGTTGAGTGCGTCTATGAAGCGAGTCTCCAGCGGGAAAGTGGGCGAAGTGCTAGCGTTACCACCTGTAGGCTGGGGACAGATTACGACTTAGGAGAGAGATGGGGGGATGGGGAGATGGGGAGATGGGGAGATGGGGAGCGTGCTAACTTCTGTCTTCTGCCTTCTGTCTTCTGCCTTCTAAACTTCTGAACTTCTAAACTTCTAAACTTCTTAGAGGAAATTTTGTGGGCTGGAAAGCAGTTGCTCGTTCGGCAATCGGGACGGGCCACCAAAAGCAGGGGCTACCCTGTCAAGATTATGGTGGCGATCGCATTTTCAATCATCTCCTAATCGGAGCGGTAGCAGATGGGGCTGGTAGCGCCCAATATGCCGATTTGGGGGCAAAATTGGCCGTAACTACGGCAATCGCTCATCTTGCTAGTACCGAAATCTGGCTCCGCCAACGGCAGCGTTCTTGGCAGAAATTGCAGCAACCCTTTTCTCAACGGCAGGCTGAAAGGCTCTTTGTTAGTACGCTCAAACGAGTTTTGTATGTATTCAGACAACAAGCCGATCGAGGTGGCTATACGATTTCGGAATTAGCTTGTACCCTCATAGCCTTTATGGTCACTCCCTACTGGATCGCAGCAATGCAAATCGGGGATGGTTCGATCGTGGTGCGTTCTCAGTTCCGCAAGGAATATCAACTGCTGTTTAAACCGGATAAAGGGGAATACTTCAATCAAACTACCTTTGTCACCTCAAGCAATGCTTTTGCCGATCTGCGAGTGCAGGTTTTAGCTCAACAGCCAAAATTTATCTGTGCCGCTACTGATGGGATAGAAAGGGTAGCCTTTCGCCTCCAAGATTGGACACCAGGCCAACCTTTTTTTAAATGGCTGGAGGAATATATGCAAGAAACTGAAAACCCCCAAACAGAAGATGAATGCTTGATCCGGTTGCTCGAATCTCAGGAATTAAACCGTCAAACCGATGACGATAAAACTTTATTGTTATGTCTTTACAATTGAGAATTTTATCGTCATTAAATGTAGATATATGACGAAATATCACAAAAAAACAAACTGTCGATCGCAGTAGTAATAATTGCAGCATAATTCTTCTCTGAACTTTGCTGAAATTAACGGTATGTTAGGGTGGGTTCGATCGACAATGTAAATGTATGTCTCCAAGATGGCAGGGTTATCGGTGAGGCAGGGCGGGTTCGATCGAATTTTAATCGTATGCACCAAACATGGCTGGCGTTATCGGGATGACAGGGCGGGTTCGATTAACAGTTAATGGTATGTAGCAAAGACTGCTGGCAAAACCCGCCCCTACAGACCCCATCCAATTCTGAACTTCTGAACTTCTAAACTCCTACACTCCTACACTTCTAAACATTATGAAAGTTCTTACCTGTGCTAGTACGGGCCAGTCGATTTCTTTAGTCAGACAGATTGCTAATAGCGGTGAAGGAGAGATTTGGCAGACCGAGCATCACGCCTATCTAGCAAAGGTTTACTACTCGCCGAAGCCAGAGAGAATTCGGAAATTAGAGGTGATGGTAGCTCATCCACCTAAAGATCCAAATGCTCATATGAACCATATTTCTTTTGCTTGGCCGAAGTCGCTATTGAAAGACGAAAAGGGTCATGTAGTAGGATTTTTGATGCCCGCGATCGTCGATAGCGTTCAACTGCTCGATGTCTATAATCCTCATCGCCGCCAAAAAGTATTGCCTGGATTTAATTGGCTTTATCTTCACGCCACCGCCCTCAACATTGCTTCAATTATTTGGGCAATTCACAAAGCTGGCTATGTTGTAGGAGATATAAAACCGCAGAATATTTTAGTTAATAATTGTGCTTTACCAGCCATTATAGATACCGATTCTTTTCAAGTTATAGATCCTAAAAATGGAGAATTGCATCGTTGTTTGGTAGGTTCAGAAGGCTTTACACCTCCCGAACTTTTAGATAAAGATTTAGCGAATACAGAACAAACCGAAGTTCACGATCGCTTTCGATTGGGAGTAATTATTTATCAACTCCTGTTTGGCGATCATCCGTTTAAAGGTAAATGGATAGGCTTTGGAGATTCTCCCGATCCGAATGAAATTCTGCGCCGAGGGTTTTGGCCGTATGGGAGCAAAAGCCAGATCCAGCCAGGACCTCTGACGATGCCTTTAGATATGGTGCATCCAGAAGTTCAAACAAACTTTCTCCGTTGCTTTAACGAGGGTCACTCGCAACCAGAATTGCGTCCTACTGCCCAAAGGTGGTTTAGCGTTCTCAAGCTGGCAACTGCCGAACTGAAATCTTGTAAAAAGGTCAAGACTCATTATTTCAGTCAGAGCTATCACAGATGTTACTGGTGCGAACGAAAAAATAGTTTAGGCGTAGATATATTTTCTCCTCGTCCTAATTTGGTTCGCGGTCAGATCGATAAAGCCGTGAAAAAGAGCAAAATCGCAGTTAAGAATATCAAAGGAAAACCCGCAGTCAAGGCTAATTTACCTGCGATCAAGCCTAAAATAAATGTCAGTCAAACTGCTCCAGCTGCTATTACTAACATTAAGAGTGCTATAGCCAAACAATCTTTCGATATTTCGAGCGATCGAATCCTAGATTGGTTAAAATGGGGAGCTATTGGCGGTGGTAGTGTTAGTTTGTTAGGGCTACTGATATTTCTCAGTTTTTCCCAAATTGAGGTAGATGAAATCGGCCTAACTATTGCAGGTATAATTCCCTGTTTTGGCTTGTTGGCAATGGGCTTGGTGTGGATAAAAGCCACCAACAAAACTACATAGACAAAGGCTACACAGATATCATGTATGGTAGGGGCGCAATGCATTGCGCCCCTACGGATGGATGGGGGTTCTCTCTCAAATCATCTGGAGAATTTTGCGAATTTCTCGATCGCGGTTGGGGCTGAAGAAAGCGATCGCTAAACTTAATAAAACCTGGGGTGCGGCGCATAAAAAGCCCAAATATACCCGCAAGGTCGTCCAAGAAAACTGGTTTCTCGATCGCCAAAATCGATTCACCGAACACACCATTTCATCCCCTAATGCTGTAACTTCGTGCCACCAGCCAGCCGGAATGTATAGCAATTCGCCGCGATCGATAATGACTTCATACTTGCGATCGAGTGCTACTTGTAACTTGGGAAAAGATTTAAAATCGGGCTGTTCGGGGTAAACTCGGCTGAACCAACAGCGCAATTTTAAGCCGTGCCATAAGTGACCGAATACTGGAAAAGGATAGAGATTAAATGTTTGAGATGGGGGAAACAATACTACTTTTTTAGCTCCGTGCATTTGGATCAACGTGCTGTCTAAAGTATCGTAGTGCAAGCATTCAATATGGCCCCCTGGCCCCATCCACAAGTTGAAGTCGGTAACGGGCTGCTTTAAACCGAGTTTTTCTCCCAATTTAGGGAAAAAATTAGCGTGCGTCAGCGAGGTATCTTTCAAAGAACATTTAGCTAAGTAAATGTCTTGTTCGTGAGCCTGACGATTCCGCAAAAGTTCGGCATATTTAACAAATGGCATACCTTGAGATTCTACGCCGCTGCCGATACTTTTCCACTGCCGTTTATCGCGTTTGTACCTTTCGTGTCCGTAAAATCGCAAGATAAACTCGCGATCGCCCAATCGATCGCAGAGATATTCTAAATTCCAATCCCCTTCCTCAAGTAATCCAGTAATCACTACTGGATTACCATTTTTTTGATATCGATCGCTAAAGGTTTCTGGAGTAACAGACAATATATCTACCCGTGGAATGGAATTAACCAGATCGGACATATCGCAAGCGACTGAAGTAACGAGTAAAAGACCGAGGACTAGATTTAACGCGGGCACAAGAGCCAGAAAGCTATCTTTCTGATTGAGATAATTCCATATTAATCATTCTATGACCTACCAGCCATATCTCTTGGAAGATTTGTAGGCATCGGGAGGGAGTCGAGTGAGGCGATCTGAATCGAGGGCGGCAACAGACTTTGGGGCGCGGGGAGCATCTCGCCTCGAAAATCGAGCAACTGCACGAACATCAGATAGACGATCGCTAACAATAGAGAAATGGCTCCGGTCGCGATCGCGACAATTTTTTGGCGGTTCATCGGTTTACTGGTTCTGGGGTTTTTAACCTATTATAATTTTTGCTAGCAATTCATCTGCTTAAAGCTACTTATAAACGGCTCGACCAAAATGGATCACGTTGGAGATCGACCTACACCACCAACTACCTCAGAACGACAGGTAGTAGTAGATACTTACGAATTAAGGAAAGTCTACCGCACTGGTTTCTGGCTCGATCGCAAAGTTGAATCTCTCAAAAGTTGCTCGCTGAGGGTATACCAAGGAGAAACTTTTGGATTGTTAGGACCGAATGGGGCTGGCAAGACCACACTGTTAAAGACCCTTTTGGGCATCGTCCGCCCGACATCTGGGATTGGGACGCTGCTGGGGCAACCAGTAGGCGATCGCGCCGTCAAGCAGCGGGTAGGTTACTTGCCGGAAAATCCCTTTTTCTACGACTTTTTAACTGGCTGGGAGTTTTTGCAGTTCGCCGCTGGTTTGTTTGAAGTTCCAGCAGCCATTCAGAGAAAGCGGATTCCGCAGTTAGTCGAGCTAGTGGGCTTACCTCAATCGGCAGCCAAGAAAAAGCAATTGCGGCAATATTCCAAAGGGATGCTGCAACGAATCGGCATGGCTCAGGCGTTAATTAACGATCCAGAGTTGGTATTTCTCGACGAACCGATGTCTGGACTCGATCCCGTAGGTAGAAGGCAGATGCGAGAGATTATTTTAGCTCTGAAAGCTTCTGGCAAGACCGTTTTTTTTAACAGTCACGTCTTAGCAGAAGTCGAACAAATCTGCGATCGCATCGCCATTTTGGCACAGGGAGAGTTAATTTGTGTCGGCTCTTTAGACGAACTCCTAGCTGCCTCCGACGGTACTTATCACGTTGAAGGGTTGGGCGGCAAAATCGAAGCCCTCAAGCCTTGGATACCCAACGTCATGTTTGAAGAGAATAGCTGGCACGGCCAACTTCAAGGCGATCCTCAAGCCTTTTTAGCTCATTTGCAAGCGATCGATGCCCAATTGGTGACTATGCACCTGGGGCGACCTACTTTAGAAGAATTTTTCATGCAGCAACTTCAGGAGCGAGGTATTACTTCTAGTAGTTGAGGGGGAGATGGGGAGATGGGGAGATGGGGAGATGGGGAGATGGGGAGAGCATTCTTGACTCCTGACTTCTGACTTCTGACTTCTGACTTCTGACTTCTGACTTCTGACTTCTGACTTCTGACTTCTGACTTCTGAACTCCTGCACTCCTAAACTTCTTCAACTAAAGTGCATGAAATTTAAGTATTCCAATGGGGATACTGGCTTTTTCGCGACTTAATATAAAAACTTGGTAATCTCCTGCTTCGGGAAACTGGCAAGATATTTGGGTTTCTCCACCGAGATTTTCTTGACTTTGGCATCCTTGAAAATCTGGTTTTTGTGCTTGTTTATCTTTTAATAAATCCCACCATGCCTCTCCAGCAATTTTAGTAAATACAGCCCCGATCGTCTGTTGGTTATTCGGCAAGCTTTTGATATTAATTGTAGCCCACCTCTGAACGTTTGTTTGATATTCAGTGGGTGAAACCAGCATCAAGTTTCGAGCAAAAAATTCTGGTTCTAGAATTGGTTGCTTTTCAAAAGCATCATAGCTTTTAGGACGCTCTAAAAGCTGCCAAGCCGACTCATTAGGAAAATGACCGATCGCCATTACTTGAGGAGGAGGCAGAAGATAATCTGCTTTATAGTCTGTAGCCGATTCACTATCGTCCCACGTGGTATCGACTAAGTACCAATTATCTAAAATTTTGATAGCGTTCCAAGCATGAAGCGTCCAATCGTAACCAGAATTTACTGCCCTTAATGCCGGAGAAATTAAATCTATAGGTGCTAAATCCCGACGAACTTTTCCTTTGACATAAACAATATCTATCCCGATTTCTTTACCTAAAGCCATGAAGAGTTTAGCATACCCTTCACAAACTCCTTTATGAGTCGCAAAAACAGTTTCAGCGTTTTGCGATGGTCTGATGCCGCTTTTCAATACGTCTAGATCGTAAGTAACTCGACTAATAACATAGTCGTGTAAAGCTTTAACCCGCAAGTAAGGATCTGGTTCTCGTTTGGCAATATATTCAGCAACAGATTTGATACTTGTTTCAACATCAGATGGCATATTGGCAACAGCAGGATGAACCGTCGCCCGATCTGCCCACGACCAAGGTGAATTTAGTGTTGGAGGTTTGGGATTATATCTTAGCTGAACCATCCAATTATTAAATGGATTCACAATTAAATCTAGATTGGCTTGAGCTATGATAACGACAAACAGCAAACCAAATCCAAATAAATATTGACGTTTTATCTGTTTTAAACGGTTGAATTGCCAGCTTGATGACTGCAATCGAGAAAATATTGAGTTTTTTCTATTTCCCGGCTTTTTAAGTGTATAAATAACGAAACCGCAGATAAAACTTAGTCCAATAATGCTAAATATAAAAATCGCTCGATCGATAGTTAAATTACCAATTTTAATAATTGTCCTGCCGATCGAAAACCAATATATCGCCCCTACAACCAGAGCCGAAATCGCCAAAAATAACGCTATTCGCTGCGCTAAACGCTTTTTCTTTTTTTGCTTTAGCTTACGGGCTACCTCAAGAAAACTCCTTTCTAAATTATCAGACATAAAAACGCCATATAGAACCAAAAATACTTAATAATCTAAGATTACCCAGATCGAGCAGGCATTCTTTCATTCTCAAGCTATTTTGGTACTCTTTAGGCTTAGAAGGAGTAGGGTGCGTTAGACGGCGATAACCTTTGCTGCGAAGGAAATTTAACAATCCGTCGTAACGCACCAAATTAGGTGTGTGGTTCTACAAGCTGCTTGTCTCTGGGAAGGTACGTTGGAACTCTTCAATCAGATCGTCCATTTCTTCTAGTGCTTGGTTGACATCGATCCTTAAGGTTCCTAAGTTTGGTTGCTCTAACAGGGATACTAACAAGTCGCGCTTGCTAGCAATGAGAGCGATTTGCTCTTTAAGAGTTTGCGTTTCCATCTTTTAATTCCTTTGGCTTACTCTTAACTAGTCTAGTTGAGACTTCCGCTTGGCAGACAGCTAAAGGTGTGCGATCGCCCAAAAAGCTGGGATAATGAAGCTGAAAATACTTTCTCTGAGGCCACTCGATCGATCGTGTTACGTCGTATTCCTCTCGCAACTTTGGGACTGGTGGTAGGTATAATTTTGACTTCGATCGGAATTATTGCCTACGTTACCGATAATGCCACCTTAAATCTGGCTGGTTTTTTCTATGGAATTCCGTTGGTTTTGGGAGGAATGGCCTTAAAAAGCGCCGAACTCAAGCCTATTCCTTTTAGCGAACCTACTGCTGCCAATATCCTAGCTCTTAGAGAACAACAAGCAACTATTACTCAAAACAAGCTGCGGCGAGATGTCACTCGCTACTGTTACGGGCAAACCGTTCACCTCGATAGTGCGCTCAAAACATTAGGGTTAGCCCCCAATAACGAAGAAATACCAGTCCTTCAGAGTTTGAAGGAAACTGAAGTTGATGGCGCTTATGCCTTAGTCTTGGAATTTGCTTCACCCAAGATCGCTCTAGAGATGTGGGAGCAAAAACGAGAGAAAATGGAGAAATTTTTCGGCCCTGGCGTGCGGGTAATCGCAAATCAACCAGAAGTCGATCGAATCGACCTTACCTTGGTTACTATACTGCCTGCTGCTGTTAGCTAGATTCAAATTTCCGGGCAGATGCGATCCGCCATCGAGTTAACGCCAGTTTTTGATGCTGCCAGCTTCCTGCAAATCTTTGGGGTAAGTTAGCAGCCAATTGTGTTTGTCTTTGAGTCGATCGTACTTGCCTGTGACGATTAACTGAATTGCCGTTCTAGTCCTAATCCAATCTTGAATCAAGTGGGTTCCCGGTGCTGCCGAAATGCCATCAATTGTTTGTTGGTAGCCATAAGGCACTTCGCAATAGTTACCAGCGTCTTTGACGCTTAAAACAAAAAATGGAGGTTTTCTGTATCGATCGTCTACCATGAAAATGGCATAAATCTTATGCGCTCCTAACCAAGGTTTGGCAACTACTTTAATCGCTTGCACTTGATATTTTTCCATATTTGATGCTAGAAAAGCATCGGCATCGCAACGAGAATCATCGATCGGCCACCAGATCGCGATCGACAATATAGTAACTGCTGTTAAGACAATTAAACCTAGAATAAAAGTTATTCGTCGCCGCATAAACTAGACTGCTAATCGACATCAATTAGAGCTACACATTATAGCAATTACCAATTCGATCGGCTACAGTCTTTTTCTGGGTGGGGTGGGCATTCTGCCTGCCCCTTGGGACAGGCTGGAAGCCTATCCCACAAGATATGTACTCATACTAAATCCGCTTAGCAAAGGTTGGTTTACTCTCAAGGAGCCTCCGGCACCCCTCTCCCTTGGGAGCTACCGTGTATACATAAGTTATCGGTTTGAAGTTCGGCCTTTTAGATCCCCCTCTCATCCCCCTTAAAAAGCGGATGCAAGCGCGGCGAGGTTCCCTCGCCATGCAGCTTGCACCAAGCAGCAGATGCGCTGTGCGGAGGTTCCCTCTGCATACAAGCGCACCAAGCAGGGGGACGAAGAGATCCGGTTCCCCCCTTTTGAAGGGGGGCTAGGGGGGATCTGCCAGGGTGTAGGCATCAAAACGAAAGATGTGTATACACGGTAGCCCACGGGAGAGGGGTTGGGGGTGAGGGCAGCAATGGATGGTATGAGAACCGGATTTGGTATCACTTATCTAAGAATTAAACCAGATTTGTTATTACTGGTAGAGACGCAGCCTAACTGCGCCTCTATTGCCCAATTAGGCTCCCACTGCTTCTTTGGCAGCATACATCACTTCCAAGGTAATTTCGCTCAAGCCGCGATCGCGAGCAAATTTCTCGGTGTTGCGCTTGACTTTACCCCGCACGAAACCAGGCACTTTATTGAGTTCTGTTTGCGCCTCTTTATTCCAAGCCAGATCGGAATCAGCCGAAATGCCTTTATGAATGACTTCTTTGGTATCGTGTCCGCCGAAGATTTCTAGCAAGTGATCTTCCATTCCCAAAGTGAAGGAATTGTAGACCAAATCGGCAATCTGATTCGTGCCTTCGTAACCCATAAAAGGTTTGTAGCCGATGGGGAAGTTTTGAATGTGAATGGGAGCAGCAATTACACCGCAGGGAATATCGAGGCGCTTGCCGACGTGCCGTTCCATTTGGGTGCCGAAAATCGCCGCTGGTTCGACGCGAGCGATCGCATCTCCAATTGCTCCATTATCATCGCTGATAATTACCTCATCGCAATACTCGCTAACTTCTTGGCGGAACCAATCGGCATCGTACTTGCAGTATGTGCCAGCCCAAACGACGTGAATTCCCATCTCCCGCGCCAGAATTTTCGTCATGGCGGCGGCGTGGGTGTTATCGCCGAAAACTACGGCTTTCTTGCCAGTGAGGTTTTGACAGTCGATCGATCTTGAGAACCAAGCTGCTTGGGAAACGTATAAGGTTTGCTGGTTGATGAAGTCTTCGTAATCGACGTTGGCACCTTGGGCGTTAATTACTTCCTGAATCTTGCGGAGACAGCGGGCGGTTTCTACTACACCCATTGGAGTAATATCGACGCAAGGAGTGCCGAATTCCGCTTCGAGGTAATTCGCTGCCATTAACCCAATTTCCCGATAAGGAACTAAGTTAAACCAAGCGCGGGGCAAATTCTTCAGGTTGTTAACCGAAGCCCCTTCAGGAATCACTTCGTTGACTTCAATCCCCAAGTCAGCCATCAACCGCTTCAGTTCGGTGCAGTCGTGCTGGTTGTGGAAACCGAGAGTAGAAATGCCAATGATGTTAACTGAGGGTTTTTCGGTTTTGTCGGTGGCGAGATTGCCCTGTTTGCGGGCTTTCTCGATGTAATATCGGACGATTTGCTCCAAGGTGCGATCGGCTGCTTGCAGTTCGTTTACCCGATAGTGGTTGACATCGGCTAGCATCACGTCGCCTTTAGCCTCCATTTGGGCGCGATCGACGAAGTTTTGCAAGTCTTCTTGCAGGATGCTAGAGGTGCAAGTGGGAGTCAAAACGATCAGATCGGGGGTTTCCTCTTTATCCTTGCGGGTGATGTTATCTACCACCTTTTCTTGAGAACCGCGAGCCAAAACGTTGCGATCGACGATACTGGCGGTTACTGGGGTGAAATTCCGTTCTCGCTCTAGCATCGATCGCATGACGTTGAAGTAGTCGTCGCCCAGGGGGGCGTGCATGATCGCGTGGACGTTTTTGAAAGAACTGGCGACGCGGAGAGTACCTATGTGGGCGGGACCTGCATACATCCAGTAAGCCAATTTCATATCAGCGATTCTCCCTTATGATTCGTAAATGCGGCGATGGAAGTGTGAATTTCTCGTTGTTTTCGATTGTCTCAAAGATGCAGGCGCTAGGAGCAGTCGCTTTGGGGGAGGGAAAAGCGATAGTCGATAGCTGAAAGCTAGATGGAGATAGGAATGTGGAGTTTGGATGAGGCGATCGCAGGTGTTTGTAGCTGCAATCATTCTTAATTTTTGGCGACTTGGTGGGTGAGGTAGCTTGGGATGGGGCGATCGCTACAACCCCAGAGTATGTTTCAAGGCTTCATCAATCTCTGCTGTCGGTAGTGAGCCAATTACACGATAAACCGCTGAGATCGTAATCGTTGCTAGATTATCAGTCATCACAACTGAATCTGTGAGTAAACCTGAGTGTTGTCCTTCAGAAGAATTCAGTAAAATAGTAACGCGACTAGGATGCCCTGCCCGAAACATTTGGCTAGTAATCATGGCAACAATGATTTGGGGCAGTCCCGTCTGCAAGCTATCTGCCTGTACAATCGGTGCGGGTCGCGTCTTCGCAGAACTCAAATTGGAATTGGGAAAGAGAACCAGAACAACATCACCCCGATCGATCATTGGATTTGGCTGCGTCATAGTTGTCATAAACACTCATTTCAGGGCTATTCCAATCATCCGAGAAGGTTGCCAGACTAGCGCGGAGAGCCTGAGCTTGCTCTCTGTTAATTCCTTGAGATTCTAAATCAATCTCATTCGATCTCACAAAGGTAACAATGACGCACGTTCCTTCAGGTACATTATTAGGATTCTCTGCTAGTTCCACACGGCCATGGCGATAAACCCCTTCAACGCTTATTAGCATTTTTTCTCCTTAAAACCTAGACTTAAATTTACTTTTATAACGTAGATATCCTCAATTATATCATTTGGATAAAATAATGCTACAGATAAAGAGGGAGTAATTAAGTAGGTAAAGCCGATGTCAGGAGTTCTAAAAATAGAGATTAAAGAATCAGAAGCTGAGTTGCTGGAACTGTTGAAAT
>JAESGS010000359.1_pt1 | contig 41609 bp, 32 predicted proteins | sample 9269761 | NCBI WGS metagenome assembly JAESGS01 (sample SAMN15741799, study PRJNA653493) | algae metagenome | isolation source: Cyanosarcina radialis HA8281-LM2 and co-occurring heterotrophs from damp... | place: USA: Makauwahi cave, Hawaii | collected 2011-01-06 | reverse complement strand
GCGCGGGCGCGACGGGGTGTCGGGTCGCGCCCGACACCCCGTCGCGCCCGCTCCGGGTTCCACCACGGAGATTCGCCTCACTTCCCCGCGACGGTTTCGCCGCAGGCGTGGAGGGCCAGCACCGCGAACGCCGTCCCGGCGTTCGTGACGTAGTGCGCCTTGTCGTTGTTCAACGACCGCGTGAACCACCGGCCGCTCGCCCGCTGGTTCGCCTTCAGCCACGCCGCCCCTTTCGCGATGGCCGCGTGGTTCGGGTCGGCCAGCTTCAACACATACGTGACGAACCCGGTCGCGTACCCGTCGCTGTCGGCCGTCGGGTCGTTCGGCGACTTGTCCCGCCGCGAGTACGTGCCGAGCGACGGCAGGCACCAGCCGCCGTCCGCGTGCTGGAGCTTCGCCAGCGCCGCGACCGTTTCTTTCTTCTCGGCGGCCGTCATCAGGCCGTCGAGCTTGGTCGAGGCCCAGAGGAGCATCGCCTTGTGGTGCAGGTCCGGGGCGGGCGTCTTCGTCAGGTACGCGGTCAGCCTCTCCAGCCCGGCCTTCGCGTCGGCGGACTTCGCGTAGTCGCCGGGGGCCGTGCCGACAGCGACGGCCGCGAGCGTCGCGCCGTAGTAGTCGTCGTGCTCCATCGGCGGCCAGTCGCACTTCAGCCAGTTCCACTCGCCGGTCTTCTTCTGCACCTGCCACATCTTCGCGAACGCCGTCTTCGTCGAATCGCTGAGCTTACCCGTGGTGTGCGCGTCGAGGAACGCGAGGCCGGTCGCCGTCGCCACGACGTAGGTGTCGCCGCGGGGCTTGCCGGTCTTCCAGGACGCCACGTCGTTTTCGAGGAACGCGCGGACCTCCTTCCACCCGGCGTCGTTCGCCTTCACGAGCGGCCGGGCCATGACGTAGGGCAGGTTCGTGTGGCACGTCACGCACTGCCGGTCGCGGGTCCAGTTGACGCCGACGGCGTCGAGGTACGCGGCCGCCTTGTCGAGCGACAGCGCCTTCGCGAGCGGCTCGTCCGGCTTCGTGGGGGCAGGCTGCGGGATGTCGTCCGCGGCGACGGGTGTGGCGAGGAGCAAGAGGAAGAAGAGGGTGCGCATGATGTGGTGGGAGTGAGAAAAGGGTGTGAAAAAAGCCCCGGCACGATCGTGCCGGGGCTTTCGCCCAAAGAAGAGTTACACCGCCGCGGTGATGTCGAACCCCTTGCGGTACTCGCGGAACAACATGTCGTTCGCCTTCGCGTTGCCGACGAACTTCTCGGCCTTCGCGTCGATGGCCAGCTGCACGCCGAGCAGCCCCTTCGCGGCCGCCAGATCGACCTTGTTGTCCTTCAGGTGCTCCTTCATCCGGCCGAGCGCCGCCACCGCGTCCTTGCTGCCGGTGAACGCGTCCGTCGGCTGGTCCATCGTACAGGGCGTGCCGAGCCGGTAGCTGATGTTCCCCAAGTGGCACAAGGCGGCGCTCAGGTGGCCCTCCTCCACGTCGCAGTTCAGGTCCGTGTGCTTGCGGCTCCGCACGGCCTTCACGAAGTTGTCGAAGTGGAACTGGTCGTTGCCGCCCTTGAACTCCTTCACCTTCTGGCCGTCCGGCGTGTACACGATGCCGCTGCCGTAGTTCGGGCACACGACGTACCCCTTGTCGCCGAACCAGATGTTGCCGACCTTCGCCCCCTTGAAGTCCTTCGTGTCCAGCCCGCGGACCTCGAACAGGAGGTGCGCGCCGGGGTACTCGTACAGGTTCAGCTGCGTGTTCGGCGTCTCGCCGTCGTCGACGTACCCGAACCGCCCGCCGATGCTGACCACGCTCGTCGGCAGGCCGGGCAGGTTCAGGCCCCACCGGGCCTTGTCCGCCTCGTGGACGCCCTGGTTGCCGAAGTCGCCGTTGCCGTACTCCCACGTCCAGTGCCAGTCGTAGTGGACGGTCCCGTTGCCGGTCTTGCGGTGCGGGGCGAGGACGCGGGCCGGGCCGCACCACAGGTCGTAGTCCATCGTCTTCGGCGGCTCCTGCGGGCCGTCCACCTTGCCGATCGACTTCCGCGGCTTGTAGCACGTGCCGTAGGCCAGGTACACCTTGCCGATGTTGCCGTCGTGTATGTGCCGGATGGCCTCCCGCATGCCGGGGTTGCTGCGGCTCTGCGTGCCGACTTGACAAATCTTGCCGTACTTCCGGGCGGCCTGGACCATGAGCCGCCCCTCGTGGACGTTGTGCGTGGCCGGCTTCTCGCAGTAAACATCCTTGCCGGCCCGCATCGCCCACACGGCGGCGAGCGCGTGCCAGTGGTTGGGCGTCGCGATGGAGATGATGTCGATCGACTTGTCTTCCATCACCTTGCGGATGTCCTTCTCGAACTTCGGCTCGGCCTTCTGGGCCTCGGCGATCTTCTTCATGGCCGGGCCGATGACCGCCTCGTCGCAGTCGCAGACGGTGACGATCTCGCAGTTCGTGCTCTTGCTGAGGAACCCGCCGACGTGGCTCATGCCGCGGCCCTTGACGCCGATGACGGCGACCTTCAGCCGGTCGTTGGCCGACCCGACGGGGGCGTCGGCCCGCTTGACTTCGCCGCGGGCCAGCGGCGTCCCGGCGGCGGCGGCGGCGGAGAGGATGGCGGTCCGGTTGAGGAACTCCCGACGATGGAACAGGTTCATGAACGGCTCCTGACGCGAGTGTCGCGAGTGGAAGAGGAGGGAGGAGTGAAGGACGTGTTAAGAGTGTACACGACCGCCGGGGCGGGGGTCAACGCGCCGACTTCCGAAGTCCGGCTTCGACTTCGGAAGTCGAGCGGGCCGAGGGTGCCCCGGAGATGCGAGCAGGTTCCCGCGCGGGATCGACTTCCGAAGTCGAAGCCGGACTTCGGAAGTCAGAGGCTCAGGTCCAGAACTCGGCGACGCGGACGCGGAAGCCGGGCAGCACGTCCGGCAGGGTCAACTCCGCGTCGGCGGCGAACGCTTGCGGCGGTTGGTTGTCGCGGTAGACCGTGGCCGTCTCGCCGGCCGGGTCCACCACACACACGGCCGTCACACCTGCGCCTAGGTACTCAGTGACCTTCGCGAAAACCCGCGTCCAGCGGTCGGACGGCGACCGGACCTCGACGACGAGTTCCGGCACGACGGCGAGGTACTCGTCGCGGGTGAACGGGCCGGGTGGCAAGCGCGGGAAGCTTTAGAACGCCACGTCCGCCCCGCGGAGCGTGTCCGGGTCCCGCTCGGTGATGATGCCGGAATCGTTCCCCATCACCCGGCCGAGTTGATTCGAGCGGACGAAGTCCCGAAGGATGCCCGCGACGTTGGTGCGCACCCAACCGTGGAAGGGAACAGGTAGCGTCACTTTGACCACCTTTCCGCGGACGAGTTCGGTGTTGGGTAGGTCGAGCTTCGCGTACTCCGCAACCGTCAACAACTTGGGTGGGGCTGGCAGCGCGGTCATGGTTCCGCCTCCTCGGTAGGTATAGCCTACACGATTTCCACCCGCGGCGTCACGGCGGCCTTCGCCACCAGCGCCGGCCAGTACGCGAACACCTCCCGCACCGCCGCCCGGCCGGTCGTGTACCCGGTCGTCCCGGCGAACCCGCCCGTCACCAGCGGCGCGAACTCCTTCGTGAATCGCTCGACCGCCGCCTTCCGCGCGTCCCGCACGGCCACCCGCAGCGTCACCTCGATCCCCTCGCCCAGCACCTCGATCAGCGAGTGGTCGTACTCGAACCCGGCCGCCTTCAGCCGCGCCAGGATCACCTCGCCGCTGCGCTGGGCCTTCGCCCGCGCGTCCGGGCCGACGACCACCAGCGTGCCGGCGGCCGTGAACCCGTCGCGGTACGCCAGCGACACCTTGTAGGTGTCCGTCGCCGGCCGGCCGCGACACCCGCTCACCGTCACCACGTCCGGGCCGCCCTCGCGGAGCTGCACGCTGGTGAAGTCGGCCACCACGTCCGGCGTGACGTACCGGGCCGGATCGCCCACCTCGTAAAGAAGTTGCTCGCTCGCCGTCTCGACGTTCACCGCCCCGCCGCTGCCGACCGGCTTCGTCAGGTCGAACGTGCCGTCCTCCCGCACCTCCGCGATCGGGTAGCCCACGTCTTCCAATCGCGTGGAAGCGTCGGCGTTCATCCACAGGCCGCCGGTCGCCTGCGCCCCGCACTCGATGAGGTGGCCCGCCACCGTCCCGGCCGCGAGTAGGTCGTCGGTGGCCCAGCCGAACTCGTGCAGCAGCGGCCCGACCGTCAGGCAGGCGTCGGCGACGCGGCCGGTCACGACCACGTCCGACCCGAGCCGCAGCGCCTCCGCGATCGGCGTGGAGCCGAGGTAAGCGTTCGCACTGACGACGCGGCTTCGGACGGACGACAGTGGCTCCCCGGTGTCGAGGTTCGCCAGCGCGTGCCCGGCGGCGAGTAGCTCGTCGAGGTCGGGCAGCAGGTCGTCGCCGGACGCGACGGCGACGCGGCGGCCGGGCAGCAGCTCGGCGGCCTTCTTCCCGCACGCCAGCGGGTTCATGCCGCCGGCGTTCGTAACGATCTTCAGCTTCGGCTGTTGTTGAAGGACTGGCGCGAGCCGGGGGAGCAGGTCGAGGAAGTCGGTGGCGAACCCGGCGGCCGGGTCGCGCTGCTTCTGCAGCGCGAGGATGGACATGGTGAGTTCGGCGAGGTACTCGAGCGTGAGGTAATCGAGCCGCCCGCCGGCGGCGAGCCGCACCGGGGCGTCCGGGCTGTCGCCCCAGAACCCGCACCCGTTGCCGATCCGGACGGCGCGCATGACGAACCCTCCCGGCGGGCCGTCGCGCCCGCCGGGGTTGTTTAGGGCAATTCCCGCCGCCCTCCAGGGGGAATCGGGCCGGGCCTACCGGTCAGTCCTCTTCCTCCGTTTCGTCGAGGATGGCGATCACCTGGCCGCCGTTCGCGATGCAAAAGTCCCGCGTGGTGTCGATCTCGCCGCCCTTCGGGAGGCGGCACCGCACCCGCTGCTCGTCGGGCACGGGGGTCGGCACGGGGGTCGGGACCGGGGTCGGGGTCGGGGTCGGGACCGGCTCGGACTGCTGAACCGGGTCGGAGGGGGGGGCCTCGGCGTTCGACATGGGGCACCTCGCCTTTCGGCTAGTGGGGAACGGGACAAAAACCGTCCGGGGAGCGAGCGGTCGCGGCCGCGGCGTTCGCCGCCGCCCCGTTGCGCCCGAACCGGCTCCGCGCGGGTCGCGGCCTCCTGGCGACCCGTCGTTTCATGGATCGGAAACCACCTCACGGGGGCGGGGCGAGGGGCGTCCACACGCGGACGGCCTTCGTGCTCCGGGAGACCAACAGCCCGTCCGCCGCCCACGCGCCGCCGAGCATCGGCTTCTGGTGGTTCACCGGCGGCCCGAGCGGCAGCCGCGCCGCGACCGACCACGCCTGGGCCTTCCCGTCGCTGCGGGCCGTGACCAGGACGGCCCCGGCCGGGTCGAGGGTCACGCACTGGTCGCCCTCGGCCGGAACCCACTCTTGCTCCGGGGCCGCGGCCGGGCCGGCCCACCACCGGACGGCCCCGTTGCGGTGGCAGGTCACCCACCCGCGGCCGCCGGGGTGCGGGAAGAACCGCGCGACATCGCCCGCCACCGCCACCGGCCGGAGGTCGTCGCCGTCGGCCGCCCACAGCTGCCCGTCCCGCCCGAGGGCCAGGACCGTCGCGCCGTCGGCCGAGACGCCGACTTGCTCGCACCCGCCGATCCGCGGGCGGAGCGGCCGCACGGCCAGTTCCGGGGCCGCGGGCGAAACGGTCACGCACGCCACGTCCCCCGCCAGGTTCCCCAGGACGACGAGCCGGCCGTCCGGGCCGACGGCCGACCGCAGGAAGCCCCCGGCCGGCAACGCCGCCCGCCCCCGTTCCACGCCCGCGTCGTCCCAGACCCGCACGACCGGCTCGTGTCCGGCGGTCAGCCACCGTTGGCACGCGTGAAGGTACGGGAGGCAATACACCGTCCCCCGCGTCCCGTGCAGTTCGCCGACAGGATCGCCGGTCGTCGGGTCGAGCAGTTGAACCCGGTGGGGGCCGGGGGGTTGGCCGGCGTAGAACGCCAGCCGGTCGGCCCCCGGGCCGAACTGGGCCGCGAACAGGGGCTGGTTCTTGGGTCGGATCGGCGGCCCGACCCGGCGGCCGGTCCGCGGCTCCCACACGTCGATGCCGGCGGCCGTGCCCGCCGCTTCCTTCGCGTTGGACTGGTCCTTCGCGGTGACGACGGCGACCCGCGTGCCGCCGTGGTCGCCGACCGCCCCGATGACCATCGCGGCCCGCGGCAGGGGCAGGGCCTGGGGGCCGCCCGTGGGCCACCGGAGGCGGACCACGGTGTACCGGTCCTCGACGGCGAACAGGTGCTCGGCGGTCGGCAGCCAGTATTCCGGGTACCTCGGCCGCGGGAGGGCGAGCGGGTCGAAGCAGCCCGCGTTCGGCTGCCAGAGCCGGTACTCCCGGTTCACCTGGACGGCGACCGCCCCGGCCGGCGCGAACCCGATCACCTCCAGCCCCGGCTCCGCGCACTCCTCGGAAATCAGCGTGCCGGTCGCCGCGTCCCACAGCTGCAGGGCGTCCCCGCCGGTCGCGATCGTCCGGCCGTCGCGGCCGAACGCGACGGACCGGATCGACGCCCCCGGCCGGGAGTCCAGCCGGCCGCGGCGCGCCCGGCGGTCGAGGTCCCACACCTCGGCCGACCCGTTCCCGACGGGCAGCACCAGGGTGCGGGAATCGGGATCGACGAAGAACCGGGACGCGAAGGACTTCGCCGCCCACGCGGTCGGGCCGGCGTACCCGCCGGTGCGGAGGTCCCAGAACCCGACGCCGGACTGCTCGACCGGCCGCACCCCGACGGCGACCGCCCGGCCGTCCGCCGCGAACGCGAGGGCGAACACCCAGTGCTTCACCGCGGCCTCGGCGGTCGGGGCGGTCGCGTCGCCGTCCAGCGACCAGACCCGGACTCCGCCGTCCTCGCCGCCGGTCGCCGCGAACTTCCCGTCCGGGCTGATCGCGGCGGCGGTCACCTGCCCGGCGTGGCCGGCGAGCCGCTTCACCACCTTACCGGCGGCCGCGTCCCACACGACGACCCCGCCCCGCTCGTCGCCGACGACGAGCCGTCGCCCGTCCCGGCTGACGGCCCCGGCCGTGATCGGCTCGGCGTGCCGGTACGACCCGTCCGCCGCGGCCAGGGTGGCCGACCACAGGGAGATGTTCGCCCGAACCGCGGCCCGCAGGTCCGGGGCGTCGGCCGGCACGCGGGCCAACAATGCCTCGAACGCCTGGACGCCCTTCGCCACCTTCCCGGCCTCGCACTCCCGGTACGCCTCGCGGGCCTCCCGGTCGAGCGCCGCGTGGGCCGGCTCCGACGCGCCGACCGGCTGCGCCTCGGGCGGCCGCGGCGTGAGCGCGGCGATCCCGGCCGCCGTCACGGCGAGCAGGACGCCGGCGGCGACGGCCGCCGCCGGCCACCGCGGGCGGGCGGCGCGGGCCAGCGCGTCGGCCAGTTCCGCGGCCGACCGGTACCGCTTCGCCGGGTCCCGCGACAGGCAGCGAAGCGCGATCGCTTCGAGCCGCCGGTTCGACCGCCACGCCGCCCACAACGGCCGCGGCAGCGGCCCGCGGCAGACGACCTCCGCCCACTCGTTCGGACTCCCGGCCGCGAACGGCCGCGTCCCGTTCACCAACTCGTACAGGATGACGCCCAGCGCCCACACGTCCGTCGCCGGGGTGATCGGGCCGACCGTCGGGTCGAACTGCTCCGGGGCCATGTACGCCCGCGTCCCCGGCTGGCGGCCGAGGGCCGTCAGCCCGCTGCCGTCCGGGTCCGTGTCCGCCGCCGGGTCCGGGGCCGGGGCGTCCACGCCCTGGATCAGCTTCGCCACGCCGAAGTCGGACACGCACGGCCGGCCGGCCGCGTCCAGCAGGATGTTGCTCGGCTTCAGGTCGCGGTGGACGATGTTGTGCTCGTGGGCGAACCCGACGGCCCGCGCCACCCGCTCCAGGAACCGGGCGACGCCGGCCGGCCCCCGCGCGCGGACGGCGGCCAGGTGCGCCAGCAGGCTGCCGCCGGGCAGGTACTCCATCTCCAGCACCGGCCGGCCGCCGTAGGTGAACGTCTTGAAGATGCGGACGATCCCGTCGTGCTTGAGCTGCGCGAGGATGCGGGCCTCCTGCTCGAACCGCTTCATCTGCCGGACCACGTCGGCCACGGACGGCAGCCGGTCGGCGGCGTTCAGCACCTTGTACGCGACCGTCGTGCCGAACGTCGCGTCCTCCCCGCGGTAGACGACGCTCGACGCCCCGTGCCCGACCTTCGCCCACCCCGGTGGGCAGCGGTCTTCGTGGGCGGCGGGGTCGCGGCCCGACCCGGACGGGAACAGGGCGGCGGCGGCCGCCAGCCGGCGGACGATCTCGCGGACGGCCGGCAGCAGTTCCGGGTGGTCGGCGCAGACCTCCTCCAGCGGGACGCGGTTGCCCCGCGCGACTTCGTCCTCCCAGCGGGCGACGAGGTCGAAGGCCAGATCGTTGGTGGCGTCGGTGGAGAACATGGCTCACCCCTAAAGCGACGCCCGGCGGCCGGCCGGCCCGACCCGCCGACGATTTCGGTCGAATTCGGCCGCGGGTGGACGGGGAACTCGGTACTGGGTACTGGGTACTGGATACTCGGTACCCAGTACCCAGTACCCGTCATCCGGTCACGTCGCGGCCGAGCCGCCGGCCGAGGGCGGCCCGCGCCTTGACCCACTTCGCGGACGCGGTGGACGGCGGCAGGCCGAGCAGCGCCGCCGCCTCGTCCCGCGTCTTCCCCTGGTAGTAGAACACGTCGAACAGCGCCTGCTCGTCCGCCGGTAGGGCCTCGACGTACTCGTGGAACGCGACCATCTGGTCGGTGTCCACCGGGTCGTCGTCGTCCGGGTCCGGGACGGGGTCGTCGCCCAGGCCGCCGACCCGGTTCCGCCGCCGCTGGATCGCCTTGTGCAGGTCGAGCAGCACCCGGCGGACGATGCCGGCGAGGAACCGCTCCAGGTCGAGGACCGTCCGCGGCCGCACGTCCTGGCCGAGCGCGCGGAGCAGCCGGCAGAGCGTCTCGTTCACCACCTCGGTCGTTTGGGAGTCCTGCACGACGAGCGGGAACGTCCGCAGCCGCGGGCGGACGAGGCGGCGGGCGCGGGCCTCGCACAGCCGGCACAGGTCGTCCACCGGCGGGCGGTCGCCGGCCGCGTGGCGGTCGAGCCAGGCCTGGACCGGGTCCGGCGGGGCAACCATGCGGGGCACTCCGATTCGGATGGAGGTGAGACCGCCATGTTACCCCATCGGCCCGGCCGTCAGACAGGAAAAAATCAGATTCCTCGGACCGACCCGGCGGCCGGCGTCGCTCCGTGGGCGGAAGGGCCGCGGGGTGCGGGCCCCTTCCCCTCGCCCCACGGACTCCTGAGGAACCCACCATGGCACGTAAGAAGGCGACCCGCGACGACGTCAACTCCCCACCCGCCGCGGCCGCCGGCCCGGAGACGACCGGGCGGCTGCTCGTCGTCCTCGCGGACGACTGCGTCGGCAAGCCGGCGGAAGCCGTCGCCGCCGTCAAGGCGCTGACCGGCTGCACGAACGTGGCCGTCTCCGACGACTACGAGGAGAACGCGATGGACATGGCCGAGGCGGACGCGGCGGAGGCCGTCGTGTTCTCCGACCTCGGCATCGCCGTGGTCCCCGGCGACGGCGGGCCAGAGGCGGTGACGGCCGCGGCGTCCGGCGACGGCCGCATCGTGGCCGTCGAGCCGGAGCCGATCTTCTACGCGACGGAGACGGCCGCCCCGGAGGCGGACTACCTCCGCGGGTACAAGGCGGCCGTGGACAACCTGTTCACCGAGATGTACGGCGGCCCGCGGGCGGAGCTGAACGGCGACGCGGCGGCCGCGTTCGCGGACACGGCCCAGTTCAGTTGGGGGTTGCAGGCGTGCCGCGTCCCCACGTCCCGGTACTCCGGCCAGGGCATCCGGGTGGCCGTCCTCGACACCGGGTTCGACCTCGACCACCCGGACTTCGTCGGCCGGCGGGTCGTCCGCCAGTCGTTCGTGCCCGGCGAGTCGCCCCAGGACGGGCACGGGCACGGGACGCACTGCATCGGGACGGCGTGCGGGCCGCGGGTCGTCCCCGGCGGGGCGCGGCGGTACGGCGTCGCCTACGGGTGCGAGATCTACGTCGGCAAGGTGCTCAGCAACGGCGGGTCCGGGAACGGGGCGTGGATCCTCGCCGGGATGGAGTGGGCCATCAACCAGCGGTGCCCGGTCATCTCGATGTCGCTGGGGAACACGCTCTCGACCGTCTCGACGGCCTACGAGACGGTCGGCCGGCGGGCGCTGGACCGCGGCTGCCTGATCGTGGCGGCCGCCGGGAACCACCGGCAGCAAGTGCCGAACCCGCCGGGCCTCGTCGGGCAGCCGGCCAACAGCCCGTCCATCCTGGCCGTCGGGGCGGTCGATAGCAACCTGCGGCTGGCCGCGTTCTCGACCCGGAGCAACCCGGTGACCGGCGGGAAGGTGGACCTGGTCGGGCCGGGGGTCGGGGTGTTCTCGTCCGTGCCGACGCCGGCGCTGCCGCCCGGCCGCCCGCGGACGCCGCCGTGGCCGGCCCGCTACCACGCGATCTCCGGGACGAGCATGGCGACGCCGCACGTGGCCGGGATCGCCGCCCTGTGGGCGCAGGCCCGCGGGGCACGCGGGGCCGCCCTGTGGAACGTGCTGACCCGCGCCGCCCGGCCGGTCGCCATCCCGGTGATCGACGCCGGGGCCGGGCTGACCCAGGCCCCGCAGTGACCCCGCCGCCCGCCGCGCGCCCGTCGCGCGGCGGGCCGCTTCCCGGAGGAGACTCGCCATGCGGATCGTGATTACCGTGGCCCCGGCGGCGCGGGCGGACATGGACGCCGTCGCCGGCCGGCTGGCCGCCGCCGGCGTGACGGTGGACCAAATCCTGTCCACCACCGGCATCATCACCGGGTCGGTGGACGACCAAGCCGTCGGCACGCTCGGCGGGCTGACCGGCGTGGCCGCCGTCGAGCCGGACGCCGACTTCCAAATCCCGCCGGACGGCCCCCAGTAGCCGTTCGGTGGACCATCCCGCGGCGGCCGGTCGTTCGACCGGCCGCCGTCGTTCCCCACCGAGTACCGCACATGAAACCCGTTTCTCGCGCGTTCGCGGCCGTCGCCGCCGACGCCGACCTGATGGCCGAAATCCGGGACCGGGCGAAGAAGACGCTGACGGCCCACCGGCCGATCCTCGACGCGAACGAGGTCGCGCTGTCCCTCACCGAGTTCCGGACCGTGGACGACGAAACCGCGGTGGCCGACCCGACGGCCCAGGCTTACGCCGAGGCGATCGTCCTGCTCGACGGCCGGCCGTCGCTGTTGGTCCGCGACGACACGTTCGAGGACCCGGAGCTGGAATACTGGCAGTCGCGGCTGACCCCGCACCGCCGCGGGCTGGAGGCGGCCCTCCGGTCGGTCGGCCGGATCGAGCTGACGGGGCACGAGACCTACGACTGGGTCGGGACCGGGTGGGTCGTCGGCGACCGGCTGATCGTCACCAACCGGCACGTCGCGGCCCTGTTCGCCCGCCAGCAGGGGCAGGGGTTCGCGTTCCGCCCCAGCCCGCTCGGCGGGGCGATGGCCGCCCGGATCGACTTCCGCGAGGAGTACCAGGTCGGCGAAGCCCGCGAGGTGGCGGTCGCCCGCATCCTGTACGTCGCCCCGGACGGGGCGGGGCAGCCGGACGTGGCCGTGCTGGAGTTGGCCGAGGGGGCCGAGCTGCCGCCGCCGGTCCGGTTGGCGGCCGGCCGGCGGGCGGCCGACCCGGTCGCCGTCGTCGGCTACCCGGCGTGGGACTCGCGGAACGGCGAGGACGCGATGCGGAACGTGTTCCGCGACATCTACGACGTGAAGCGGCTCGCCCCCGGCTACCTGATCCCGTCCACCGACCCGGCGACGCTCCAGCACGACTGCTCGACGCTCGGCGGGAACTCCGGGTCGGCGGTGCTGGACGTGCCGACCGGGGCGGCCGTCGGGCTGCACTTCGGCGGCCGGTTCCTCACCGGCAACTACGCGGTCCGGGCCGAGGTCGTCCGCGGCATCCTGGAGCGGCTGCCGGCCGGCCGGCCGGCGGTCGTCGTCCCCGGCGGGGTCGAGGCCCCGACGGCCGCGAGCCTGGCCGGGCGGGAGGGCTACCGGCCGGACTTCCTGGGGACCGGCCGCCGCGTCCGGCTGCCGAACCTGTCGGCCGCGCAGGAGGAAGACGCCGTCCCCGTGCCGGGCCGGTCGGACTTCGTCCTGCCGTACACGCACTTCTCGGTCGTGATGTGCCAGTCCCGGCGGCTGTGCTACTTCACGGCGGTGAACATCGACGGCAACCAGTCGGTCAACCTGCGGCGGGCGGACGCCTGGTTCCTCGACCCCCGCATCCCGGCCGCGGCGCAGTGCGGCAACGAGCTGTACCGGAACAACAACCTGGACCGCGGGCACATGGTCCGGCGGCTCGACCCGGTCTGGGGGCCGCCGGCCGCGGCACGGGCGGCGAACGACGACACGTTCTTCTACACGAACGCCTGCCCGCAGCACGCCGACCTGAACCAGCGGACGTGGAACGACCTGGAGGACTACATCCTGACGAACGCCGACCGGCGGAACATGAAGGTGTCCGTGTTCACCGGCCCGGTGCTGGCGGCCGCGGACCCGGTGTACCGCGGCGTCCGCGTCCCGCTCGAGTACTGGAAGGTGGTGGCGATGGTGAAGCGGGACGGCGACCTGTCGGCCACGGCCTACGTGCTGACGCAGAAGCACCTGGAGGACGACTTCGAGGCCCCGGCGTTCCAGTTCGGCCGGTTCCGGACGTACCAGGTCCCGATTACGCGCGTGGCGGAGCTGACCCGGCTGTCGTTCGGCAACCTGTCGGACTTCGACCCGCTCGCGGCCGCCGAGGCCGTCGCCGCCGTGCGGCCGCTGCAAGCGGTGGAGGACGTTGTGTTGTGACGGCCGCCGGTCACGCCGGCGCGGTCTTCCACCGCTTGCCGGCCCAGAACGCCTGCGTCCGGGCCTTCGCGACGTACTCGCCGCTGGTCAGGATGCTCACCTCGGCGTCGCTCTGCGTCGCCCCGTTCTGGAGCGAGTTGATGATCCCCCGGAGCGGGCCGTAGGGGTCGCCGGTCGGGTTGAACGCCGTCGCCGACTGGTTCGGCGGGGTGTACGCGTACCGGTTCACGTACGGGAACAGCCAGTCGTTGCGGATCGTGTTGAAGTAGTACTCGTCGGACCGCAGCAGGACCGGCGGCAGCTCGGTCCGCACGTTCGCCTGGTTCGACCAGAAGTTGAACGACGTCGGGTCCGGCGTCCGGCCGGGGCCGAGCACGTCCGCCCAGATCGTGTTCACGAACCCGGCCCGCGTCCGGCCCACGAAGTTGAAGTACTCCTCCGACGCGAGCAGGGACGCGATCACCGTCTCCCGGCGGACGCCGTTGACCAGCTGGTTCACGAACCCGGCGATCGACTGGCTCGACGGGTCCGCGGCCCGGTGCAGGTAACGGCGGAAGTAGTCCTTCACCAGCCGGTCGTACCGCTCGGCCGACTGAACGACGCTGTACGCCACCTGCTGCATCGTAACCCCGGCCTCCATGTTCCGCAGCCAGAACACGAGGTCGGCCTGGCTCGCCTCCCGCTTCAGCACGTCCCGGTAGACCGCCTTCAGCCACGCCCCCTCGACCTGCAGGTCGGTGTAGTCGCTCCCGGCCCCCTGGAGGCCGCTGGTGAGGAGTTGCAACAGGACGGTCTCCTCCGTCACGCCGCGGCGGAGGTCCCAGCCCGCGGCCTGGAGGGTCGCCGGCGGCGGGGTTGTCGTGCCGCCGATCTGGAACTGGACGTACCACCCGCGGACGCGGGCCTCCGTCTTCTCCGGGGACGACAGGAACCCCAGCGCGATGGCCGGCCGGGTCAGCGCGCCGGTGTTCAGCGCGTTCACCCACCCGGCGTCCTCGCCGCCCTGCGGCAGCCGGCCGAGCAGCTTCTGGTAGAGGTAGCTCACCCACGTCTGGTTGGTGGCGCTAGCCGGGCCGTTCGGGCCGGACAGGTTGAACGCCTCCTGCGACCCGAGGATCTGCGCCTCCCCGCGGGCGAACGTGTTCCCGGCGGCCAGGAACCCGAGCCACGTGTTGACGCCGCCCGGCTCGGCGGACCGGTTCAGGTTTCGTTGGTACCAGCCCTGGATCTCGTTCGTCCGGCCCTCGATCGAGACGACGATGTTGGCGGTGGTCGCGAACAGGTTCGGGGACGTGCGGAACGCGGCCCGCCAGTCGTTGACCAGCGCCGCCACCGCCGGGCCGGTCCGGCCGAGGTACGACGCCAGCTTCGTCAGGTAGCCGTCCACGAACGCCGGCGGGCGGCGGACGGCGTTGCCCGCCGCGTCCCCGCGGGCGGCCGTCCACTCCGGGGCCTTCGACGACGGGTCCACGTTGAACAGCCGGATGAAGCTCGGCGACCGCGGCTGGCCGTTCACGCTCGACCCGTTCGCTAGCAGGCCCAACTGCGTCGTCCCGTTCCCCTTGAACTGGCCGACGGCCGGCGAGTTGAGGTAGAACCGCTGCGTGCCGTCGTCCGCGAACGTGGTCCACACGGCCTTGCCGGTCGCCGCGTCGAACGCCCGGACGTTGTTGTTGGACAACGCGACCACGTCCAGGTCGTTGTCGCTGTCGACGTCGAGGACGACCGGGGCGGCGAACAGCGGGGCGCTGAACGCCTGCGTCACCCAGAGGGCGGTCCCGTTCGGCCGGATCGCGTGGAGGCGGCCGGAGAAGTCGCCGATCAGGATTTCCGGCGTGCCGTCGTTGTTCACGTCCGCGACGGCCGGCGGGGACGGGGTGCGGAAGTCGGTGCTGCCGGGGCCGGTCACGTAGGGCCAGCCGGGCAGGTCGTTGCCGCGGGAATCGACGCCGTACACGGCATTGCCGGGGAACGCCGCCCCGTTCGTGTTCGTGAAGTTGATCCCGGTCCCGACGAAGACTTCGAGCGTCCCGTTGGCGTCGATGTCCGCGAGCACGGGCGACGACTGGACGATCTGCGGGACGTACTTCACCCACTTCCGGCGGCCGGTGCTGCCGAGGGCGGTGAGGTGGCCGCCGGCGTCGTAGAAGTCGTTCTGGGTGGCGTCCCCGCCGAACACCACGTCGTTGCTGCCGTCCCGGTCGATGTCCGCGACGACCGCCCCGGACAGGACGGAGTCGTCGTTCGTGAACCGCCACAGGACCGACCCGTTGGGCGAGAACGCCGTGACGTGGTGGTTGAACGACGTGACGACGATCTCCGGCACGCCGTCCCCGGTCAGGTCGCCGGCGGCGAGCGGCCCGAGGACGCTGTTCCGCAGCGTCGCCTGCGGGTACAGGTTGTCCGGCACGTCCACGGTCGTCGGCCAGCCGGGGAGCAGCCCGCCGGTGGCGGCGTTCCACGCGAACACCCGGCCGTCGAACCCGGCGGCGACGACCACCTTGCCCACGCCGGGCATGTTCACGACCAGCGGCGTGGAGTGAATCTCGGGCGCGTTCGCCCCGGTGTCGTAGGTCCGCAGGAGAGTCGCCGGGTTCGCGTCCGACCCGCTGTACCGGTACGCCGCCACGTCGCGGTCGCCGGTGACGGCGATCAGCTCCTCGCCGGGGAGGCCGTCCACGTCCGCGAACACCGGGGACGGGGTGAACGTGCCGCCGTCCGAGAAGTCCCAGGTGCTCTGTGCCCCGCCGAGCGCGACCGGCCCGCCGAGCGTCGTCGGGTTCGCGGGAACGTCGCGGGCTTCCAGGGATTCAACGCGGAGTTGCGGGCGGCGCGATTTTCGTGCTGGCGGCATAGGGGCGAACCCAAAAGTAAGTGTTAGGTTTCATACATATAGCACATCACCCCCAACTCCCCAAGGCGATCGGATTGCCGAACGGGTACGATTACCGCGTGCGGCCGGTTTCCGGCATCCGGGGACGAGATTCATGACGGCGACCGAACTTCTCCAAAACCTCGTCCGCCGCCCGTCCGTCAACCCGATGGGGCGGACCGACATCCCCGCCGACCTCGCGCACGAGGGCCGCGTCACCGGGTTCCTCGAAGACCAACTCAAGGCGCTCGGCGTCGAGTGTCGGCGGCAGCCGGTCGCACCTGGGCGGGACAACCTGATCGCGTTCTACCGCTCCGGCTCGCCGACCACGTACCTGTGGGAGGCGCACCAGGACACGGTTCCCGTGGACGGCATGACGGTCGAGCCGTTCGCCGCCGCCGTCCGCGACGGCAAGCTCTACGGCCGCGGCGCGTGCGACGTGAAGGCCGGCATCGCGTGCATGTTCACTGCCTTCGCCCGACTCGTTCGCGAGAAGCCCGTGGGTTCGGCGAACGTGACGCTCGCGTTCACCGTGGACGAGGAGCACACGTTCCTCGGCGTGCTGGAGCTGATGAAGGCCGGCCTGTCCGCGGACTTCGCCGTCGTCGCGGAGCCGACACTGCTCAACGTGGTGACGACGCACAAGGGCGTCGTCCGGTGGCAGCTCGACACGACGGGACGGGCGTGCCACAGCTCGCGGCCGGACCAGGGCGTCAGCGCCGTCTACCGCATGGCGAAGGTGCTGACGGCCATCGAGGAATACGCCACGAAGTTGCAAGCGTCGTGGTCGCACCCGCAACTCGGCCCGCCGACGCTGAGCGTCGGCATGATCGCCGGCGGCGTGTCGCCGAACACAGTGCCCGACAAGTGCGCCATCCAGATCGACCGGCGGCTGCTCCCCGGCGAGGTCGCGCAGGCGGCCATCGACGACCTATCGAACCACCTCGCCGCGCAGAACCTCGGCTTCCCGATTCACACGACGCCGACGCTGGCGTGCGCCGCGCTGTCGCCGGTCGCGGACGACCACCCGCACCTGCTGAAGCTGGCCGCCGCCATCGGGCCGCACGAGAAGTTGGCCGTCCCGTTCGGCACGGACGCGTCCACGATCTCGCCGGCGATCCCGGCCGTGGTGTTCGGCCCCGGCGACATCGCGCAGGCGCACACGAAGGACGAGTGGATCGAGCTGGACCAGTTGGACCGGGCGGTCGAGATTCTGTTCCGGTTCGCGTGCGGCCGGCCCGCGTGACAATTCGCCGGCCGCGACTTACATTGACGGCATCCGCCACCCCACCGAGGTTTCATCATGAGCATCGTCCGCATCGGCATGTCCGAGAACAAGAAGTACGCCGACGGGTACGCCGCGATCTTCGGCAAGAAGAAGGCCGCCGCGAAGAAGCCCGCCGCCGTCGAGAAGAAAGCGCCCGCGAAGAAGCCGGCGAAGAAGAAGTAATTAAGAATGGCCCGCAGATGACGCGGACTTCGGCGCAGATGAAGAGGATCAAAACCGAGATTGGATTCGGTCTTATCCGGTTTTCATCTGCGTCGAAGTCCGCGTCATCTGCGGGCCATTGTTTTCCCCACACCTCGGCCCATCCCATGCATCGCGCACTCCTGCTCGTTCTCCTCCTCCCGTCGCTCGCCGTTGCGCAGGGCACGGCCGACGACTACAAGCGCGCCCTCGGCCTGCGGGACAAGTACGCCGACGCCGTGCCGCACCTGACGGTGCAGGCGAACTGGCTCGGCGGCGGCCGGTTCTGGTTCCGTGACGACCTCGGCGGCGGGAAGAAGGCGTTCCTGCTCGTCGAGGCCGAGAAGGCGACGAAGGAACCGGCGTTCGACCACGCCAAGCTCGCGGAGCTGCTGGCGAAGGAGACCGGCCGCAAGGTCGATGCGGAGAAGCTGCCGTTCGATGACATCCGGCTCGACGGCGGGGTCGTCACGTTCACGTCGGCGGAGAAGACCTGGAAGTACGACGCCGAGAAGCACACGCTGACGGAGGAGCGCCGCGCGGCTTCGCCGCCACCGCCGCCGCGGTTCGGGCCGCGCCGCGGGCGGCCGCCGGCCGAGGAGAACAGCACCCGCTCGCCGGACGGGAAGTTCGCCGCGTTCGTGCGGAACTTCAACGTCTGGCTCCGCGAGACCGGCGGCGACCGCAAGGAGTTCCCGCTCTCGTTCGAGGGCACGGCCGACGACGGCTACACCAGCGTCTACTGGTCGCCGGACTCGAAGAAGCTCGTCGCCATGCGGCGGACGAAAGGCGGCGACCGCGTGGTGACTTACGTGGAGTCGTCGCCGCGGGACCAGCTCCAGCCGAAGACGACGACCGTGCCGTACCTGAAGCCCGGCGACCCGATCCCGCAGCCGAAGCCGCACCTGTTCGACGTGACGGCGCGGAAGGAGATTCCGGTCAGCGACGCGCTGTTCCCGAACCCGTGGGACATCAGCTACGAGCACTGGACGCCGGACGGCAAGCGGTTCCTGTTCCTGTACAACCAGCGCGGCCACACGGTCCTGCGGGTCGTCGCGATCGACGCCGAAACGGGCAAGGCGACGGCGATCGTCTACGAGGAGTGCAAGACGTTCTTCGACTACGCGGGGAAGCTGTACCTGAACTACCTCGACAAGACGAACGAGCTGATCTGGATGAGCGAACGCAACGGGTGGAACCACCTCCACCTGATCGACGCGGCGACCGGCGGCGTGAAGAACGCGATCACCAGCGGCGAGTGGAACGTCCGCGGCGTGGACCGCGTGGACGCCGAGAAGCGCGAGATCGTGTTCCGCATGGTCGGCCACGACGCGAAGGAAGACCCGTACCACGTCCACGCGGCGCGGATCAATTTTGACGGCAGCGGGTTCAAGAAACTCACCGACGGCGACGGCACGCACGCCGTCCAGTGGTCGCCGAACGGGAAATTCTTCCTCGACAGTTGGTCCCGCGTCGATTCGCCGCCGGTCCACGTCCTCCGCAAGGCCGACGGCTCGAAGGTGCTACAGGTCGCGGCCGCCGACGCGACGGAGCTGAAGAATCGCGGGTGGCAGCCGCCGGAGCGGTTCGTCGCGAAGGGCCGCGACGGCACGACCGACATCCACGGCCTCATCCTGCGGCCGTCGAACTTCGACCCGAAGAAGCGGTACCCGGTCATCGAGTACATCTACGCCGGACCGCACGACCATCATGTGCCGAAGCGGTTCCAGCCGCACTTCCGCCGACAGGAGATGGCGGAACTCGGGTTCATCGTCGTGCAGTGCGACGGCATGGGCACGAGCTGGCGGTCGAAGGCGTTCCACGACGTGTGCTGGAAGAACCTCGGCGACGGCGGGTTCCCGGACCGGATCGCGTGGATCAAGGCCGCGGCCGCGAAGTTCCCGGAGATGGACATCGCGAAAGGCGTCGGCATCTACGGCGGGTCGGCCGGCGGGCAGAACACGCTCTGCGGGATGCTGGCGCACCCGGAGTTTTATACCGTTGGCGTGGCCGACTGCGGCTGCCACGACAACCGGATGGACAAGGTCTGGTGGAACGAGCTGTGGATGGGCTGGCCCGTCGGCCCGCACTACGTCGAGCAGTCGAACACGACGAACGCGCACAAACTGAAGGGGAAGCTGATGCTCGTCGTCGGCGAGATGGACACGAACGTGGACCCGGCGAGCACGATGCAGGTGGTGAACGCGCTGGAGAAGGCGGACAAGGACTTCGACCTGGTGGTGATGACCGGCACGAACCACGGCGCGGCCGAGTCGCCGTACGCGAACCGCCGGCGGATGGACTTCTTCGTGCGGCATCTGCTGGGCGTGGAACCGCGGAGGTGAACCCGGCGGAAGCGAAGGGCGTCTCTTCGGCGAGCGTCGGGGCGTAAGCCCGACGTGGCTTCCCGCGCCCAGAAACGTCGCTTTACCGACGCGCGCCCCATTTTCCGGCCGCACAGCCACGTCGGGCTTACGCCCCGACGCTCGCCGTGTCGAAGGTTCACGATGCCCTCCGACTTCGTCTTCCCCATCGGCCTGTTGCACCGGAAGGTCGCCCCGGCCGCGATCCTCACGGAGCCGCTGTTCGTCCCGGAACTCGCGCGGCTCGCGGCCACGCGGGAAACGGCCGTCGCCGCCACGACGAAGGCCATCCAGAAATTCCTCGCCGACCGGCCGACGGACGAACTCATCCGCCGCCGCCGGGCCACGACCGCCCGCGAACACGCCTTCACCCTCACACTCGACCCACCGCGGCAAAACGAAAGCTGGCGCGAGCCGGTCGAGTTGACGTTCCACGCCGCCGTGTGGGAGCACGAGGGCTACGCCCTCGCCCGCGTCCCGGCCGTCGGTATCGAGGTCATCGCGACATTGAAAGACGATCTCGACGCCGTGCTGCGCCGCGAGACGCTCAGCGCCCTCCGGCGGCTGAACGCTTCCGCCAACCTCAAGAACCTGAGCGCCCTGCAAACGACGACCGCGTTCCGCGTCGAGTGGATCGACGTGCCGGTGAAGCTGCGGTCCCTCAAAGAACGCGCCGTCCGCGCCGAGGACGACGACGAGGAAGAAAAGAAGACCGCCCTCCAGCAAGTCGGCACGCTTCTCGTCCCGGAACAGCTCGCGGCCGCCTACGAGGTGGACGACGCCGTGAAGCAGGTCGCGGACGCGCTCACGGCGAAGCCGCCGCAGAGCGTCCTGCTCGTCGGGCCGAGCGGCGTCGGGAAGACGGCCGTGCTCCGCGAACTCGTCCGCCGCAAGGCTACTCTCAACCTCGCGGCCGCGCCGTTCTTCCAAACGTCCGGCTCCCGCATCGTCGCCGGGCAGTGCGGGTTCGGCATGTGGGAGAAGCGGTGCCAGGACCTGGTGAAGGACGCGGTCAAGCGGCGGGCCGTCGTCCACGTCGGGTCGCTCGCCGAACTCATGGACGTGGGCAAGAGCGAGTTCAACCCGACCGGCATCGCCACGTTCCTCCGCCCCGCCATCGCCCGCGGCGAGTTGCTCTGCGTCGCCGAATGCACGTCGGAGCAGCTGCCGCTCATCGAGAAGGAGAACCCGCAACTGCCGGACGCCTTCCGGCACGTCACCGTCGAGGAGCCGGACGCGGAGAAGGGGAAGAGAATCCTCGCCGCGTTCGCCGCCGACCACCGGCGGCGCGAACCCACGTCCCCCGCGCTCGCGGCCATCGACCGGCTGCACCGGCGGTACGCCACGTACTCGGCGTACCCCGGCCGGCCGCTGCGGTTCCTGCACAACCTCGTCCGCGACGGCGAGCGCGGCACGCCCGTTTCTGAACTCGACGTGTACGCCGGGTTCACCCGCGAGACGGGGCTGCCGCGGGAGATCATCGACCCGGACGAGGCGCTGGACCTGACGGCGACGCACGACTGGTTTTCCAGCCGCGTCGTCGGCCAGCCGGAGGCGGTTGGCATCGTCGTGGACCTGCTCGCCACGATCAAGGCCGGGCTGACCCGCGCCAACCGGCCGATCGCGTCCTTGCTGTTCATCGGCCCCACCGGCGTCGGGAAGACGGAGCTGGCGAAGGCAGTCGCCGAGTACCTGTTCGGCTCCCGCGACCGGCTGACCCGGTTCGACATGAGCGAGTACGCCGACCCGATTTCCGTCCGCCGGCTCGTCGGCACGGGGTTCGGCACGGAAGGACTGCTGACCGCGAAGGTCCGCGAGCAGCCGTTCTGCGTCCTTCTTTTGGACGAAGTCGAGAAGGCCCACGCGAGCGCGTTCGACCTGCTGTTGCAGGCCCTCGGCGAGGCCCGGCTGACGGACGCGGGCGGGCGGCTGGCGGACTTCCGGAACACGGTCGTGATCCTCACGTCGAACCTCGGCGCGGAGTCGTTCCGCAGCGGCACGCCGGGGTTCGCGTCCGGCACGCCGACGGTCGCCGACGCGAAGGCGCACTTCACGAAGGCGGTCGAGAAGTTCCTGCGGCCGGAGATGTTCAACCGACTCGACCGCGTCGTGCCGTTCGGCTCGCTGCCGGCGGACGTGATTCGTGCGATTGCGGACCGCGAGTGGCAGAAGGTGCTGCGGCGGGACGGCGTGCGGTTCCGCGACGCGGCCGTGACGACCGGCGACGGGCTGCTCGACCACCTGGCGGCCGTCGGGTTCGACCCGCGGTACGGCGCGCGGCCGCTGAAGCGGGCGATGGAGCGGGAGTTGCTCGCGCCGCTGGCGAAGCAGATGAACCGCCACGCGGGTGACACTGCGTTGACAGTGGACGTGGGCGTCGCGGGTGGCGACCGTCTTTCACCCTCCCCCCTTGGGGGGGAGGGCCGGGGAGGGGGGTCGGCGGGTGCAACCACCGGGGGGAGTCCGCAGCTACCGGCCCCGCTCACCCCCCTCCCTAACCCTCCCCCCCAAGGGGGGAGGGAACAAAGCCAAGACCTCCGAACCCACGGCCCGTCGGCCGTCGTCGTGAAGGTCCGCCCCGTGCAGGGCGCGAAGCCCGCGTCCGCCGCCGACCTCGGCCCGCACGCGACCGCGGCGCAGAACCAGCGGCGGTGGCACCAGCTGCTTCAACAATCGACCGTCGTGCGCGAGCTAGAGAACGACGTGACGCAGCTGCTCCACCGCGAGGCCCGCATCCTCGCGAAACAGAAGCGGGGCCGGAACCTCGGCAAGGAACTGCAGGCCGTGCTCGCCGACCTCGGCCGCCTCCGCGAGGTCCACGCCGAGATCGTCCGGCAACGGGAGCAAGTCGTTGCGCTCGAAGACGCCGCCCTCGTCGCGTTCCACACCGACGCCCCGCCCGGCGACTTGCCGGACTGCCTGCGCGCTGCGGAGGCCGAATGGGACAAGCTGCTCCTCCGGCTGTACGCGCTGAACGAGCCGAAGGGTCAGCAGGTCTGCCTCCACCTGTTCGCCGAGTCGCGAACGACGCTCGCCGACCTCGTGACCGGCTACCGCGAAATCGCACGAACGCATCAGTTCGTCATGACGTGCGTCCGCTACCGGCTGCCCGGCCAGCACCCGCTGGTGAAGCACCCGGACAAACTGCCGCCGCAGGCCCACAAGGGGCACAAGGCCGAGAGCTACTGGCACGAGGACAAGCTCTTCCACAAGCGGGACTGGCCGCACAAGCTGATCCTCTGGCGCGAACCCGTCCCCGTCGGTTTCGATCCTTCCGAGAAGGACGACGTAATCGGGTTCGCGCTTCAGTTCACCGGTCCCGGCTCGCACCTGCGGTTCTCGGCGGAGGGCGGGTGGCACCAGTTCGACAAGCCGGACCGGTCGGACGCGGACACGCCGCACGCGCTGGCCTTCGCGACCTCCGACAAGCTGGAGGCGTTCGTCCCGGACGAGAGGCTGACGCGGAAGGGGGCGATCGAGGGCGACGTGGCCCGGCGGATTTTCAACCGCAAGACCGGCACGGCCCTCGACGCGGACTGGAAGAAGGTCCGGCCGACGCCGGCCCTCATGATGCCGGGCGCCGCGTTCCCGGCGGTGCTGGCCGCGGCCGTGGACCTGACCGTCCGCGTCCGGCTGACGCAGATGATCTTGGAGTGATCCGCACGAGTTCTCGGCGAGCCGAGCGGCGTAAGCCGCCGGGTGAGGGACGTTAACCCGGCGGCTTACGCCGCTCGGCTCGCTAGCCTCTGCTGAACGAGAAGCGCTGTTTTCATGCTCTTCCGCATCCCCATCGTCGTGGCGCAAACGAAGACGGGCTACGCCGCGCGCCCACTGTTCTTCGACCGCCCGGCCCGCGACGACTACAACCTCAACCGCCTCTTCACCAAGCTCAACCGCGACCTCGTCGAGCGGCTCGAATCGCTCGGCAAGGAGGCCCGACACGACGACCTCGCGACGTGGGCGTTCACCCCACCGGTCAGCGTCCACCGGCTCGCGTTGAAGACCGAACTCCGCCGCCGCGTCGCGGCCGTAAAGTACCTGGTCGTCGCCTTCGACCACCTCGGCCGGCGGCTCGCGTTCGCTACGGCCGTGCCCGACCTTTGGTTCGAGGTGCGGCGCGGCGAGAAGCTCGACGCCCGCGCCACGGAGGTGCTGACCGCGTACTGGCGCAAAGTCGAGCGCGACGCCGACGAATCGGAGACAGTGAAGCCCGAGAGCGTCGGCCTCACCGGGAAGGCGTGGGTGCAATCGCTGGACGTGTCGGCCCGCACGCGGCTGGCCGTGCCGAAGCAGCCGAAGCACCCGTTCCTCATGCTCGGCAGCGAGGGAACGCCGGACGGCGCGACGGAACTGCGCCGCGTCGGCCGCTGCCTCGACCAGCTTTATCCCGACGAACTCGACCGCGCCGTCCTCCGCGACCAGGAGGTGAAGGACCTCGCGCGGCTGCTCGATTCCCGCGACCGGCGGCCGGTGCTGCTCGTCGGCCCGCGGCAGGGCGGCAAGACGGCCGTGGTCCACGAGGCCGTCTTCCGCCGCGTGCGGGAGAGGCAGCGGAAGCACGCCCACCGCGGTAACGTCTGGCTCGTCTCCCCGCAGCGGCTCATCTCCGGCATGTCCTACGTCGGCCAGTGGGAAGGGCGGCTACTCGCGATCCTCAAGCACGCGAAGAAGCGCGGCCACGTCCTCTACTTCGACGACCTCGTCGGCCTGTTCTTCGCCGGGCAGACGAGCCAGTCGTCGCTGAGTGCCGCGATGGTGCTGAAGCCGTACCTCGAACAGCGGACCGTCCGCGTGCTGGGCGAAATCTCGCCGGAACAACTGCGGGTGTTGCAGGAGCGGGACCGCGGGTTCGCCGACCTGTTCCACGTCCTGCCGATCCGCGAGCCGACGGACGCGGACACGCTCCGCGTCCTCATCGACCAGCAGCGGCGGCTGGAAGGCAAGCACGGCTGCGCGTTCGCGCTCGACGCGCTGCCGGCCGTCATCGACCTGACCCGCCGGTACGACCGGGCCGCCGCGTTCCCCGGCAAGGCGGCCGCCATCCTCACGCGGCTGGCCGTCCGGCAGGCCGTCGCGAAGCCGGACGCGACGGAGCAGCACGGGACGCTGTTCGCGCCCCGGCCGGTCGTGAACCGCGACGCCGTGCTCGCCGACCTCGCGGCCCGCAGCGGGCTGTCGCTCGCGTTCCTCGACCCGAACCAGCGGCTCGACCGCGACGACGTGCGGGACCAACTCGCCAAGCACGTCATCGGCCAGGCGGAGGCGGTGGAGGCGCTCGCGGACGTGGTGAGCGTGGCGAAGGCCCGGCTGAACGACCCGGACCGGCCGCTCGCGTCGTTCCTGTTCCTCGGCCCGACCGGCGTGGGCAAGACGGAGTGCGCGAAGGCCGCCGCCCGCGTGCTGTTCGGCGACGCCGACCGGCTGCTCCGCATCGACCTGAACGAGTTCAACCAGCCCGGCTCCGCGGCCCGGCTCGTCGGCACGTTCGCGCAGCCGGAGGGCTTGCTCACCGCCGCCGTGCGGCGGCAGCCGTTCGCCGTCATCCTGCTCGACGAGATCGAGAAGGCCGACCGCGACGTGTTCGACGTGCTGCTGCAAGTCCTCGGCGAGGGCCGGCTGACGGACGCCCTCGGCCGGACCGCCGACTTCACGAACGCGATCATCCTCATGACCTCGAACCTCGGCGTCCGCGAGGCGGAGGGCAACCTCGGGTTCGCGGCCCCGGCCGAGCGGGACGGCACGTACACGCGGGCGGCCGAGAAGTTCTTCCGGCCGGAGTTCTTCAACCGCCTCGACCGCGTGATCCCGTTCCGCAAGCTGACGCGGGACGAGCTCGGCCGGATCGCCCGCCGGCTGGTCGGCGAGGTGCTGGCCCGCGAGGGGTTCGGGCAGCGGCAGTGCGTGATGAACGTGACGCCGGAAGCCGTCGGCCGCGTCATCGACGCCGGGTACGACCCGGCCCTGGGCGCGCGGGCGATGAAGCGGGCCGTCGAACGGGAGCTGACGAAGCCGGCCGCGGCGAGGCTCTCGGCCCTGGCCGTGGACGAGTTCACCATCGTCACCGTCCGGGCCGCTGACACCGGGCTGTCAGTGGAAGTCGGCTCCCCCGGTTTCGCGCCGAAGGTCGAGGCCGTGACCGGCCGCACCCGCGAGGAGCGGCTCGACGCTTGCCACGATTTGTTCGAGCGAATCTCGGAGCAACTCGCGGCGATCCGGCCGCGCGGCCCGCTCGGCGGGACGGTGACGCCGGAGCAGGAGCGGTACTTCGCCGTGAAGGAGCGGCTGGACGCCGTCGTGGACCGGCTCGACGCCATCGACGAGCGGGCCGAGTCGGAGCGGATGGCAAGAATCGAGGGCCTGAGTTCGATGGGCCTCGGCCGCCGGCCGCGGTACCGGATCGTTCCGGACCCGAAGAATTTCAAGTCGGACGGCCACATGGTCCTGCGGATTCTCCTCTCGGCGACCGGGATGGAGGAGGCCGTCGAGGAACTGTTCGCGAACGCGCAGTCGATCGAGGAGGACGCCGAGATAGTGGAAGTCGAGCAGCAGCTGGCCCTCGCCAGGATGATGGCGACCGCCCCGGCCGACGACCGGCCGACGTACTTTCTCATCCGCGACTTCGGCGGCGGCGACCAGGCGAAGTACCTCGTCCGGTACTACCAGGACGCATGGACGGCGGCCCTCGGCGTCGAGGTGAAAACCCTCCCCCAACCGGCGGGCGCGAAGGACTACGCGATGTCCGTCTCCGGCGTCCACGCCCGAGCGCTGGCGATCACGGAGGCCGGCACGCACCTGTTCCTGCCGCGGCACGGCGGTCCGGTCCCGGTGCGCGTGGACGTGGTCGATTCGCCGGCGGCGACGCCGTCGGACCCGCACGCCTTCGGCCTGATCGTGCGGCTGTACCCGGAGAACAAGCCGATGATCGACGTGCGGACCGGGCTGGTGGTGACCGTCCCGTACACGACCGAGGCGTTCCAGGCGTTCACCCTCGCGGCGCTGCCGCGATAGTAGTAGGCACACTCCGTGTGCCGTCTCCTTCCTGCCGCGGTGAGTTCATCCGAGTCACTGCGACCGACAGCAAACGGCACACGGAGTGTGCCTACTACTTTGGGCCGCCTGCTAGAATGTCGCCACCCCTCGGAGACGGCCATGACCGCGGTTCCGAAACGCAAGCTGACGGCGGCCGAGTACTTGGCCCTCGAGCGGACGGCCGCGGTCAAGAGCGAGTTCTTCGACGGCGAGATGTTCGCGATGGCCGGGGCCAGCCGCGAGCACAACCGGGTGAAGGAGAACCTCGCCATCGAAATCGGCAGCCGAATCAAAGGCGGCCGGTGTCAGTCGTTCTCCAGCGACCAGCGGGTCTTAATCCCGAGTACCGGGCTGTACGCCTACCCGGACGTGGTGATCGTTTGCGGCGAGCCGGAGTACGCGGACCACGACCGCGACACGTTGACGAACCCCCGCGTCCTCGTCGAGGTGCTGTCGGACTCGACGGAGCGGTACGACCGGCGGACGAAATTCCGACACTACGAGCAACTGCCGTCGTTCCAGGAGTACGTCCTCGTCGCGCAGGACGAGCCGCTGGTCGAGCGGTACGTCCGGCAGCCGGACGGGACGTGGGTGTTCCGCGCGTTCACCGAGCTGGCCGACACGTTCGCCCTCGCCACCGTGCCGGCCGAGGTCCCGATGGCGGACGTGTACCGCGGCGTGACGTTCCCGCCCGCCCCGCCCCCGCCGCAACGCCCGTAGCCCATGCCCAAACCCACCCGCCTCCAGTGGGGCTTGATCGCCGCGGCCGTGCTCGTCCCGGCCGCCGTCGGCGTCGCGCTCGTCGCCGTCCCCGCGCCAACGCTGCCGACGCACGTTAGCCCCGTCTCGCACTTCCCGCCGTGCCCGCTGCCGTTCGCGAGGCAGACGCTCGGCCCGGAGCCGGGGCTGCGGCCGCGGATCACGAACGTCCGCATCGCCGACCTGGACCGCGACGGCCGGCTCGACGTGCTGGCGTGCGACGCGGAGCGGAACCGTATTTTCTGGTACCGCTCGCTCGGCAACGGCCAGTGGGACGAAGTTTCCCTCGGCGACGAGGTGAGCGCCCCCGCCGCCGCCACGCCGGCGGACCTCGACGGCGACGGCGACTCGGACGTGATCGTCGCCGTCCTCGACAGCGTGCTGCCGACGGACGAGCGGGTCGGCCGGGTCGTGTGGCTGGAGAACGCGGGCGGGAAGTTCGTCAACCGCGTGCTGCTGGAGAACGTCCGCCGCGTGTCTGACGTGCAGGCCGCGGACCTCGACGGCGACGGCGACACCGACCTCGCGGTGGCCGTGTTCGGCTACCACCACGGCGAAATCCTCTGGCTCGAAAACGTGGGCGGCGGCCGGTTCCGCGACCACCAACTGCTCGCCACCGACGGCCCGTCGCACGTCCCGATCGCCGACTTCACCGGTGACGGCAAGCCGGACATCGCCGCCCTCGTGTCGCAGGAACACGAAGAGGTCTGGGTGTTCGAGAACGGCGGGAAAGGGCGGTTCCATCCCCGCCGCGTGTTTCAATCGTTGAACTTCGACCTCGGCGGCGTCGGCCTCGTGCCGACGGACCTCGACCGCGACGGCAAGCCGGACCTGCTGCTCGCGGCCGGGGACAACCTGGAGGTGAACCGCCACTACCCGCAGCCGTGGCACGGCTGCGTCTGGCTACGGAACGTGGGGGATGGCAAGTTCGAGCCGACGCGGATCGCGAGCGTCGGCGGCGTGTACGGGGCGGCGGCCGCGGACTTCGACGGCGACGGCGACGTGGATGTCGTGCTCGCCTGCATGTTCAACGACTGGCACCGGGCCTGGGCCGCCGGCCTCGTGCTGCTGACGAACGACGGGCGGCAGAACTTCACGCCGACGACCATCGCCGACCGGCCGATCAACCTCGCGACCGTCGCGGCCGGCGACCTGACCGGCGACGGCCGGCCGGACATCGTCGCCGGGGCGCTGAACCTGTACACGCCGGACGCCCGCGACCGCGTCGGCCGGCTGACGCTGTGGGTCGCGGGGGGCCAGCCGTGACCCGCGCCCTCGCCCTTGCAATCGCGGCCGAGCTGCTCGTCGGCGGGTGGCTGGTGTGGCGGCACGTCCACGCCCTTCACCCCCCCGTCCCGGACCCGTCCGCCGTCGATGCGGTCACGGCCGCCGAGTTCCGCGACCTCGCCGCCGCCGCGACCACGGCCGACGGCTGGGGGAACCTCGGCGAGGCGTACCTGGCGACCGGCTTCTACCCGGAGGCCGCGGCGTGCCTGACCCGCGCGGCCGCGCTCGACCCGACGGCCGACCGGCACTTCAAGCACGCCTTCGCGCTGGAACGGCTCGGGTTACTGGAAGATGCGAACGCGGAATACCGGGCCGCGGCCGCGGCGAACCACCCGCGGGCGAAGGATTGCTGGTACTACGTCGGCCGGAACCACCTGAGACTGGAGAATGCGGCCGCCGCGGCGGAAGCGTTCGCGAAGGCGCAGCCGCTGCCCGGCGCGCGGTTCGAGTTGGCGCGCCTCGCCGGGCAGGCGGACGCCGAGGCCGGCCGGTTGGCGACCGAGTTCCCGACGGCCTACCCGCCGGTCGCGCTGCGGCTGCGGCTCGCGGTCCTTCGGAACGAGAATACGACCGCACTGGCGGACGCCTTCGCCCGGCGGCCGCGGCCGCTGCCGACGCCGTTCGACGCGGAGGTCGATTGGGTGATGGGCCGGGCGAGCGGCGTCGGCCACGCCCGGCTGTTCCGCGACGCCGGCCGCGACCTCCAGGCCGGCCGCGCGGCCGCGGCCGAGGAGAAATTGCGGGCCGCGCTCGCCGCCCGGTGGGACCCGGAGGTCGCGGACAAGCTGGCCGACGTGCGGTTCGCCCAGGGTGATCGGGCGGAGGCGTTGCGCATCCTCACGGAGGTCGTGGACCGCGGCGGGCCGACGGCGCAATCCCTCTGGCGGCGCGGCCAGGCCGAGGAAGCGGGCGGGCAACTTCAGCAAGCCGTCGCAACCTGGGAGCGGGCCGCCGCCCTCGCGTCCGGGCCGGGCGGCCGCGACCTGCTCCAGGACCTAGCCGCGGCCCACGAGCGGCTCGGCGACAAGGAGAAGGCGAAGCGTTACCCCGCGCGGGCGCACCTCGCCGCCGGGATCGCGGCCGTGGACGCCGGCCGTTGGGACGAGGCGACGACGGCCCTCGGCCACGCGACGGAAGCCGACCCGGCGTCCGCGAACGCCTGGTTCGAGCTGGCCGAGGCCCACCGCCTCGCCGGCCGCCCGGCCGACGCTCGCGCTGCCTACGAGCGATGTTTGAAGCTGAACCCGGACCACGGCCGCGCCGCCCGCGCGGTGAGGTTGCTCCCGCAGCCGCGAGGCGTCATAATTCTGGATACACCCGCACGGGAGATGGTCATGGCGACCGCGACGGCCGAGAAGTTCATGACGGTGGACGAGTTCCTGGCCTTGCCCGAGGACAAGAGCAAGCGGCGGATGCTGATCCGCGGCAAGCTCTGGGAGCGCGAAATCATGACCAAGCGGAATCGCGTCCACAGCCGGTTAATGGTTCGGGTCAGTTACCTTTTGGAAGGCTGGTTGGAGAAGCAACCGGACCCACGGGGCGAAGTCGCGTGCGGGGAAGTCGGGGCGATCCTCAACCGCGAGCGCGGAACGACCGTCGGCATCGACGTGGCGTACTTCGGTCCGGACGTGACGACGAACGAGGACACCGGCACGACCCTCTACGACGGCCCGCCGGAACTCGCGGTCGAAATTCTTTCGCCGAGCAACACGCAGGACGAGGTGATGAACAAGGTCGAAGACTACCTCGCGTGCAACGTCCCGCTGACGTGGGTGATCGAGCCACGACACCGGACCGTCACCGTCTACCGGCCGGACGCGGAGCCGGTGTTGTTCAACGTCACGCAAACGCTCGCCGGCGACGCCGCCCCGCCGGGCTTCTCCTGCCCGGTCGCGGACCTCTTCCGCTGACACTTCGGCTACAATCCCTTCATCATGTGGCCGACCCCCGAACAGACCGACAAGCTCCTTTCCGCCGCCGAGAGGCAGGCCGCCGGCGCGGCCGACGCGCTGCTCGGCGAGTTCCGCGAGCCGCTCCGCCGGATGATCGGCCTGCGGCTCGACCCGGCCCTCGCCAAGCGGGTGGACGCGTCCGACATCGTCCAGGACGTGCTCCTCGAAGCCAACCAGCGGCTGGCCGAGTACCTGAAGAAGCCGGACATGCCGTTCCACCTCTGGCTGCGGCACCTGGCCCAAGACCGGATCATCGACACGCACCGCCGCCACCGGCTCGCCCAACGGCGGAGCATCGACAAGGAGCAGGCGATCGACCGCCCGGCGTGGGCCGACGAGTCGTCGGTTTCCTTCGCGCAGCAGTTCGTGGACACGGAGCGGACGCCGGCGAGCGAGGCGATCCAGAAGGAGCTGCAGCGGAAGCTGGCCGACGCGGTGAACGCGCTGGAGGACGACGACCGCGAGATCATTCTGATGCGGCACCACGAGCTGCTGTCGAACCAGGAGGTGGCGGCGGCCCTCGAGCTGACGGAAGCGGCCGCGAGCATGCGCTACCTCCGGGCCGTGCGGCGGCTGAAGGCGGCCCTCGTGCCGGACGGGGCCAAGTCCGAGGAGGAGTGACGATGTTTCGTACGCCGACGGTCGAAGCGTTCGCCGGCGAGCCGGCCGTTCGGAAGCTCCTGCATTTCGTCCTGCTGATGGCGGCCCGCGACCGGGCCAGAGCCTTCCGGTTCGAGCCGAGCAGCGCGCTGTTACAGATGTGGTACTGTTGTCCCTCGGAGGAAGGAACCCTGTCTTGGTACACGCTGGTTCCGGTGGAATCCCCGGCACTCTGGGAGCAATTAGTGGCGGTCTTTCGCGAGACGTGTGAATTCCTGCCGCTGCCCGGATGGTTCGACGAACGGGACCGGGGCCTGTTCGCGCGATTCGGCGGACTCTTCGGCAAGAAGACCCCGACGAGCGAGGCATACCCGCATTGCACGACGTTGGTTCACCAGATCGGAACGTATCGGGACGAGTGGTCGCTGCTACTCGACACGCGACGGTCCATCCCGTCGGCCTTGTTGATCCCGATGTCCGAACGCCCGGATTCCGACACGGCCGGTGACTTGCTGACCAAGTTGCTCGGACGCGACGGCACGGTCGAACTGTAGACGCAGGGAAGCCGGCCGATGATCTCCCTTGTCCGCCGTCACTTCCCTTCGGGCGTGGATTGGCCCTGGAACTGACTCGCTTTTTCGATCGGAAGGCCCCGCACTTCTTCAAAGATCAACTGTCCGATCGGCATGTTCGGCCGGAGGAGGAACGGCACCGGGCCGAGGTTGATGATCTCCAACGTGATCGTCCCCTCGAACCCCGGATGGATCGTCGGGGCGGTGAAGTGAACCAACAGCCCGGTCCGGGCGCGACTGCTCTTCCCCTCGAACCGGGCGGCGTAACACACGCCCTCGCTCACGTTTTGTGCGTGCTTGATCGGGAGCGATAATTTTTCGACCGTCCGGCCCAGGACGAACTTGCTCGGGGCGAGGGCGTACCCGTTGTCGCCGATGACGTGCTTGCCCGAGACGCGGGCCACGAACTCGGAGAACCGTAAGCCCTCGCTCGGCCCGTCGAGGTCGAAACTGTACGTCCCGGCCTGGGGGATCGAGAGGTTCGGCGAAAGGCGGACGTCGACGGAGTGCGTGTCGAACGGCGACTCCTGGCCCGGCTCGTTCAGCCGCGGCAGCGGCTCGGGCACGATGACGATCCGCCCCGCGTCCAGGGCCTTGTAGATTTCGATGTTCGCGAGGATCATGCGGGCGACGCCTCGGTCCGACCGGCCGCTCAGTTCGCGAGTTGGTCGTCGCGGACGGTGATGAAGTACCCGTTCTCGAACGTCTGTTGCGGCAGCTTCACGAGGACGAGGTTCCCCTTCTTCTCGTAGACCGTGACGCGGACGAGGGCCTCGCCGCGGTCTGCCCCCTCCAGGCTCTGAACCGTTTGCTGCGGGGCGAACAGGGAAAACGGGCGGCCGTCGTGCTTCGTGCCGCCGACGGCGAACTCGTCCGGGAACTGGCCGGGGCCGATCCGGCAGCGCAACCACGCTTGCATCGGGACACCTTCCGTGGAGGTCCGATTCTGTTGTTCGAGGAGGTTATGTGTCATGATTCAGGAGTGTTGTCTACGCCAGTCTCGGGGGCGATGTACGTTGTACAGTATACCCGACGCCGAACGGCGTCGAGAAATCTTCGGCCCGAGCGGGTGACGATCCTTGTCCTCCTCCTCCGTACAACTCGCCGACCCCGACGAGCGCCTCGCGGCGCTGCTCGCCGCCCTCGGCGACGACGCCCGCGCCGGCCGCACGCCGGACGTGGCCGCCGCCGCCGCCGCCAACCCGGACCTCGCGGCCGAACTCCGCGAGCTGTGGGCCATCGCCCAGTTCGCGGACCTCGCCCGGTCCACCGCCACCATTCCCTTCACGCCGCCATCCACCGACACCACGCCGGCCGTCCTGCCCCGCGACTTCGGCGACTTCGAGCTGCTCGCCGAACTCGGCCGCGGCGGCATGGGCGTCGTCTACAAGGCGAACCAGAAGTCGCTCAACCGGACCGTCGCGCTGAAGATGGTCCGCGAGGCGCACCTGGCGTCCGACGCCGACCGCGCCCGGTTCCGGGCCGAGGCCGAGGCCGCGGCCCGGCTGAAGCACCCGAACATCGTCACCGTCCACGAGGTCGGCACGGCCGACGGGCAGGCGTACCTGTGCATGGAGTACGTGGCCGGGTGGACGCTCGCCGAGCGGCTGACGAAGCACGGCCCGCTCGCCCCGCGGGACGCCGCCCGGCTCGTCGCCGCCATCGCGCGGGCCGTCCAGCACGCCCACGACCAGGGCATTCTGCACCGCGACTTGAAGCCGTCGAACATCCTGCTGGGAGGAAAATCCGAAATCCGAAGTACTGCGGGAAAGCACGAAATCCGAAGTCCGAAATCCGAAAGGAAAACGGAGGCCGAGTCGGGCATTTCTCTTCTTTCGGATTTCGGACTTCGGATTTCGGATTTCTCCCCGAAGGTGAGCGACTTCGGCCTCGCCAAGCGAATCGACGCCGGCGCGTCGTTGACCCGGACCGGGGCGATCGTCGGCACGCCGAGCTACATGGCCCCGGAGCAGGCGACCGGGCGGAAGGACCTGACGCCGGCCGCCGACGTGTACGCCCTCGGCGCGATCCTGTACGAGCTGCTCACCGGCCGGCCGCCGTTCCGCGCGTCGTCCGCGTGGGACACGATCCTGCTCGTGCTGGAACAGGAACCCGTCCCGCCGCGGAGCCTGATCCCGACGCTCGACCGCGACATCGAGCTGATCTGTTTGAAGTGCCTGCAGAAGCCCGTGGGGCTGCGGTACGAGTCGGCCCAGGCGCTGGCGGACGACCTCGAAGCGTACCTGACGGGCGAGGCGATCTCGTCCCGGCCGAGCGGGATCGGGTACGTCGTGTCGCGGCTGCTGCGGGAGACGCACCACGCCGAGGTACTGGAAAACTGGGGCGTGCTGTGGATGTGGCACAGCCTCATGATCTTCCTCTTGTGCCTCGTCACGCAGGTCATGTCGTGGGCCGGCGTCGAGTCGCACCTGTACTACCTGCTGACGTGGGGCGTCGGGTTGGCGACGTGGGGAACGATCCTGTGGAAGCTCCGCCGCCGGGCCGGGCCGGTGCTGTTCGTGGAGCAGCAGATCGCGCACGCGTGGGCGGCCGGGGTGTTCGCGAGCATCGCGATGTTCGTGATCGAGGTCGTCGCGGAGCTGCCGGTGCTGAAGCTCTCCCCGGCCATCGCGGTCGCGGCCGGGATGGTGTTCGTGTTCAAGGCCGGCATCCTGTCCGGGCGGTTCTACATCTACGCGGCGCTGACGTTCGCCGTGGCCGTGCTGATGGCCGCGGTCCCGCGGTACGCGCACCTGATGTTCGGCGTCGTGTCGGCGGTGTCGTTCTTCGTGCCGGGGTTGAAGTACTACCGCCAGCGGAAGCGGGCGGTGCAGCTAACGGCGGCGAGCCGAACGCCGTCAGGAGTCGGGTAACGCGCCCCACCCGGCGGCTTACGCCGCTCGGCTCGCCGCTACACTAACGCCATGCCTCTCCTCGTCCTCGCGCTCGTCGCGCTCCTCGGCTTCGGGTTCGTGTGGCTGCTGTTCGGCGTCGCCCGCGCCGCGCCGCCGTACCGCGCCGACGGCGACACCCTCACGTTCCGCCACGGGAAGCTACTGCGGCTCTTCGCGGTCGTCGTCTTCTTCGCCGCCCCGCTCGTGTTCGGGCTGTGGCTGCTGTTCTTCCCGCCGCGGTCGAACGCCACGCTGTTCCCGATCATCGTCGCGGCCGCCGTCCTCGGCGTCGCCGGGGTTCTGCTCGTGTGGGAGGCGTTCAAGTTCCAACTCACCACGTCGCCGGCCGGCCTCGACTGCCGCTCGCCGTGGAAGGGGAAGTTCGCGCACCCGTGGGAGCAGGTGACGGTCCTCGAATACTCGGCGCTCAACGCATGGTTCGTGCTGAAGTTCGCGGGCGGGAGCGAGTTCCACGTCCCGACGCTCGTGCCCGGCGTGGCGCGGTTCCTCGAAGCGTGCGAGCGGCGGCTGAAGCCGGAGCAGATGGCGAAGGCGAAGCGCGGCTACCGGACCGTCGGGCGGAAGTGGCCGTTCGGCCCATAGTAGTAGGCACACTCCGTGTGCCGTCCGCTGAGTGTCGCAGCGACTCGGACGAACTCACCGCGGCAGGAAGGAAACGGCACACGGAGTGTGCCTACTACTATGTGCGGAACCTTCCGGGTTCCTGTAAAATCTAATCATCATGACGCACCCCACCCCCGACCGCCGCCGGTTCATCCGGGCCACCACCGTGGCCGCGGCCCTCACGCTGTCCGCCGACAGCTACGCGAAGGTCCCCGGCGCGAACGACCGGCTCGGCGTCGCGTTCCTCGGCTGCGGGGCACGCGCACAGGCGCACATCAACCTGATCCTCAAGCTCGGCCCGACGCACGGCGTCGTTCCCGCCGGCGTGTGCGACGTGTGGGACGGCCTCGACGAGGAGTACGCCCACACGTTCGCCGGGACCACGACGACCCGCCGGTACTCGCAGGGCCTCTACCCGTCGGCCGCGAAGTGCGGGTTCGCCGCGAACGACAAGGACCGGGTGGTGAAGGACTACCGCCGACTGCTCGACCGCAAGGACGTGGACGTGGTGTGCGTCAGCACGCCGGACCACTGGCACGCGCGGCAGACGCTCGACGCGCTGGCGGCCGGGAAGGACGTGTACGTCGAGAAGCCGATGGCCCGCACCCCGACGGAGGCGGTCGCCGTGACGGACGCGGCCGCGAAGGCGAACCGCGTGGTCGTCGTCGGCGTGCAGGGCCTCGCCGACCCGGCCTGGCGGACGGCGAACGACCTGATCCGCAAGGGCGACCTCGGCCACATCGCGCAGTTGCAAGCCGGCGCGTTCCGCAACGACGCCCGCGGCCAGTGGCGGTTCTACCGCACGGTCGAGCAGATGAACTCGAAGACGGTCGCGTGGGATCTGTTCCTCGGCCACCGGTTCGACGTGAACGGCGTGAAACTCGGCCCGCCGCCCGGCGCGATGCCGTTCGACCGCGGCACGTTCGCCCAGTGGCGGTGCAAGTCCGCGTTCAGTAGCGGCCCAATCTCGGACCTGTTGATTCACCCGGCGACGAAGCTGCTGGCCGCGAGCGGGCTGCGGTTCCCGCACCGGGTCGTCGGCGCGGGCGGGCTGTTCCTCGAGCGCGACGGCCGCGACGTCCCGGACGTGGCGACGGTCGTGGCCGACTTCACCGAAGGAACACAGATGCTGCTCACCGCGACGACGATCAGCGGCTACCCGCTGGAGGAAGTGATCCGCGGCCGGCACGGGAACGTGAAGTTCGTGAAGGGCGGCGTCCACCTGTACCGGGACGACCCGGCGAAGGCCGGCGTCCTCCCGCAGCGGCACGACAAGCCGCTGGAGCCGACGGAGCGCTTCAGCGTGGACGCGCCACGGAACGAGACGGAGGCGCTGTGGACGCACTTCCTGGACTGCGTGCGGAAGCGGAGCCGGGACACGCTCTGCCCGCCGGACCTGGGGGCCGCGGCCGTGACGCTGCTCGCGATGGGCTGGGACGCGAGCCGCCTGGGGATGGCGCTGACGTGGGACCGCGACCGCCGCGAGGCGAAGCCGATGGGGATCGGGGTCTGAATTGGGAGGGAATGAACATGACGGCGAAACTCTTAACGGCCCGCGTCGGACCGGACGGCGTCCTGCGGCTCGAAGTGCCTATGGGGGAGCATTTGGCGAATTGCGAGGTTGACATCGCAGTCGCCCAGTACAAAATCCCGGAAACGGACGAGGAAAAGCAGGCCGTCGCCCGCGGGCTGGCCGGGTCGATCACCGATCCGAATTTCGTCCGCCCCCCTCAGGGTGAATTGCAGGAGCGGGATCCGTTGTGACGCACCTGCTCGACACGAACGCCTGGATCGCGTACATCCGCGGGAAGAACACGCAGCTCATCGCCCGAGTCAATTCCCACCCGCCCGCGAACCTCGGCCTCTCGACCATCGCCCTCGGCGAGTTGATGTATGGGGCCTACCACGGCGACCCCGCATACTTGGCGAAAAGCCTCTTCGCGGTCGGGCAGTTACGTCGGACGTTCCGGCTCGTGCCGTTCGGCGAGGATTGTGCGGACCACTTCGGCCAGATTCACGCCTACCTGAGCGGCATCGGCCAGAAGATCGGCTCGAACGACACCCTCATCGCCGCCACCGCCCGCGCCCACGGCCTCACACTGGTGACGCACAACACCAATGAATTTAGCCGCGTGCCGGGCTTGAAACTCGAGGACTGGCAGATTCCGTAGGCCCTCGTGTACTTCCACACAGGAACTTCCAACCGTGACGGCGGCCTCTGAGTGCTGCGTGCTGAACGGCGGCAGCGGGGCGTGGGCGTTCGCCGCGATGGCCGAACGGCTCGGCCGGGCGCTGTGGCTCGACGTGTCCGATGTCCCACGACGGACGAACTACTTGTTGTTCGCCGACGAGTGGAACCCGACCGACGGGGTGGAATCGTTCATCCCGTATCCTTCCATTCAAATCGCGGCGGACAAGCGGCGGCTGGCCGATGTTTTCACCGCGGCCGGAGTGCCGATTCCCGAAACGCGACTGCTCGGGACGTTGGCCGAGGCCGAGGAACTGATTCGAGAGAACCCGGACCGGGCGTGGTGCGTCAAGTTCCCGACCGGGTGCGGGGCGTCCGGCCACCGGCGGCTGACGCCGGGGTTGGGGTTGCCGAGGAGTTGGCCCCGCCCGCTCGTGGTCCAGGAATTCATTCGACTCGACCGGCCCGAGGTGTACCGTACCTACGCCGCCGGTGGCGAGCCGTTCGGTTGGGTCGTCCGTCGGTTCCCGGAGGGCGTGCGGCCGTCGCCGTGGGTGGCCCACGCCCGCGGGGCGCGGTACGAGGCGGCCGGCGAGGCCCCCGCCGAGGCGACCGTCGCCGCCCGCGCGGCGCTGGCGGCCGTGGGGCTGCTCGACTCGTTCGGTTGCGCCGACTTGCTCCGGCGGCCGACCGGCGAGTGGGTCGTGCTGGAAGTCGGCACGGACGGGCTTTTCAACCACGTCGACCGCGACCTCGGCCTGCCGGCGTTGGAACGCGAGATCGACCGGCGAATCGCCGAGGCGTTCTGGTCGCGGCTCGGCGGACGGCCGTGGGGGTTCGGCGAGTGGTTCCCCCGGCCGACCGTGCCCGAACTCGACTCGTGATGTCACTCCTTCAGCACCGCCGCCAGCGCCGCCCGCATCTTCGCCTCGCTGCCCTCGGCCACCCAGCACCAGTCGGTCAGGTTCGCGTCGCTCTCCTTCCACGCCCGCTCGATGGGAATGTAGCCGGGACCGCACTCGCCGTACCCGGCCACGATCACGGTGGAATTCGGCCGCAGTTCCTGGGCGGCGAGTTGGAACTCGACGTAGGACTCGGCCGGCAGCAGCAAGTACTGGACGACGCCGAAATCGAGGACCGGCACGTCGATGGGTCGGCCCGCGTCGCACCGCCGCTTCCAGCTCAGGCCGAGCGCCGCGAGGCAGCGGTCGAACGGCCGCGGGCCGGCCGTCAGCCGCTTCAGCAGTTCGTCCTCGGAGAACCCGGCCGACTTCCGCGGCTCGAGCGTCAGCGTCGTGGACCGGAACGCCATCTGAATCGGGTGCTTCTTGGTCGTGGCCCACGCCGCCTTCATCGCGTCGTACACCCGGCCGGCGAGGACCGGGCGGTTGTCCGGCGAGCCGTCGTTGTATTTCCCGGCCGTCACGTTGCCGCTGCACCCGGACGCGTACATCTGGGGCGTGCCCGGCGTGTCCGCCTGCCGTCGCTTGCGGGCTAGCCCGACGAAGTCGGCCGTCACCGCGCCCTTGCCGTAGAAGCTCATCGGGTGCGTCGCGTAGGCACTCAGGGCGACCAGCGGCGTGTCCCCGTTCCACAGCGAGAGCGTCTTCAGCCACGGGTCAATCGTCCCCTCCTCGGCGGCGCGGGTCGCCTCGTCGCGGGTCGCGCTCGTGCGGTTGTAGAACGGCTTCCCGTCGCGGACGTACCGCCGGTTCGACGCGACCTTCTCGACCCGCGCCGTGCCGACGCCGACGTGCGTGATCGGCTTCAGATTCGCCAGTGAATCCTTTGCCGCCTTCGCGACGCGCTGGACGGCCTTCTCGTGGAAGGCGAGGTCGCAGACGCTCGCACCGGCCTTGTGCTTCTCCAAAAGTTCTTGCGCCTCCAGGTCGGCGATCGGCGCGTCGTGCTGGTGGTTGGCGTTCAGCAGCACGCGAACCGGATCGGTCCCCACGGCGTCGGCGACGGCCTTCCGCCACCGGTCGTAGGCCCCGTTGCGGATCTCGCACCAGTCCGCGGTGACGACGGCGACCGGCTTCCCCATGCCCGTGAGGACGAACCCGTGGGCGAACAGCGGGTCGAGGACTTCCTTGACCGGGGCGATGCCGCCGCCCATGCACGGGTGGCCGACCGGCGGCGTGACCTCGGCCTCGAACGTGCTGACGTGCAGCTGCGGGTCCGCGGCACGCGCGACGAGCGGCAGGGCGGCGGCAACGGCAAGGGCTTCGCGGCGGGTAAGCATGACGGCGTCCTTGAAGGAAGGTGTCGCGAGTGTACCCGTCGAGCGCGAACGGGGCAATCGGCGAGCGGCGGGGTTTAACCCCGCCGGCCTTTCTGCGAGAATGCCCCAGGGTGCAACCGGAGGAGAGCCGTGCGAAGTCTCGTTGTGGTGGTGCTGCTCGCGGTCGCGGTCCCGGCCGCCGACCCGCCGGCCGCGCCGGTGGTGGCGAAGCTGCCGGCCGCCGCCGCCGTGCTGTGGCTGCCGGGGAACGAGCACGTCGCGACGGCGGACGAGCGAACCGTCCGCGTCTGGGATTGGGCGAAGCAGAAGGAAGTCGCCGCGATGCCGCGGCCGACGGATGCCGGCCGCTTGTCGGCTGTGTTGCTGGCCCGCTGCGCCGACGGCCGGCGAATCGCCGTCCTCGAGGGCGACCGACTCCTGCGCGTCTGGGACCGCACCACGAACGACGTGAAGGCGTTCCCCGTCGGGCACGTCGCGCCGCCGGCGAAGGGCATCCTTCGCATCGCCTTCGCCCCGGACGGCAACACGCTCCGCGTCCTCACCGACCGGCACGTCCTGCAAAGCATCGGCGCGGACGGCAAGGCGGCGGACCCGCCGGTGCAGATGCCGACGCAGTTCGGCACGGGCGAGCGGGCGCTCATCCGCGACGAGGCCGTCGTTTCGCCCGCGGCCGGCGTCGGCGTCGCGTACTACGAGGGGTTCGAGTTGGACGAGGTCCGCGTGTGGGACTACCGGGCGAACGCCGTGCGGACGACGCTGGAACTCCGCGAGAACAGCCGGCCGTACCCGTGGGCGATTTCGCCGGACGGCCGCACCGTCGTCATGGTCGATCACCGCCAGGCCCGCCCGGACCGGATCGGCGTCTACGACACGGACTCGCTCCAACCGCTGTTCTCGACCAACCTGTCGAAAGACTGGAAGGTCCCGCCGTTCCGCGGGTTCTCACCGGACGGCCGGCTGTTCGCGCTCGAAACGTCGTTGAAGCCGGAAACCGTCACGATCCACGACGCGCGGTTCGGCCAACCGCTCGCCCGCGTCGTGAGCGAGGACGAGGCGGCCGACTCGCGGGTCGTCATCTCCGACGACGGCCGGAGAGTCGCCCTCATCCGGCGGGGCGGCCAAACCCTTATTCACGACCTCCGCGCTGCCCTCGACCCGACGCCGCCGGCAACGCTCGACGCGGCCGCGTGCTGGAATGATCTTGTGTCGCCGGACGCGACGACGGCGCTCCGGGCCGCGTACCGCCTCGCCGACCACCCGACCGCGGCGATGAAACTCATCCGCGAGAAGCTGAAGCCGGTCGCGTCGCCGACGGCCGCGGACGTGACGGTGCTGGTGAAGGCGCTGAGCGCCCCGGCGTTCGCGGAGCGGCAGGCGGCGGCGAAGAAGCTGGCGGTCGTCGCCGACGCGGCCGCGGCGGAGTTGAAGCAGGCGGCGGCGAAGGACGCGTCGCCGGAGGCGGCCGAGGCGATCAAGACGCTGCTCGAAACGGCGGCCCGCTCGCGGCGGAAGCTGGAGGGCGACTACCTGCGGGCGTACCGGGCCGTGCAGGCGCTGGAGATGATCGGCCCGCCGGCGGCGGACGCGCTGAAGGAGTACGCCGCCGGCGCGAAGGGGGCGTTCCTGACGCAAGAGGCGGCCGCCGCGCGGGGGCGGATGAAGTAGGTCGGCCGAGCCGAGGCCGACCACCTCCCTCGCACCGGGACCGTTCTACCGTATCGACGGCGAGCGTCGCGGCGTGAGCGCGACGTGCCTCCGCGTGCCCGAGGCACGTCGCGCTCACGCC
>JAESGS010000358.1_pt1 | contig 42073 bp, 30 predicted proteins | sample 9269761 | NCBI WGS metagenome assembly JAESGS01 (sample SAMN15741799, study PRJNA653493) | algae metagenome | isolation source: Cyanosarcina radialis HA8281-LM2 and co-occurring heterotrophs from damp... | place: USA: Makauwahi cave, Hawaii | collected 2011-01-06 | reverse complement strand
CTCGCCGGGTTGCGTCCTCACAGTCCCAGCACGTCGGCCATCGTGTACAGGCCGGCCGGCTTGCCGGCGAGGAACTTCGCCGCCGCCAACGCGCCGCGGGCGTAGCTGTCCCGGCTGTACCCCTTGTGGACCAGCTCCATCGTCTCGCCGAGCGTGCTGAAGATGATCGTGTGCTCGCCGACGTTGTCCCCGGCCCGGACGGCGTGCATCCCGATCTCGCCGTGCGGCCGCTCGCCGACGATCCCCTCCCGGCCGTGCAGGATTTTCTCCTGCTTCATCGCGTCCTGCACGATCTTCGCGAACTGGGCCGCCGTGCCGCTGGGCGAGTCCTTCTTGAACCGGTGGTGCCGCTCGACGATCTCCACGTCGAAGTCCTGCTTCGCCAGCGCCTCGGCCGTCAGCTTCGTCAGCTTGAACAGGATGTTCACGACGAGGCTCATGCTCGGCGACAGCAGGATCGCCGTGTCGTGCGCGGCCTCGGCGATCTCCTTCGTGTGTTCGGCTTCCAGCCCGGTCGTGGCGATGACGAGCGGCAGCTTCCGGTCCACGCACGCCTTGAGGATGCCCATCGTGCCGGCCGGGGCAGAGAAGTCGATGACGCAATCGACGCGGGCCGACAGCGGAATCTCGGCCGTGACCGGCACGCCGAGATTCGCGACGCCGGCGACCTCCCCGGCGTCGTGGCCGACGCGGGGGTGCTTCGGCGAATCGACGGCCGCGACGACGTGCAGCGCCGGGTCTTCAGCCGCGAGGGCGACGAGCCGTTGGCCCATCCGCCCGCAGGCCCCGTGGATGGCGAGGGTGGTCTTCATCGGGGGGTGTCTCCTGGCGAACGGCACGGCGTAAGCGTGCCGGTGTGGGGCGGCGCGGCTCGTGGGGCCACCGGCACGCTTACGCCGTGCCGTTCGCCGGTGGTGGCTCACCGGCACGCTGTGGGCCACCGGCACGCTTACGCCGTGCCGTTCGCCAACTCGGCGAGCCGGGTTGTCACCCGCGGGTCCAGCCAGACGACTAGCGCGCCCGGCTGGTCCCGAACGTATTCGACGGCGGCACGGATGGTTTCGGGCGTGTCCTTCTTCCGCCGGGAGCCGGATTCCACCCACCAGTGCTTGCGACGGCCGCATTCCCGGTTCAGCCGGCGGGTACACCACGCCTTGAAGTCCACCAAGAGTTTCTCGGGGTCCGGATCGCCTGGGACGCCGACCACCACATGGACGTGGTCTGGGATTACGGCCAGCGCCAGGACCTGCCAGCGGCGGAATCGTGCCGTCTCGCGCAGTTGTTCCGAAATCGCCGTCGCTTGGGCGAGGTCGAATCGCACCGCGGTTTCGTCCATGATGTCTGCGGAGTACGCCGCCAACCGCGGCATCGCATCGGCCGGCAGTTCTCCCGGCACGTTGAGCAATACCTTCTGCCCCAGCGGATTCCGGAAGTCGGACACGAAGCCGTGCTCGCCCGGCAGCCACGTCCCATACGTTCGCCACGTCAGTAGCCAGTACCGGTCCATCTGGGCCTCGGCGAACGGCACGGCGTGAGCGTGCCGGTGTGGGCGATTGTGGTCCACCGGCACGCTCACGCCGTGCCGTTCGCCTAGGCGTACAACTCGATCGCCTTCACGATCTCGCTCAGGTCGTTCGGCACCTGCACCGCCCGGTTCGCGAACCCCGCCCGGCGGACGCCCCGCTTGCCGAGCTTCGCCTCGAAGGTTGCCGGGTCGGCCGTGTGGTACGCCACCGTCGCGTCCGGGTCCTTCAACACGTGCCCGGTCAGCACGCACGCTACCCGCTCGTCCGGCGAAATCACGCCCTCCTTCACGAGCTTGAGCAGCCCGGCCACGCTCGCGGCGCTGGCCGGCTCGCAGCCGAACCCGCCGGCCCCGATCTTCGCCTTCGCGTCGAGGATCTCCTGGTCCGTCACCTCCCGCACCACGCCGCCGCACTTCTCAAGAGACCGCAGCGCCTTCGGCAGGTTCACGGGCCGGTTGATCTCGATGGCGCTCGCCAGCGTGTCGGCCCGCTTGTCCGCGTCGTCCAGGTACTTCATGTACGCGTTGATCTTCCCCGCGTCCGGCCGGCCGGCGTTCCACCGGACGCCGTTCTTCTCGTAAAGTTGATAGAACGTGTCCGCCCCGGCCGCGTTGATGAGCGCCAGCCGCGGCGTGCGGGTAATCAGGCCGAGTTCCTTCAGCTCGAAGAACGCCTTGCCGAACGCCGACACGTTGCCGAGGTTCCCGCCCGGCACGACGATCCAGTCCGGGACCTCCCACCGCAGCGCCTCGAGGATGCGGTACATGACCGACTTCTGCCCCTCGAGGCGGAACGGGTTGACGCTGTTGACGAGGTAGATGCCGAGCTGCTTCGACACCTCCTGCACCCGCCGCAGGGCGTCGTCGAAGTCGCCGGCGATCTGCACCGTCAGCGCCCCGTAGTCGAGCGCCTGCGACAGCTTCCCGTAGCTGATCTTCCCGCTGCCGATGAAGATGACAGCCCGCATCAGGTTCGTCGCGGCGCAGTAAATGGCGAGGCTCGCGCTGGTGTTCCCGGTGCTGGCGCACGCGGCCCGCCGTGCCCCGACCATCTGCGCGTGGGTGAACGCGGCCGTCATGCCGTTGTCCTTGAAGCTGCCGCTGGGGTTCATCCCCTCGTACTGGAGGAACACCGTCCCCGGCCGCATCCCGGCGTACTTCGCCACGAGGTCGGCGCGTTGCAGCAGCGTCTGCCCCTCGCCGATGGTCATGACCCGGTCCGGCGGGGCGAACGGGAACAGGTCGCGAAACCGCCAGACGCCGGAGAAGTCGAGCGGGTCGGTGCGGTTGGCCCACTTCGCCTCGAAGTGCTTGAAGGACGTGGGCGCGGGCAGTCGGTCCCAGTCGTAGGCCACGTCGTACAGGCCGCCGCACTTGGCGCACTGGAAGCTCGTGTCCGCGAGGTCGGCGGTGTGGCCGCAGTGCGGGTGGATGCAGCGTTGGAAGACGGCGTCGGACATCGTGGCCCACCGGGAGAAGGTCGCAAACGACTGTCGTTTTAGCGAACGCGGTGGGGGTTGCGAGATGGCGGCCGGCGCGGCACCGCGCCGGCCGCGGCGGCGGTCACTCCTTCTTCTTCCAGTCGCGGATGTGGGAGTTCGTCTTGGCGAGTTCGTCGAGCTTGGCCGTCAGGTCGGCCTCGGACTTGGCGTAGTCGAACCGGCAGGTCGTGTTGGGAATGTCGGTCTGGACGTTGGTGAAGCCGTCGGCTTCGGTCAGAGCGCCTCGCACGGAGGCGGCGCACCCCCCTCAGGTCATGTTGGGGACGAGGATGGCGTGGGCCGGTTGGGCTTGGCTCGGGGTGCTCGCGGCGGTCGGCGGCGGGGACGACGACCCCGAACACCCGGCCGCGGCCAGCGTGCCGAGCAGGCACAATCGAAGGAACATGAACGATCTCCCGTGGAATGAGGACCGGGCTGCCGCGAAGGGCGGGCAGTCTCCACTTCTAAAGTAGCCCGCGCGGGCCGCCCGCGGCCACCCCAGGAACCGTGCGGCGGTCGTTCGATCGGACCCAGCCCCGTTGACCGGACGGCCCGGCGGCGGGTACAACGGAAGAACCTCCCAGGAACAACCCGATGCGCGCGCTCGTGTGGATCGCCGGTTTGCTCACCGCCGGCCCCGTCGCCGCGGCCCCGCCGAAGCCGTCGGCCGAGGCGGCGTTCGCCACCCGCGTGCTGCCGGCGCTGAAGGCGAAGTGCTTCGCCTGCCACGGCGAGGACGCGGAAAAGGTGAAGGGCGGGTTGGACCTGACGACGCGGGAGAAGCTGCTCGCCGGCGGCGACAGCGGCGAGCCGGGGTTCGTGCCCGGCAAGGCGGCGGAGAGCGCGATCTACCGTGCGATCCTACGGACGGACAAGGCCGTCGCCGCGATGCCGCCGAAGGAGAACGACAAGCTCACGGCCGAACAAGCCGCCGCGGTCCGCGACTGGATCGACGGCGGCGCGCCGTGGCCGTCGGCCGAGCGCATCGCGGAGCTGGTCGCGGCCGAGCAGACCGCCGGCGTGCGGGTGAAGACGAGCGGCGAGCTATCGGCGGACTGGACGAACCGGACGTACAAGCCCGAAGACCTGTGGGCGTACCAACCGCTCCGGAAGGCTTCGGCCGGAGCGACGGTCGATGGCTTCATTTCCGCGAAGCTGCGTGCCGCCAAACTGACCCCGGCCCCGGCGGCCGACCGCCGCACGCTGGCCCGCCGGGTCACGTTCGACCTCACCGGCCTGCCGCCGACGCCGGAAGAGATCGACGCCTTCGTCACCGACACGTCGCCGACCGCCTACGAGAAACTCATCGACCGGCTGCTCGCGTCGCCGCACTACGGCGAGCAGATGGCCCGGCACTGGCTCGACCTGACGCGGTACGCGGACTCGGCCGGGTTCGCCAACGACTACGACCGCGGCAACGCCTGGCGCTACCGCGACTACGTCGTGCGGAGCTTCAACGCGGACAAGCCCTACGACCGATTCGTGACCGAACAACTCGCCGGGGACGAGGTCGCGCCGGCCGACCCGGAGGCGCTGGTGGCCGTCGGGTTCCTGCGGATGGGGGCGTGGGAGCTGACCGGCATGGAGGTCGCGAAGGTCGCCCGCCAACGGTTCCTGGACGACGTGACCGACACCGCCGGGCAGGTGTTCCTCGGCCACATGCTCCAGTGCGCCCGCTGCCACGACCACAAGTTCGACCCGGTCCCGACGCGGGACTACTACCGCATCCAGGCCGCGTTCGCGACGACGCAGCTCGCCGAGCGGCCGGCCGCGTTCCTTCCCAATGAGAACGTCCGCGAGTTCTACGAACGGAAGTACCTCGTCGCGCGGCAAGAGCGGCTCGAAGCGGAGTTGAAGCGCATCCTGGAGGCGGAGGCCGCGGCGCGGAAGCAGTGGGCGGCGGCGAACCCGGACAAGAAGGGCGAGAAGCCGCCGCGGCACGAGTTCCTTTCGCCGGCCGACCTGGGGCTGGAGCGAATCGCCCGCAAGGGGCTGGAGCGGCTGAAGTGGGAGTTCGACCGGTACGAGCCGGTCGCGCTGTCGGTGTACTCGGGCCGCACGCCGGACGTGAAGGCGATCTACGCGCCGTTTCGCGTGCCGAAGAACCCGGCCGCGGGCACGCTGGAGGTTTCGCACATCCTCGGCGGCGGCGACCCGTTCAGCCCGAAGGACGAGGTATCGCCCGGCGTCGTCAGCGCGGCGGGAGATGCCGCAATTCCGAACGAGACGGAAGGTCGTCGGGCGGCGCTGGCGAAGTGGGTCGTCGATCCGAAGAACCCGCTGACCGCCCGGGTCATGGCCAACCGCGTCTGGCAGTGGACGATGGGGACGCCGCTCGCCGGGAACCCGAACAACTTCGGCACCACGGGTAAGAAGCCGACGCACCCGGAGTTGCTCGACTGGCTCGCGGCCGAGTTCGTGGCGAACGGGTGGTCGGTGAAGAAACTTCAGAAGACGATCCTGCTGTCCGAGGCGTACCGGCGCTCCTCCCGCCACCCGGACCCGAAGGCGGGGGGCGACCTGTACGCCGCGTTCCGCCCGCGGCGGCTGGCGGCGGAGGAACTCCGCGACGCGCTGCTCGCCGTGTCCGGGGAGCTGACCCGCACGGTCGGCGGCGTCCCCGTGCGGCCGGAGCTGAACCCGGACGTGGCGTTCCAGCCGCGGCAGGTGATGGGCACGTTCGCCCCGGCCTGGGAGCCGTCGCCGAAGCCGGAGCAGCGACATCGCCGCACGCTGTACGCGCTAAAGCTGCGGGGCGTCCGCGACCCCCTGTTGGACGTGTTCAACGCCCCGGTCGCCGATTCGCCGTGCGAGGCCCGCGACGTTTCGACGACCGCCCCGCAGGCGTTCGCCCTATTCAACGCCGAGGCGACGCGGGCACGGGCGCTGGCGTTCGCCACCCGGCTGGTGGCCGTCACGAAGACGAACGACGGCGCGATCGCTGCCGCCTTCCACGCCGCGTTCGGCCGGACACCGACGGCCGACGAGCGGGAAACGTGCTTGAAACACTGGGAGAAGATGACGGCCCGCCACGCCGGGTTGAACCTGGCGAAGCCGAAGCGGCCGACGGAGGTGGTCCGCGAGGCGGTGGAGGAGAACACCGGCGTGTCGTTCCGGTACACGGAGCCGCTGGACGCCGCGGCCGACTTCGTCCCGGACCCGCACCCGGCCGACGCCGACGCCCGCACCCGCGGGCTGATGGAAGTGTGCCTGGTGCTGTTCAACGCGAACGAGTTCGCGTACCTGGACTGACCGTAGGTCAGCCTTTCCAGGCTGACTCGCGTTCAGAGCCCCAGGGCGCTCCCTCCCGTTGTAGGTAGCTGCCTGCGACGAGAAGCCCGTCAGCCTGGAAAGGCTGACCTACGTGAGGACCCGACCGTGACCCTCTCCCGCCGCGAAGCGATTTACGGCCTCGGCGCGTCCGTCGGCGGCCTCGCGTTCTCCGCCATGCTGCACGCCGCCGAGAAGAAGCGGCCGCACGTCCCGGCGAAGGCGAAGGCGTGTATCTTCCTCATGATGGAAGGCGGGCCGAGCCACATCGACACGTTCGACCCGAAGCCGATGCTCGCGAAGTTGCACCTGAAGGAGTTCACCCGCACGGACAAGATGCAGTCGGCCATGTCCGGCGGGAAGCGGTACTACGTCGCGTCGCCGTTCAAGTTCGCGAAGGCCGGGAAGTCCGGGGCGGACATCGCCGCCAACTGGCGACACCTCGCCGGCGTCGCGGACGACCTGTGCTTCTACCGCGGCTGTCAGGTCGATTCCGTCAACCACCCGACGGCCATGTACCAGATGAACACCGGCAACCGGTTCGGCGGCGACCCGGCCGTCGGCGGGTGGGTGACCTACGGCCTCGGCACAGAGAACCAGAACCTGCCGGGGTTCGTCGTGCTGCCGGAGGTGAGCTACCCGCAGGGCGGGGCCGCGAACTGGGGCAACGGGTTCCTCCCGGCCGACTTCCAGGGCACGCCGCTGCGGGCGGCCGGCGCGCCGATCCTCGACCTCGCCCCGCCGCCGGGCGTCACGCCGGCGGACCAACGGGCGAACCTCGATCTCTTGGGGAAGTTGAACGCCGCCCACGCCGCCGACCGCGGCGGGCGGGACGACCTCGCGGCCCGGATGGCCAGCTACGAACTCGCGTTCCGGATGCAGGCCGACGTGCCGGGGCTGCTCGACCTGTCGAAGGAGGACGCGAAGACGAAGGCCCTCTACGGCGTCGGCGAGGAGCCGACGGACGCGTTCGGCCGCCGCTGCCTGCTCGCCCGGCGGCTGGTCCAACAGGGCGTGCGGTTCGTGCAGGTCTACGCCGGGACGTGGGACAGCCACGACTACATCGAGAAGGCGCACGGCAACTTGGTGGCCCGCGTGGACCGGCCGATCGCCGGGCTGATCGCGGACTTGAAGCGGACGGGGCTGCTCGACAGCACGCTCGTGGTTTGGGCCGGCGAGTTCGGCCGCAGCCCGGACAACGGCGTGCGGATGGGCACGGCGTTCGGCCGCGACCACAACCCGAAGGCGATGACGGTCTGGCTCGCCGGCGGCGGGGTGAAGGCGGGGCACACCGTCGGCGCGACGGACGAGTTGGGAGCGGAGGCGGTCGAGTGCAAGCACCACGTCCGCAACTTACACGTCACGCTGTTGCACCTGCTCGGCCTGGACGACACGAAACTGACGTACTTCCACGGCGGCCGGTTCAAGCAGCTCTCGCAGTTCGGCGGGTCGGTCATCAAGGAGTTGCTCGGGTAAGCGGCAGGGGCGCGGGAAGAAAAACCTAGACTTCCGAAGTCCGGCTTCGACTTCGGAAGTCGATCCTCCCACAGTGGTGTCTCTCCCTTCCCGCAGGGGGCTGGCCCCGCTCGACTTCCGAAGTCCGGCTTCGACTTCGGAAGTCGATCCCCCGCAGGCGCGTCCCTCCTCGTCCGTCGGTGCTGGCCCCGCTCGACTTCCGAAGTCGAAGCCGGACTTCGGAAGTCGGGCCGCCGGTCACGGCTTCAACACGACCTTGATGCAGTTGTCCTTCTTGTCCCGGAACGTCTTGTACGCCTCCGGCGCGTCCGCCAGCTTCAGCCGGTGCGTGATGACGAACGACGGGTCGATCTCACCCTTCTCGATTCGCTCGAGCAGCGGCTTGAGGTAGCGGTGGACGTGCGTTTGCCCGGTCTTGACGGTGACGCCCTTGTTCATGAGCGCGCCGATCGGGAACTTGTCCGCGAACCCGACGTACACGCCGGGGATCGAGAGCGTGCCGCCCTTGCGGCAGGCCATGACCGCCTGCCGCAGGGCCGCCGGCCGGTCCGTGCCGAGGCCGACGGCCGCCTTGACCCGGTCGAGTACGGCCGGCGTGCTGCCGGTCCCGTGCGCCTCCGCCCCGACGGCGTCGATGCACCGGTCCGGCCCGCGGCCGTTGGTCATCTGTTGCAGCCGGTCGTAGACGCTGTCCTCGACCTTCAGGAAGTTGATCGTCTCCGCCCGGCACTGCGTCCGGGCCATTTCCAGCCGCTCCGGGACGTGGTCGATGGCGATCACCCGGCCGGCCCCGAGCATCCACGCGCTCTTGATGCAGAACTGGCCGACCGGCCCGCACCCCCACACGGCGACCGTGTCGCCCGGCTCGATGTCGGCGTTCTCCGCGGCCATGTACCCGGTCGGGAAGATGTCCGTCAGGAACAGCACCTTCTCGTCCGGCAGGCCGTTGGGAACCTTGAACGCCCCGAAGTCGGCGAACGGGACGCGGACGTACTCGGCCTGCCCGCCGGGGATGCCGCCGGTCAGGTGCGAGTACCCGAACAGCCCGGCCGGGGCGTGGCCCATCATCTGCGTGCCCATCTCCGGCTTCGGGTTGGACGTGTCGCAGCAGCTCGTCAGCCCCTTCTTGCAAAAGAAGCAGCTGCCGCACGCGATGCAGAACGGCACGAGGACGCGGTCGCCCTTCTTCAGGTTCGTGACCGCGTTGCCGGTCTCGACGACCTCGCCCATGAACTCGTGACCGAGGATGTCGCCGGACTCCATCGCCGGGACGTACCCGTCCAGCAGGTGCAGGTCGGACCCGCAGATGGCGGTTGTCGTGACCTTGAGGATCGCGTCGCGGGGGTCTTGAACCTTCGGGTCGGGCACGGTGTCGATCCGCACGTCTCCGGTCCCGTGCCAGCAGAGCGCTTTCATGACGAGTTCCATCGGGGACGGGCGAGGGGAAAGTCGAGGGGCAGCAACGGATGTGCCGGCCGCGCCGGCATCGGCGGCATGACGGTTGCTCCCGACAGGGGGGGAAAACACCGGGGGAACGTCATGGACCCGAAGCCGACGAAGGAGCCGCCGCCGAAGAAGCGGCCCGGCGAACAGACGGACGACGAGGCCGCGGCCGAGGCGGCGGCGAAGGAGCCGGCCGCCGAGCGGGGCGAGCGGATCGCCACCGGCAAGGACATCGCCCGCGGCGGGAAGAAGGACGGCGACGTGCCCGGCGCGACGCCGGACGAGTAACACGGCCGAGCAGTCCGCTGCCCGGTTTCCGGCTGAAAACTTACCGTTCCCGAACCGGAGGGCTGACGATGAAGTGCGAAGTTTGCGGCAACGACTACGACAAGGCGTTCACCGTCACGGCGGCGGACGGGGCACACACGTTCGACTCGTTCGAGTGCGCCATCCACGCCCTCGCCCCGAAGTGCGGGCACTGCGGCTGCCGGGTCGTCGGCCACGGCGTCGAGGAGGGCGGCACGATCTACTGCTGCGCCCACTGCGCGAAGAAGGTCGGCGTCACCGGGCTGAAGGACCGGGCGTGACGGCCTGGCCGTCCGTCAGGGCGGCCGCTGGGGTCGCGAGCGTCTCGGTCCCGGCGAACGGCGTCCAGTCGGCCGCGGCCGCCTTCTTGTACCGGCGGACCTGTGTGACCTGGGCGTCGCCGCGGGCCAACTGCACAGCCACGCGGACGGCCTTCCCGTCCTCGACGAGGTACGCGACCGGCTCGTCGTTGATCTTCCCGATCGCCGCGGCCGGCACGCTCCACTCGGCCGGCAGCTCGACCGTCAGCCGGGCGTAGGCGTACATGCCGGGCCGTACCGCCCCGGCCGCGTTCGGCAGATCGACTTCCGCTCGCAGCGTCCGCGACCCCGGCTCCAGCGACCACGAGGTCCGCGTTACCGTCCCCGTCTCCCCGGCGGCGGAAGAAGTCGGGAGCGTCAGCTTCAACTGCTGGCCGACGACGATCAGCCCGGCGTCGGCCTCGGGAACCTGAATCACGACGCGGACCGGGTCGGTGCGGGCGACGGCGAACAGGCCGTGCTTGCCGTCCGCGGCGATGAAGTCGCCGGTCGCGACGGCCCGGCGGGTGACGACGCCGTCGAACGGGGCCTTCACCCGCGTGTACCCGCGGAGGGCGTCCACCCGCCGCCCGTCGGCCTTCGCCACGTCGAGCCGCGCCTCCGTCGCCGTCACGTCGGCGACCGCCTTGTCCGCGTCCGCCTGCGCCTTCGCGACCGCCGCCTCCGCGGTCGTGACCTTCGCCGTGGACTCGGCCTTGCTCGCCTCGGCCGCCTTGAACTGGTTGAGCGTCTCGTCGCGGGTCTGCGAGTCGATGACGCCGCCGGCCACCAGCCGCTCGACGCGGGCCGCCTCGGACTGCCACCGGTCGTACAGCGCCTGCGTCCGCGTCAGCCCGGCCTTCGCCTCCGCCACCATCGCCTTGGCGGACGCCACCCCGGCCGTCGCGGCCGCGAGCGCCTTCTTCGCCTGCACGACTTCGGCCTCGTACTGGCGGACGGTCGCCTCCTTCTGCTTGAACTCCTCCTCCAGCTCCGGCACGGAGAGTTCGGCGAGGACCTGGTCCTTCTTCACCCGGCTGCCGATGTCGATGAACCGGTCGTGGGCGGCGAGCGCGGCCTTGTCCGGGTCGGCGGCGAGGCCGCGGACGTACCCCGGAATCTTCGCGAACAGCACGACCTCCTCGAACGCCTGCACCGTGCCCGGCTGTTCGACCGTCCGCTTCACCGGCTTCCGCTCCGGCTTCACGGTCGTGATCGTTGAGGCGGCCGCGGCCGCGGGGGGCGGGGCCGGCGGTTGGCGGTTGCAGCCGGCGGCGACCGCGACGAGGAGCAAGAGGCCGTTACGCATCGGGGGTCTCCGCGGCGGGGGTGAAGTGGCGGCTGGCCGGGTCGAACGGGTCGAGGGACGCGGACGCGGCCGACGCCCGGCCCATCACGAGGGCGAACGCGGCCGGCAGCACTAACAGCGTCGTGAGCGTGGCGGCGACGAGGCCGCCGATGACGGCGCGGGCCAGCGGCGCGGTCTGGTCGCCGCCTTCGCCGACGCCGAGGGCCATCGGGACCATGCCGGCGACCATCGCGAGGCTCGTCATCAGGATCGGCCGGACGCGGGACCGCGCCCCCTCGACCCCGGCGGCGCGGGCGGACTGCCCGGCGACCCGCGCCCGCTCGGCGAACGTCACGAGGAGGATCGCGTTCGCCGTGGCGACGCCGACGGCCATGATCGCGCCCATGAACGATTGCAGGTTCAGCGTCGAGCCGGTGACGAGCAGCGCGACCACGACCCCGGCGAGCACGGCCGGGACCGGCGCGACGGCGACGAACGCGAGGCGAAGGGATTGAAAGTACGCCGTGAGCAACAGCGCGATCACGACGACGGCGACGGCCAGGCCGAACGTCAGCCCGCCGAACAACTCGCGGTACGGCGTCACCTGCCCGCGAACGTCCACCGTCACGCCCTTCGGGGCGTCGCCGACGGCCTTCAACGCGTCCTTCAGCCGCTCGGACACCTCGCCCAGGTGCGTGCCCTGGAGGTTCGCCGTCAGCGTCACGACCCGCTTCATGTTGTACCGGTCGTACTCGCCGGGCATCGTGCCCTCCTTCACCGCGCCCACGTCCCGCACCAGAACCCGGTCCGCGCCGGGGGCGGACACCGGGATGAGTTCCAAGTCCTTCGCCGTGTTCACGAGGGTGAACGGGACCTCGACCTGCACCTGGTAGCCGATGCCGGAGGTCGGCTCCCGCCAGAAGTTCGGCACGGTGAACCGGCTGGACGACGTGAACGGCGTCACCGCCCGCGCCACGTCCGCGGCCGTGCCGCCGGTCGCGGCCAGCCGCTCGCGGTCCACCACCACCTCGACCGTCGGGTAGTCCAGCGGCTGTGCGTACTGCACGTCCTTCAGGCCGGGGACCTTCTCCAACTCGGCCCGCACCTTCTCGGCGTGGGCCCGGCTGGCCGCGACGTTCGCCCCGGCCACCTGCACCTCGACCGGCGTGGGCGAGCCGAAGCTCATCACCTCGTTGACGATGTCGGCCGGCTCGAACGACACGCGGATGTCCTTCGCCCGCCGCCGGGCCACGTCCGCGGGCAGCCCGTCGGCCTCCCACTTCGCCGCCGTCCACGCCTCCAGGTGCGCGGGCAGCTTCTCCCGCAACGTCGCCTTCAGCGCCTCCAGCCGCACCGGGCCGGGCTTGAGTGCGACGCGAATCGCGGACTCGTGCGGCCCGCCCATCCAGAGGTAGACGGCGTTGATCGGGTAGCTGGACGCGACGACGCCGACGTACCCGAGCGTCAGGTCCACCTCGCCCCCGGCGGCGCGGACCTCGTCGCCGATGAACCGCAGGGCCTCCTGGGTGATCGCTTCCGTCTGCTCGATCCGCGTGCCGGTCGGGGCGCGGAGGCGGAGCTGAAACTGCCCGGCGTCCACCTGCGGGAAGATTTCCATCCCCAGCCGCGGGCCGAGGAGTAGGACCACGCCGACCGCCGCCACGAGGTACGCCGGCACGAGCAGCCACCGCGCGGCGACGACGGCGTTCCACATCGCGTGGCCGTTTCCGCTTTCACTCCGCGCTCCGCGATCCGCGCTCCGCGATTGGAACAGCCAGACGCAGAGGACCGGGACGAACGTGCTGGACAGGACGTAGCTGGCGACCATCGCGAACCCGACGGCCAGCGCGAGCGGGAGGAACAGCCCGCGGGCCGCGCCTTCCATGACGAACGCCGGGATGAACACGGCCACCACGCAGAGCATGGCGAGCAGCCGTGGCACGGCCGTCTCCGCGACGCCCCGCCAGACCGCGAGCGCCACCGAGGGTGTGCGGCCCATCTGGACGTGGACGTTCTCGACGGCGACCGTCGCCTCGTCCACGAGGATGCCGACCGCGAGGGCGAGGCCGCCGAGCGTCATGAGGTTGATCGTCTGCCCGGTCAGCCACAGGGCCACGAGCGCGGCGACGAGCGCGAACGGGATATTCAAGACGACGACGATCACGCTCCGCCAGTCCCGCAGGAAGACGAGAACCGTCAGCCCGACCAGCAGCGCGGCGAGGAGTCCCTCGAAGGCGACGCCCTTCATCGCGTTCGTCACGTAGGGGGACTGGTCGAACTCGAAGCTCACCTTGATGTCCGGCGGCAGCTCGTCCTGCATCTTGCCGAGGTTCGCCCGGACGTTGTTCACCACGTCCAGGGTGCTGGCGTTCGCCCGCTTCGTGACGAGGATGTACACCGCCCGCTTGCCGTTCACCAGGGCGTACCCGGTCGGCACGTCGGTCGCGTCGTCGATCAGCGGCCGGGCCGTCACCGGGTCGCGGCGGACCACGTCCCGGAGGAACACGCCGGGCTTCACCTCGATCGTGCCGAGGTCGGCCGGGTTGACGACCATCGCGTTCGTCGGGACGAGCGGCATCCGGGTCGCGTCGCGGATTTGGCCGGACGGCGCGATCGTGTTCCCCTCGGTCAGCTTGTTCACCACGTCGTCGGCGGACAGGCCGTAGGCCCGCAGGCGGTCCGGGTCGGCCCGGACCACGACCGTCCGCTGGCTGCCGCCGAACGGCGGCGGGGCGGACACCCCCTCGATGGCCGCGAACATCGGCCGGACCTTGAACAGGGCCTGGTCCTGAATCTGGCCGATGGTCTTCGTCTCGCTCGACATCACGAGGTAGCCGACCGGAACGCTGCCGGTGTCGAACCGCATGATGAACGGGTTGACCGTCCCCGGCGGCATGAACGCGCGGCTGCGGTTGACGTACCCGACCGTCTCGGCCATCGCCTGGGCCATGTCCGTGTTCGGGTGGAAGAACAGCTTCATCAGGGACATGCCCTGGACGTTCTTCGACTCGACGTGGTGGATGCCGCCGATGTAGAGGAAGTGGTACTCGTAGTAGTTGGCGATCAGCCCTTCCATCTGCTGCGGGTCCATCCCGCCGTAGGGCTGGCAGACGTACACGACCGGCAGGTTGAGCGCGGGGAAGATGTCCACCTTCATTCGCGAGTAGGCCAGCCACCCGGCGAACGCCGTGCCGAGGGCGAGTACGAGGACCGTGACCGGGCGGCGGAGGGCGACCGAGATCGGGTTCATCGCGGCTTCCAGCGGTGAGGGGTAGTGCTGATTAAAACACCGGCGGCGGGCGGCGGGTAGTGTCGGGAAATGGAGTACCGCCACGATTCCGGGGCCGCGGGCCTTCCGACCGCACCGTCAGTACCCCTCGTCCCCGAACGCCAGCGACTCGTTCGCCATTGCCAGCCCGACGGCGACGGCCAGCGCGACGAGCGTGGGCACGGCCACGACCGCGAACCGCACCCGCGGGGACAGCCGGTCCACGGCCGGGACGAGGCCGACGAGCGCCAACAGCGGGGCCACGGCCGGGAGCACGAACGCCGCCGTCGGCACGTTGCTGTACGTCTCGTACTGGCCGGCGACGAGCGTGCCGGTCAGCAGGAACGCCGCGCCGGGGAACACCGCCCCCGCGTCCCCCTTCGTGACGGCAGCGACGGCCGCGACCCCGAACAGGCACATCCCGCCGAGGGACGCCACGTCGAGCAGGGACTTCGAGTGCGCGTGGATGATGACCGTGCCGCCGGCCATCAGCGCCGAGCCGAGCAGGAACGGCGTCAGCGCGCCGGGCCGCTTCTCGCTGAGCTTCATCAGGCCGAAGCCGACGGCCGCGGTCACAATTATGAACGCCAACACCAGGAGCGGGATCGCGTGCCACTCCGGTTTCGACAGGTAGTCCTTCGGCAGCACACGCAGCACGGCCATCACCGCGACGAACGCCCACAACGAGTGCCCGACGGCCGGCCGCTTCAGCGTGTGAATCAGGACGCCCGCGAGTGCGCCGACGGCCGCGAGCCACGGCAGCCACGTGAGCCGCTTGTCGGTCGGCTGCCAGTTCGGGTTCAAATTGACCTGGTAGTTCCCGACCGCTAGGGCGGCGGTCAGCGCGACGACGGCCGCGACGGAGGCGGACGACTTGCCGAAGAGGAGGCGGGCGAAAACGAGCACGCCGACGCCGATCAGGAACGGCGGCCCGACGGTCTCCCGGAGGGCCTCCACCACGATCGGGGTCGGCGGCAGTGGCATGGTTACTTCTTCGCGGACACGTCAACCTTCAGCGCCACGTCCTTGTCGATCTTCCCCTCGCCGTAGGTCATGCCGAACGCCGTGCGGTCGATCTTGAACTCGGCCTTAAGGGTGAACGTCTCGCCGGTCGTGATCTCGGCCGGGAAGTGGATCTCCTGCTCCTTGCCGAGCAGCGTCAGCTTGCCGTGGACGGTGTGGCCCTTGTCGGTCTTCTCGATCTTCGTCGTGGTGAACTTCGCGGTCGGGTGGTCCTTGACGGCGAAGAAGTCGCCGGCCTTCAGGTGGCCGGTCAGCTTCTCGTCGTCCGAGTAGAGGGAGTTGGTGTCGATGGTCACGTCGATCTTCCACCCGCCGTCGTTGGTGACCGTGCCGTCGAGCTTCTTGAACCCGCCGACGTGCTTGCCGTCCTTCTTCGTGCCGGTGAACTCGACCTTCGTGTTGTCGCCGTCGAGCTTGTACTTGTCGGCCGCCGCGGCGGACCCGGAGACCAGAACCGCCACCGCCAGCGCGAACAGAACCCGGACCATGTGCGAACTCCTAACGGGGAACGAGACGTGAGGGGAATACCCAGGGCGGGCCGCCGGCCTTACACCGGCGGCCGGGGGATAGTGTAGCGAAGCCTCGGTAGAGGTTCTGTGAAATCACAACCCTGGGACCGCGGGCGTCTCGCCCGCCGCGGCCCCAAGCCACTTGAGACAGGTTCCCGTTGTCGTGAAGGTGGGCGGGCGGGACGCCCGCGGTCCCAGGGAACTACGTACCCCACCGTTCCACCAACTCCTCCGACACCCCGAGCTGGTCGCAGATGCGGCCGACCACGAAGTCCACCATCTCGCTCACGCTCGTCGGTCGCGTGTAGAACGCCGGCATCGCCGGCAACACCACCGCCCCCGCCTCCGTGACCGCGGTCATGTTCCGCAGCTGCACCAACCCCAGCGGCGTCTCCCGCGGCACGAGAATCAACTTCCGCCGCTCCTTCAGGTGAACGTCGGCGGCGCGGTGGATCAGATTCTCCGATTGGCCGTGCGCGATGGCCGCGAGCGTGCCCATGCTGCACGGGCAGATCACCATGCCGCCGGTCAGGAACGACCCGCTCGCGATCCCGGCCTGGAAGTTCCGGAAGTGGTGGTAGCGCAACCGCCCCGTCGGGGTCGAATCGCCGAGCAACTGCGCCGGGTCGAACCGGTCGAGCGCGATCGTTCGGCCGACCTCCCGCTCGAACACCTCGACGGCCGCCGGACTGATCGTCAGGTGTACCGTGCGGCCGGCGCGGAGCAGTACGTCGAGCAACCGCACGGCATACGGCGACCCGCTCGCGCCCGTCACCGCCACCACCAGATCGCTCGCGGCCACGACATTCTCCTCGCTCGCGGGAAATCTTTCGCCCTATCTCCTTCGGTACGAACGCGATCTTCGCCACGTTCGGATTTATCGGTTGCCTCGCGCGCGCCCGGCGACTAAGATTTGCGAACCCACGGACGGGACGACCGGCACGGAAGCCCACTTTACCCCCGGTCCCGCCATGTCGGACGAGCCACAATTCGGCTCGAATTCGGGCATTCCCGCCGCGCTCCGCGACCACCTCAAGCTCGCCCTCGTCCCCGGCCTCGGTCCGAAACTCACCGCCGCCCTGCTCGACCGGTTCGGCTCCCCGGCCGCGATCCTGACCGCCACCGCGAGCCAGCTGCTGGCCGTCCCGCTGATCGGCGACAAGCTCGCGTCGTCGTTCGCCTCGGCGTTCCGCACCGCCGATGTTGAAACCGAAATCCGACTCCTCGTGCAACACCATGTGGAAGCCGTCGTCCTCGGCGAGCGGGGCTACCCCCAACGACTGACCACGCTCGTGAACGCGCCGTCGTTGTTGTACCTCCGCGGCACGCTGACGGACGCGGACGCGAACGCCGTCGGCATCGTCGGGTCGCGGGCCTGCACGAGTTACGGGAAGCGGATCGCGGAGCGGATCGCCGGCGGCCTGGCGCGGGCCGGGTGGACGGTCATCTCCGGCCTCGCCCGCGGGATCGACGGCGCGGCCCACCGCGGGGCACTCGACGCCGGCGGGCGGACGCTCGCGGTGCTGGCCGGCGGGCTGGCGAAAATATATCCGCCGGAGCATGCCGGCCTCGCGGACGAAGTTTCCAAGCAGGGTTGCCTCATCTCCGAGACGCCGATGTCGGTGCAACCGCAGCCGGGGATGTTCCCGGCCCGCAACCGCATCATCAGCGGCCTGTCGCGGGCCGTCGTGGTGGTCGAGGCGAACGTCAAGAGCGGGGCGCTCATCACCGTCGATCACGCGGCGGAGCAGGGGCGGGAGGTGTTCGTCGTGCCCGGCCCGGTGGACAGCCCGGCGAGCGCCGGCTGCCTGGAGTTGATCCGCAAGGGGGCGAAGTTGGTCCGCGACGCGGACGACATCCTCGAAGACCTCCGCGGCATCGCCCCGCCGGACCCGCCGCCGGCCCGCAAGGCCGCGGCCCCGTCGCCGACGCTGTTCGACCCGCCGGCCCCGACGAACCTCGACCCGGTGCAGCAACAAGTCTGGGACGCGCTCGACGGCCCGCCGCGGCACGCGGACGAGTTGAGCCGCGCGACCGGCACGCCGATTCATGCGCTGCCGGGCGTGCTGATGCAGTTGGAACTGAAGAAGCTCATCCGCCGGCTACCGGGGAACCTGTACGAGCGCCGCCGGTCGTAAAACAATATTCACCGCAGAGACACAGAGTGCGCAGAGGAAAGACGAGAAGAGAAACCCGAATTCAAAAGACCAAGAGATATGACAACAGAGGAAAGAGAAACACCGCTGTCTCTTCTGAACTCTGACTTCTGATCTCTTCTTGTCTCTGCGTTCTCTGCGTCTCTGCGGTGAACTTCTTCTCGGAGCCACCCATGCCGCCGCCGGACCGCGTGCTCGCGACGCTCCGCCGGGCCGTCGAGTTGGTGCGGGCCACGCCCGGCCGCGTCGGGCGGCTCGTCCACCTCCAGAACTGCGACGACGTGCTCGTCGCCGGCGACCTGCACGGCCACGTCCCGAACTTCCAGGCCGTCTGGAAGCTCGCCGACCTCGCGAACCAGAAGCGACGCCACATGGTTCTACAAGAACTCATCCACGGCAAGTTCCCGTACCCGAACGGCGGCGAGAAGTCGCACCAGCTCGTGGACCTGTTCGCGATGGCGAAGACGCAGTTCCCGGACCGCGTCCACTACTTGCCGGGCAACCACGAGATGGGCCAGTGGACCGGGCGGAAGATCATGAAGGGCGACGACGACCTGAACGAGCAGTTCCGCCGCGGCGTCCTGACGGCCTACGGCCCGGCGGCGATGCCGGACATCTACCGGGCGTACATGGAGCTGTTCCAGGCGTGTCCGCTAGGGCTGCTGACGCCGAACCACGTCTTCATGAGCCACACGTCGATCCCGGCGAAGAACCTGGGTAGCTTCCTCGTGTCGCAGTTGGAGAAGGAGACCTATGAGGAGCGCGACCTCCAACCCGGCGGGTACGTGTACGGCATCCTGTGGGGCCGGGATACGTCGGCGGAGAACACGGCCGCGTTCCTGCAACGGGTCGGGGCGGACCTGCTGGTGACCGGGCACATCCCGGCGGACGAGGGGTTCACCGTCCCGAACCCGCAGCAGGTGACGCTCGACTGCTCCACGTCGCCGGGCGGGTACGTGCTGTTCCCGGCGACCGCGCCGCTGACGCACGAGCAACTGGTCGCGTGCGTCGGGGTGGTGTGAACGCGAACTATATAGCCGCCGGCTTGCCGGCGGGGTTTTACCACCCCTCAAACCCCGCCGGCAAGCCGGCGGCTATATAGGGGTGACTTCTGCGGTGAATGAATCATGTCGTCCCCATGGCTGAATCGCACGGTCGTCGGCGCGGGCCTCACCAGCTTCCTCGCGGACGTGGGGTACGAACTCGCGACGGCCCTGCTGCCGTCGTTCCTGCTCGTCCTCGGGCTGCCGGCCGGGTACGCGGCGTCGGTCCTCGGCGCGATCGAGGCGGCGGCCGAGTTCCTGTCGAACGCGGCGAAGCTGGTCGTCGGCTGGTGGAGCGACCGGATCGGCCGGCGGAAGGCACTCGTCGTCTTCGGGTACGCGCTGACCGGGTCCGCGTTCGCGCTGTGCGCCGTCGCCGCGGCGTGGCCGCTGGTGTTGGCCGCGAAGTCCCTGGCTTGGCTGGGCAAGGGCATCCGCGGCCCGCTGCGGAACGCGATCATCACCGACGCCGTGGACCCGGCCCACCGTGGCAAGGCGTTCGGCTTCCACCGCGCCGGCGACACGCTCGGGGCCGTGCTCGGGCCGCTGATCGCGGCGTGGCTGCTGTGGCAGATTCCGTTGCCGAACGCCCCGAACTACGACCCGCGCGGCACGTATTCGTCGGCGTTCTGGCTGACGCTCCTCCCCGGCCTCGGCGCGGCGGTCACGTTCTGGCTGCTGGTCCGCGAGCAGCGGTTCACGCCGAAACCGGGATTGAGACTTGGGGCGGCCATCGAGCAACTGCCGCGGAGCTACGTTCGGTTCTTGGTTCCCGTCGGGCTGTTCGGGCTAGGGGATTTTTCTCACGTCCTGTTGATGTTGAGCGCGATCCAACACTTCCAAGTCGAGGTGCGGGGCGACTACTGGGGCGGGCCGAACGTGTTCACGCCCGAAACTCTCAACCGGGCGATCGCCGCCATCTTGCTGTACTCGTGGCGGAACGTCTGTCAGGCCGTCGCCGCGTTCCCCGCCGGGGCGCTCGGCGACCGCATCGGCCACCGGAAGATGCTGCTCGTCGGCTACGGGCTGGGCGCGTTCACCATGTTGGGTTTCGTCTGGCTCATCAACACGAACCCCGGCTGGTGGCTCGGCTGGATCGCGCTGTTCGCCCTCGCCGGGGTGTACATGGCGATCCAGGAGGCGCTCGAGCCGGCGATCGTCGCGGAACTCGTGCCGGACAAGCAGTTGCACGGCACGGCCTACGGCGTCCTCGCCGTCGTCAACGGCCTCGGCGACGTGGGGGCGAGCCTCCTCGTCGGATGGCTCGTGCTCGCGTTCGGCTGGGGCGTCGGACTGACCTACGCGGCCGCGATGATGCTCGTCGGGGCGGTCGTGCTGGCGGCGCGGAAGTGATCGCAAGCCCGGCCGGCCTACGCCCCGGCCGGTTTGAACGTCGCGGCGAGCCGCTTCAGCCCTTCTTCGAGACTCACCTTCGGCTCGTACCCCAGGTCCCGCTTAGCCGCGGAGATGTCGTACCAGTGCGAGGTCGAGAGCTGCTTCGCCACGAACAGCGTCATCGCCGGCTCGCCGGCGATGTTGAACAGGCCGTACAGGTTTTCCATCATCCGCCCGCCCAGCCGGGCCAGCCACGCGGGGACGCCCTTCGTCACCGGCGGCACGCCGGCGTCGGCCAGGATGCGGTTCAGGAAGTCCCACATCACCACCGGCTCGCCGTTGCTGATGAAGTACGCCTTCCCCGCGACGGGCGAACCCACGTCCAGCTTGTCCGCGGCCAGGACGTGCGCGTCGGCCGCGTTGTCCACGTAGGTCACGTCCACCTTGATCTCGCGGCTACCGATCCGCTTCAACTTGCCGAGCTTCGCCCGGTTGAGCAACCGTGGGATGAGGTGCGGGTCGCCCGGCCCCCAGATCAGGTGCGGCCGCAGCGCCACGGTCGCCAACTCCGTCCCGTTCGCGGCCAGCACCGCCCGCTCGGCCTTCGCCTTCGTTTCCGGGTAGTACGAGTCGAAGTGCTTCGCGTACGGCAGCGACTCGTCGCCGCCCTCGATGTCGTCGCCGGCGTGGACGACGCTCGGCGTGCTGGTGTAGACGAGCTTCCGCACGCCCTGCGTCCGACACGCGGCGAGGACGTTCTCCGTGCCGGTGAAGTTCGTGGCGAGGTAGTCGGCGTACCGGCCCCAAACGCCGGCCTTCGCCGCGACGTGGATGACCACGTCGCACCCGGCGACGGCCTGCTCCACGGCCGTCGTGTCCGTCAGGTCGCCGAGCCGCTGTTGGACGCCGATCTCGTCGAGCCACGAGTACCGGGACCGGGTGAACGAGATCGGCGTGTCGCCGCGGGCCGCCAGCGCCCGCACGACCGCCCCGCCAAGAAACCCGCCGCCGCCGGTGACGAGGGCCTTCATGCGGCCCCCTTGCCCGGCGTCGTTCGACGCCGGGCTTTCAGTTTTTGGGCCGCCCACGCGGCCAACTTCTCGCGGAAGATTTTCGAGTTGTGCCGCACGTCCACGGGGAAACTCAGGCGGTCGTACTGGAGGAATGTGTCGATCCGCCGGGTGTGGGCGAACTTCTCGGCCTCGGCCCGCAGCACCGCCACCGCTTCCCGTCCCATCTTGGCCCAAGCCCCCGGCTCGAAACAAAGTACCGGGTACTGAGTACCCGGAACGCCGACGCCGACGAGTGCCGTGCGGCTCACCGCGTAAGTCAGGGCGTTGAAGATCGGCTCCACCATGTCCGTGAACAGCGTCCCCTCCGGCGTCACGACGCGGTGCGACTTTCGGCCGCAGAACCAGAGCCGGCCGCGGTCGTCGAAGTAGCCCACGTCGCCCATGCGGTGCAGCACGTCGCCCGTCGTCGGGTCGGTGATCTTCGCCAGCTGCGTCGCCGCGTCGCGGTTGTGGTACCGCCTCGTCACGACCGGCCCCCGCACCACGATCTCGCCGACCTCGCCGGGCGGCACGCAGAGTGATTCGTCCCACTCGGCGATTGCTTCGTCCGAGATGCGGATGACCCGCACCGTCATTCCCGCGACCGGCCGGCCGATACAGATGCCGTGCCCGCGGTCGGTCAGTGCCCGCGTCTCCCTCAGGATTTCACGGCTGCCGACGTTCGCCACCGGCAGCGCCTCGGTCGCCCCGTAGGGCGTGAACACCTCCACGCCGGGCGGGATCAGCCGGGCGAAACGTTCCAGGTCCACGGCCGTCGCCGGCGCGCCGGCGGAGATCACCCGCTTCAGCGTCGGGAACCGCGGCGGGCCGCTCCGATGTACGCCGTCCGCGTCGGCCGCCGGGGCCGGGCGGGGCTTCTTCCAGCCTTGTAGTCCCCACACCCCGAACGCCTTCAGCACGGCCGGCGAGCCGAAGAAGTTCGTCACGCCGAACCGGGCAATGTCCGGCGCGACCCGCCGCGGGTCGATCCACGCCGGTCGCGAGAAGTTCATGTCGGGGATTACGCACGTCATGCCGAGGGCCGGGCCGAACAGGGCGAACAACGGGAATGTACACAGATCGACCTCGCCGGGGGCGATCCCGTACTCGGCTTTCAGCATCTCGACCTGCGCGGCGAAGATGCCATGCGTATAGACCGCCCCCTTTGCCACCCCCGTGCTGCCGCTGGTGAACAGGATGGCGGCCGCGTCTTCCACATCGACGTTCGGCGGAACGTACCCGGCCGCGGCCTTCGGAATGAGAGGAAGTTCCCGACTCGACCGCGTGCAGAAGAACCGCCAGTTCCCGACGTTGACGGTCGTGCGGACGGTGCGGCGGCCCCAGCCGAGCAGCCGCCGGGCGAGGTGCGCCTTCGGGACGCCGACGAACGCCTCCGGCTCCGCCTCGCCGAGGCAGACGCCGAGGTTCTTCACCCCCATGCCGGGGTCGATCAGCACCGGCACGGCCGCGGCCTTGAGCAGCGCGAACGTCAGCGCGAAGAAGTCCGGCGACGGCGGGACCATGAGCGCCACCCGCGTGCCCCGGCCGACGCCGACGGCGTTCAGCCCGGCCGCGAGCGCGTCCGTGTGCTCGTGCAGCTGGCGGAACGTCACCGCCGTGCCGCCGCGGGGGAAGTGGATCGCCGGGCGGTCCGGGTCGGCCGCCGCCATGCGGGCGAGGTGGCCCGCCACGTTCACGTTCGCCATGCCGTCAATCGTATCGGTTCCGAAGTTGCAGGTTATTCCGTGCCGGCTTTCGCCCGGTTTTTCCAACCGCTTTACACCGCCGCGACCGGCGTGATAGCATAGGCGACATCATCGTTCCCCCCGGTTCGTCCCCAGCGAGGCCCGGCATGCCACAAGTCCTCTCCCTCATCCTCGGCGGCGGCCGGGGGTCCCGGCTCTACCCCCTCACCAAGCAACGGGCCAAGCCGGCCGTCCCCGTCGGCGGCAAGTACCGGCTCATCGACATCCCCATCTCGAACTGCATCAACAGCAAGCTCAACACCATCTACGTGCTGACGCAGTTTCTGTCCGTCAGCCTTCACCGGCACATCTCGAACACGTACAAGTTCGACATGTTCAGCAAGGGGTTCGTCGAAATCCTCGCGGCCCAGCAAGCCTACGACGAGCACATCGGGTGGTATCAGGGCACGGCCGACGCGGTCCGGCAGAACATCGCGTACATCAACCGGGAGGAGCCGGACGAGGTGCTCATCCTGTCCGGCGACCAGCTCTACCGCATGGACTACCGGCAGCTGATCGACACGCACCGCAAGAGCAAGGCGGAGGTGACGATCGCGGCCATCCCCGTGCCGGAGAGCCAGACGGCCGGGTTCGGGCTGATGCGGATGGACGACACCGGCCGGGTGCTGAGCTTCACCGAGAAGCCGAAGACGGAGGCGGCCCGCAAGCCGTACTACACGCCGGCCGACTGGATCGAGAAGAAGGGCATCCCGTGCAACGGCCGGCACTACCTGGCGAACATGGGCATCTACCTGTTCAACACGAAGAAGCTGATCGAGATGCTGAACACGCCGGTCCCGGACAAGTTGCACAACGCGATGCTGTTGCCGCACGACTTCGGGTCGAACGTGTTCCCGAACCACGTCGCGGATCGCCACATCCAGGCCCACCTGTTCGACGGGTTCTGGGAAGACTTGGGGACGATCAAGAGCTACCACGAGACGAGCCTGGCGCTGGGCGACTCGAAGCCGCCGTTCGACTTCTTCAGCCCGGAGGGAACGATTTACACGCGGATGCGGAACCTCCCCGCGAGCCGGATCAACGGGGCCAAGCTCGACCGCGCGACGGTCTCCGACGGGTGCGTGATCGGGACCGGGAGCACGGTCGAGTACTGCTCCATCGGCGTGCGGAGCGTGGTCGGGGCGAACGTGCATTTGAAGAACGTGGTGATGATCGGCAGCGACGGGTTCGAGACGGCGGCGGACCTGGCGGAGAACAAGAAGCTCGGCCGGCCGGACCTGAACGTCGGCGAGGGGTGCAAGATCGAGCGGGCGCTGCTCGACAAGGACTGTCGGATCGGCCGCGGGGTGGTTATTCGGGACCACGAGAGCGACGTGGACTTCGACGACCCGGCCGGCCGGTACTACATCCGGGACGGGATCGTGTGCGTCCCGCGGGCCGGCGTGATCCCGGACGGGACGGTGATCTGACCGGTCGTTGACGGCCCGGCGGCCGGGTCGTAAGATTGGGTTGCCGCACCCATAGCTCAACTGGATAGAGCATCGGTCTACGGAACCGAAGGTTGTAGGTTCGAATCCTACTGGGTGTACTGCTGGCCGCAACGACGCACTTCGAGCGGCCCACTTTTCTTTCCCGCCTCTGTGGCCGTAAAGTTTTGCCCACCTCACCCCGCTCGTTGCCGACCACGTTGCGGCCAATCGGTCGTGCTTCTTTCGCCCGCGCCGGATACACTGACACCCCTCACCGCACCCACTCGCACGGAGTCTCCCGACGATGCCTGCCCTCCCCCGCAGCCGGTCGCTCGCCGCGGCGCTCGGCCTCCTCGCGCTCGGCCTGTTCGCCGCCTCCGACGCACTCTCCCAACAGAAGAAAAAAGACGCCGCCAAGAAGAAGCCCGAGCCGTCGATGCTCACGGCCGAGGAGTTCCTGAAGCCGAAGCCGCGGCCGAAGAAGGGCGACCTGCCGCCGAGTACGCTGCCGCTCCAGTTCGTGAAGGGCGAGCGGGTCGCGTTCGTCGGCAACACCACGGCCGAGCGGATGAGCCTGTACGGGCACTTCGAGACGATGCTCCTCCTGCGGCACAAGGACAAGGAACTGGTCGTCCGCAACTTCGCGTTCCCGGCCGACGAGGTGGGCGTCCGCCAGCGGTCGGCCGACTACACGAAGCTCGACGACCCGCTGTTCGCGTTCAACCCGGACACGTTCCTCTGCTTCTTCGGCTGGAACGAGTCGTTCAAGGGCAAGGACGGCGTCGCGAAGTTCAAGGCCGACTACGAGAAGTTCCTCGACGAGTACGCGGCGAAGTACCCGCGGGACGACGCGAAGTCACCGCCGCGGTTCGTGCTCGTGTCGCCGATCGCGTTCGAGAACACCGGCGACAAGTTCCTCCCGGACGGCAAGCAGGAGAACGCCAACCTCAAGCTCTACGCGGACGCGGTGAAGGCCGTCGCGGAGAAGCGGAAGCTCGCGTTCGTGGACATTTTTGCGCCGACGCTCGCCGCGTTCGAGAAGGGCGGCGGCAAGCTGACCGTCGGCGGCTTCCAGCTGAACGAGCAAGGGGACAAGGTGCTCGGCGAGGCGCTCGACGCTGCCCTGTTCGGCGCGAACGACTCGGCGGTGAAGCCCGGCACGTCCGAGTTCGAGAAGCTGCGGGCGGCGGTCAACGACAAGGCGTGGCATCACGCGCAGGACTATCGGATGGTCAACGGCTGGTACGTGTACGGCGGCCGCCGGACCTACGACACCGAGACGTTCCCCCGCGAGTACGTGAAGCTGCGGAACATGATCGCCGTGCGGGACCATTACGCCTGGGACATCGCCAACGGCAAGCAAGTCCCGGAGAAGCCGGACGACTCCAAGACGGGCGAACTCATCGTGCCGCCGACGCGGTTCGGCGGGCCGGACCGGGCGTACTCCGAGAACCCGCCGCAGATGGGGCCGAACATCGCCCCGCCGCCGGAACTCATCAAGGGGGCCCGCGTGCCGCCCGGCTTCAAGCTGGAACTGTTCGCCGATGAAAAGATGTTCCCGGAGCTGGCCAGCCCGGTGCAACTGAACTTCGACAACAAGGGCCGGCTGTGGGTGTCGTGCATGCCGACGTACCCGCAGTGGCGGCCGGGCGACCCGCGGCCGAACGACAGGCTCATCATCCTCGAAGACACCGACCGCGACGGCAAGGCCGACAAGTGCAAGGTCTTCTACGACAAACTCCAGTGCCCGACCGGGTTCGAGTTCCACAACGGCGGCGTCCTCGTCGTCGATCAGCCGCGGCTGTTGTTCCTCAAGGACGTTGACGGCGACGACAAGGCGGACGAGGTCACGTACCTGCTGGACGGGTGGGCGACGGACGACACGCACCACACGTGCGGGGCGTGGGAGTGGAGCCACGGCGGGCTGTTGCACATGCTGGAAGGGATCGCGACCAGCACGACGCTCGAAACCCCGTGGGGGCCGCACCGCAGCCAGGGGACCGGCGGGGCCTACGTCCTGGACCCGCGGTCGCTGCGGATCAACCAGTTCGCGCTGCCGGGCATGGCGAACATGTGGTGCTACGTGTTCGACGAGTGGGGCCAGGGGATTGTCGGCGACGGGACGACGCCGAACCAGACGTGGGACGTGCCGCTCTCCGGCAAGCAGTTCGGCGGGCGGAAGGGGTTGCAGTTTATCCTGCCGAACGGCGTGCGGCCGAACCTCGGCACGGAATGGCTCGTCAGCCGGGCGCTGCCGGACGACGTGCAGAAGCACCTGACGTACGCGTGCGTCATCCAGATGAACGGGCTGACGCACTACGCGATCCGCGACGACGGGGCCGGGTTCATGGGCGAGCGGCTGAAGGCAAAGGAGGGCGGCTGGGACGACCTCGTGCGGTCGCCGGACAAGCACTTCCGCCCGGCCGACCCCCAGGTCGGGCCGGACGGCGCGCTCTACTTCGGCGACTGGGCCAGCCCGCTGATCGGGCACATGCAGTACAGCCAGCGGGACCCGAACCGCAACCACACGAAGGGCCGCGTCTATCGGCTCGTCGGCGCGGACAAGCAACCGGTTCAGCCTGCGACGCAGGCCGGGAAGCCGGTGGCGGAAATCTTAGAGCAGTTTCGCGAGTACGAGTGGCGGACCCGCTACCGCGCCCGCCGGGAACTGCACGACCGCCCCGCCGCCGAGGTGCTGCCGGTCGTGGCCGCGTGGGTGAAGAAGCTGGACAACGGCGACCCGATCTACGAACGGCTGTGCTGCGAGGCGCTGTGGATTCAGCAGTCGCACCACGCGATTGATGTCGCGCTGTTGGACGAAGTGCTGGCGGCGAAGAGTCATCAAGCGCGGTCGGCCGCGGTTCACATCCTCGCGGACGAGCGGGACCGCATCCCCGGCGCGCTGGAGCGGTTCAAGAAGGCCGCGGCGGACGAAAGCCCGCGCGTGCGGACGGAAGCAGCCCGCGCCCTCAGCTTCTACCCGACGGCCGACGCGATGGCCGCGCTCGTCGGGATGACCGCCAAGCCGATGGACAACTGGGTGCGGTACACCGTCGAACACTCCCTCGGGGCGAACGAAAGCGTGTGGCGGGGCGACTACTTGAAGGGCACGCTGACGAAAGGTAACGCGACCGCGGGCAAGATGCTCGAAGACATTCTGGCCAGCGAAAAGCGCGGCGGCGGGGCGGCCCCGTGGCTGAAACTGCTGTTGAGCACGGAGCCGAAGTCGAAGGAAGAACGGTTCCAGGCGACGAAGGCCCTCGCCGGGATGAAGGGGAACCCGTCGAAGGGCCGCGAGGTGTTCCTGCGGAACTGCACCGCGTGCCACAAGATGGGCAACGGCGAGGGGAACGACTACGGCCCGAACATGGACAAGGTGGCGGACCGGCTGAAGACCCGCGAGAAGATCATCGAGTCGATCATCGACCCGAACGCGGAGGTGGACATGAAATACCTGTCCACCCGGATCGACCGGCTGAGCGGCGGCACGGTGAGCGGTTTGGTGGTGAGCGAGACGAAGAAGGAGGTCGTGATCTTCGACGGCAAGGAGAAGAAGACGATCCCGACGGACGACATCGACACGCGGACGGTGCTGAAGCAAAGCAGCATGCCGGAGGGCCAGGCCGGGACGATGGCCCCGGTGGAGTTCCTGGACCTGGTGGAGTACCTGTCCACGTTGAAGTAACTCGTTCCGCGGCGAGGAGCCGCGACCGCAAGGGAGCGATTGCCCGCGCTACCTTGCGGTCGCGGCTCCTCGCCCTCCAAACGGGGTAGGTTGTTTTTCACTTCGCCGGTACAATTCGCCATCGCGTTCGCGGACCCGGAGGAGCCGAACCGTGTGGCGACCCGTTCTCGTCCTGCTCGCCATTTCCTCCGTCGCCGCCGACGTGCCGACGGACCGCGCGGCCGCCCTCGCCACGTTCGGTGCGGCCCGCCTTCAACAACGGAAGGACAACACCGTCCAGGCCGTCAAGTCCCTCGAAGCGGCAGCGAAGCTGGACCCGGACGCGCTCGCCCCGAAGCGGGAACTCGTCACCGTCTACGCCGACCTCGGCCGCGACGCGGCCGCCATCCGCACGGCGAAGGCCGTCCTCGCCGCCGACCCACACGACGCGGACACGGCCCACCACCTCGCGAAGCTGCTGTTTGAAGTGAAGCGGTACGCCGAGGCTGCCGCCGCGATCACCGCGGCCCTCGACGGCCCACGGTTGGCCGACCGCGCCACGAAATCGCTCGCGATGCGGACCGACCTCGCCCGCTGCCGCGACCGCGCGAACGACTTCGCCGCCGAAGCCGCGTGGCGCGGCGTCCGCGACTTCCTCCGCACGGCCGAGGACCAGTTGCTCCGCGAAGGATTCAAGCAGGCGGAACTCGACCACGAATCCGCGTCCGCGTCCGAGAAGTTGGGGCACGCATTGCTCGCGCGGAAGAAGCCCGACGACGCGACGGCCGCGTTCCTTTCTGCCCGTGACCTGTTCGCCGACCCGAAGCGGGCGAACGACCCGGCCGCCGCGGCCCGGCTGCACCGCAACCTCGCGGACGTGGCCGCCGCCACCGGCGACGCCGCGACCGCCGTGAAGCACCTCGAACGCTACCTCGCGTTCAAGCCCCGCGACGTGCCGCCCTACGAAAAGTACGCCGAGCAGTTACGAAAGGCCGGGCAGAACCCCGTTGCGAAGTTGCAAGCGTTGCCCGAACCAGCGGCGAAGTGGGTCGCGCTCGCGGAGATGAGCCGTACGCCCGCGGGGTTCGGCAACGCCCACCCGGAGTTCGCCGACCTCGCGAAAGAGACGACCGACCCGGCGTTCTTCAAGCTGCTGGTGAAGACCTACGCGACCGCCGACAGCGGGTCCGGGCTGCTCGACATCGCCGACGCGCTAATGCCCCCGCCGGCGATGGAGCGGCCGAAGAAGCCGCCGGTCGTGCCGGCGGCGGACGCCGCGCGGCGGCAGGCGTTCGCGGCCGCGCTCGCCGCGCACCCGGAGGTCGCGGTGAAGATGGCCCGCGCGGCGCGGCTGTCGCCGGACGCGCGGCGGTCGCCCGAACTCTGGGACGTGCTCGCGTGGGCGTGCCAGCGGGCCGGGGACGCGCGGGAGGTCGAGGACGCGCTACGGGCGGCCCTGCGGGCGAACGACGCGCCGGCCGGGAACTTCCGCGCGTTCCAGCGGCTGCAGCGCCACCTGTACGCGCAACGGAAGTGGCAGGCGATCCTCGACCTGTGCAACGAGTCGCAGGACCTCGGCGGCGGCGTGCTGAACTACTACCGGGCCGCCCCGCTCGCGGAGTTGAACCAGCCGGAGGCGGCCCTGCGGGCCATCGCGAAGGCGGAGGGCGACAACGCGTTCGCGTCCCGGCGGGAGAAGATTCACGTCCTCGAAATCCTCGGCCGCCACGCCGACATGCTGAAGGAGTGCGACGCCGCGATGGACGAGTTCCGCTCGCCGGGCGAGGGACAGTCGCTCCGCTACCTGCGGGCGCAGGCGTTCCTCGGGTTGAAACGCTTCGCCGACGCGGAGGCGGAGCTGCGGGGCATCCTCGAAGAGGACGCGGACGACGTGCTGGCGCTCAACAACCTCGGGTACAACCTCGCGGACCAGAACCGCAAGCTCGACGAGGCGGAGCGGCTGATCCGCCGGGCCATCGAGATCGACACGGACGAGCGGGTGAAGGCCGGCGACCCGTCGCCGGACCACGCGGCCTACCTCGACAGCCTCGGCTGGGTGCTGTTCCGCCGCGGCCACCTGACGGCCGCCCGCGAGCAACTCGAGAAGGCGGCCGGGCTGGCCGACGGGCTAACGGACCCGACGATCTGGGACCACCTCGGCGACGTGACGTTCCGCCTCGGCGAAGCGAAGGCCGCGAAGGCCGCGTGGGCGAAGGCCGAGAAGCTGTACGCGACGACGCACCAGGGCCGCCAGCAGGGCCGACGCGAGGAGGTGGGGCGGAAGCTGAAGCTGGTGGAGTGATTCAAAGAATGGCCCGCAGATGACGCAGACTTCGACGCAGATGAAAACCGGATAAATCCAAAATCAATTCTTGGTTTCGATCCTCTTCATCTGCGCCGAAGTCCGCGTCATCTGCGGGCCATTCTTCATTTCTTGAACTGCGCCCGCAACTGTTTCACGGCGGAGTCCACGAGCTTCTCGCCGCTGCCCACCGCGCACCGCGCGGAGACCACCTCATAGGCCCCCTGCGGGTACGCCACCCGATTCGGCACGTACCCGATGCTGCCGTTCGCCAACTCCGCGACGACCGTGTTCTTGAACGGCGACGCGAACTTGATGTCCAGCCCGAGCTGCACGAAGATTTCGCCCGGCAGGCTCACGAACGCCACGTCGTCGCCGAGCGAGATCACCTGCACCTCGACGGCCAGCGGCTTGCCGAGGCGGTTCGTCACGTCCATCGCCTTGAACGCCTGCACCTGGTCGAGGAACTTCGGGGCCGGCTTCGCCTCCGCCTTCACTTGCTCGACGACCAGCTTCGCCGCCGCGTACTCGGCGTCCGTCACGTCCGCGAGCGGCAGGTCGATCATCTCGTGCGAGGCGCGGATCGCGTCCACGGCCGCGGGTTCGAGCCTTTCCCAGGTGCGGAGGACCTCGCCGGCCAGCCGCGTGCCGATGCGGGCCGCCTCGACGTGCCCCTTCTGCACGGCGGCGCTGTTCACGTTGATGTGGTTGATGTCCCCGGCCGTGCCGATGGTGAACAGCGTCACCACGCCGGCCCCCTTCGCCTTCGCGACGGCGTCGGAGACGGTCGCCGGGTAGTCGGCCGAGTAGTACAGCCCGCCGACCGTGTCGAGGTGCATGGCGAAGTTCACGTAGACCGCCAGCGGCTTGCCGTCGGCCGTCTCGACGCTCACGACCGGCACGGTCGGGTCGGTCGGCCCGGCCGGGCGGACGATCTTCGGGTTCTTCTTGCCAGGGTTCCAGCCGACGCTGCCGTCGAGCATGTGGAATCGGCGGTTGAACGCGAGGTCGTCCTCCTTGCCGATCCCGTGCCGGACGACCGCCGGGACCCGCGACACGTCGGCCTTCTTCACCGCGTCCGCGATCTTCTTCGGCAACTCGGCCATGTAGTCGATGGCGATCTTGGTGCCGCCGCCGAACGCCGCGTCGCGGGGCTTGCCGTCGGACAGCACCGGCCCGGTGTGGGAGTGCGTCGCCGAGATCATGACGTGCTTGCCGGGGATGCCGGTCCGCTCCTCGATCTGCTTGCGTGCCTCGGCCACCATGTTGAACGTCGTGGCAATCAGGTCGAGGCCGACGAGTGCGACGCGGACGCCGTCCTTCTCGAAGACGATGGCCTTCGCCAGGAGCGGGTCGTGCGTCCCCTCCGCGCCGCGGAGCGCGTAGTACCCGGCCATCGGGCAGCCGACCGGCGGCGTGATGTCTACCTGGGCGGCCCCGGCCGTCAACCCGGCGGCGCGGGCGGGGGCGGCGAGAAGCAAGAGCAAGAAGAAGATTCGCATGGCGGGTCCGAATGAAGGAAGGTGGGTCGATCATTCTCGACGGGCGGGGCGGTGTCAACGGCCTGCGTGAGAATTTCACCCGCCGCTCGCCGGGCGTGGGAAATCGTGGATAATACTCCATCATGCCTATCACCGTCACGTGCCCGAACTGTCGGGAGTCATTGGAAATCCCGAACGACCTGGCCGGCGGCGAGGTCCGGTGCGGGTCCTGCCTGGAGGTGTTCGTCGCGCCCGGCCCGGCCGGCCGGGACGTGCCGCCGCCGCTGCCGACGGACGACCCGCCGCGGCGGAAGAAGCGGAAGGGGTACGACGTGCCGCGGGACAAGCCGGTCCCCGCGTCGCGGCCGGACGACGGGTACGGCGAGGTCGAGTTCGACCCGGACCGCAAGCGGAAGCAGGGGGTCGGCCCGGCGCTGTTCATCCTGTTCGCCATCTTCGCCGTGCTGGGGTGCTCCTGTTGCGGCGTGTTCGGGTGGTTCGTGTTCCAGGCGATGGACCCGGAGTACAAGGAGTTCAAGCCGGCGGACGGGCGGTTCGTGGCGGACTTCCCGGCCGAGGTGAAGGAGAAGACCCGCGAGACCGGCCGCCGGGGCGGGGAGACGGCGACGGCGTTCGAGGCCGACCGGCGGATGGTCCGGGAGAACTACTTCATCTACTACGTGGACCTGAAGCCGAACGAGAAGAAGGACGCGGCGACGGTGGTGGACCAGCTGTGCGACGGCCTGAAGGCGACGACGAAGGGGACGGAGGTGTCGCGGACGAAGCGGGCGCACCAGGGGTTCGACGCGGCCGACATCGTCCTCCGGCAACCGGGCAAGCGGTACACGCAGGCCCGCGTGGTTGTCGGCGACGACCGCGGGTACGTCGTCGGCGTGACCGTCAGCGGCGACCCCCAGGGGATGATCTGGCTGGAACACTTCTTCGAGTCGTTCGAGATCGTCGTGCCGGAGAAGAAGGACGAGAAGAAAGACGACGGGAAGAAGGGCGAGAGAAAGAAGGCCGACGAGAAAAAAGCGGTTGAGAAGAAGGACGAGGACTGACGGCGCCGCCGGCGCGTCTCCTGCTTTTCCGGCCTGAAGGGCCGGTTCTTACAGCGAAGGCCGTCAGTCCTGGGAACGGTGATCGCCACCAGCCACACCGGCCCTGAAGGGGCCGTTCATTCCGAGGCTCTCGTAGGAATGAACGGCCCCTTCAGGGCCGGCGCGTTTGCGATGTGTCGGTTCCAGGCCTGACGGCCTTCGCTCTAAGAACCGGCCCTTCAGGCCGGAAAATCCTCGTAGAACGCTGCGGCGGCGAAGCTGACGCTCTCGAACCCCTGCGGGTGGACGAACTGCTGGTAGTGCAGCACCCGCCCCGTCGTCGGCCCGGCCGCCGCGAGCGTCAGGAACGTCGGCGGCAGGCCGCAAATCCGCCGGGCGTCCTCCTCGGCCGCGATCGCGTCGAAGTACCCGCCGGCGTCGGCCGCCGCCAGCTTCGCCAGGATCGCCTCGTCCTGTTTGCGGCTCTCCGTCAGCCACGGCTCGCCCACCGGGTCCGGGTCGTCGAACTTCGGCCCGATGTGCGCCAGGTCGCCGCTGATGACGTAGCACACCTCCTCGCCGGCCGCCGCCTCCGCCGCCCGCAGGGCCGCGACCATCCGCTGAATCTCCGGCACGCGGTCCGGCCGCGTCAGCGACGAGACGCAGTCGCCGAACGACCCGACGAGTAGCGGCACGATGCGGAACGGCCGGTCGGCGAACAGGTGCTGCATCACCACCACTTCGAGTTCGACGGAGTGCTCCGGCAGGTGCGCCAGCGGGTCGTCGAACAGGCCGTCGCCGTACTCCTTCGCGATGCGGTCGATGTATGCCTGGTCCGTCTCGACGACGCCGAGCGGCATCTCGAAGTTCATCCGCGTCAGCGTGAACCGGGCCGGCGAGTAGTGCGACGTGGCGACGATCACGAACAGCCGCGCGGTCGTCCGTTCGGCCAGCTCCTTGAACCCCCAGCCGTAGGTGACGTTGCCGCGGGCGAAGTCCATGTGCGGCACGAGCACCGCCCGCAGCCGCGGGCCGTCCCGCGTTCCGCTCGGCAATCCGGAGCCGCCGGGGGCCGTGAAAAGGCCGCGCATCTGCGCGTGAATGTCGGCCGGGTCCGGCGGATAGCAGCCGATACACGACGGCCGGCGGACTGGCCCGGCGAGGTAGGCGTGGAACGTCGGGCCGTTCAGAAAGAACCCGCGGTCGAGCCGGTCGGCGAGGGCCAAGAGCGAATCCATCGGGGCGAAGGCCGGGCCGAATTTCAGCGCGAGGGCGGACTGGATTTCGGCGAGCGTGTGGCGGCCGGTGAAGAGGTTGATCGCTTCCAGATCGCGGCGGGTCACCGGCAGCGGCGGCCCGGCGATCCGGCGGGGGTCGTAGAGGAAGAGTTGTCCGTCGTCCTGGGCGGCGGCCAGCCACGGCCACCGGGCGGGCCTCGACTGCGGGGTGATCGGCGGGGTCATTGGACCGATTGTCGTCGGCCCGCCCCGCGGCGTCAAGGTTACGGCTTGATCCGGAACACGAACACGCCGACGGCCGCGGCGAACGCGAGCAGGAACGCCAGCCCGATGGCGATCGTCTGCACCGTCCACGGCGACCGGGCGTCGTCCTCGCCGGACGACCGGAACAACTCCGCCGCCCGGATCCGCGCGCTGTTGAACGCCGACTTCTTGACCGGCTCCGGCGGCAACGGCTTCGGCTCGTAGGGCTGGAGCAGGATCGGCGGCTCCGCGTGCGCCGCCGGCGTCGGGAACGGGATCGGCTCCGGCTTCGGCGGGACCGGCAGCGGCGTCAGCCCCGGCCGGGCGGCCGGCAGCGTCTCCTGCGCCCCGTTCGTCGCCGTCTGCGCGTTCGCCTGCGACGGCGACAGCTTCGACCCGGACGCCGCCTGGAACCGGATCGCCGACCCGCTCGCGGACGCCTGCGACCCCTGGTTCTTCTGAATCAGGTTCATCGACACCCAGCCGTTCAGGCTGATGCCGGTCCGCGCGGCCGACGCGCTGCCGGAGGGCGGGAAGTCGTCCGCACTCGGGAGCGTCGCGGCCGCGAACGGGGCCAGGGCCTCGAGCAACTCGGCCGCCGATTGATGGCGGTCGTCCGGCTTCTTGCCGAGCAGCTTGTGGACGACCGTGGCCAGGCCGGCGGGGACGGCCGGGTTCAGCTCGCGGACCCACTGCGGGGCCTTCGACTGGTGCGCGATCAGCTTCTGCGAAATCTTGTCGGCCGGGAACGGCGGCTGGCCGGCGAGCAGGAAGTAGGCCGTGCAGCCGAGGCTGTACAGGTCGGCCCGGCTGTCCACCTTCGAGCACTCGATGGCTTGTTCCGGCGCGAGGTAGTCGGCCGTGCCGACGATCTTCGCGCCCTCGCCGCGGGTCAGCGCGTCGTCGTCGAGTTCCGACCGGACGAGGCCGAGGTCGAGGATGCGGACGACGCCGGCGCGGTCGAGCAAGAGGTTGGCCGGCTTGATGTCCCGGTGGACGAGGGCGTAGGAGTGCAGGGCGGCGAGGCCGTTGGCGATCTGCCAGACGTAGTGCGCCGCCCGGCCCGGATCGAGCTTGCCGCGGCGGGCGACGAGGTCGTGCAGGGTGACGCCGTCGATGTACTCCATGACCAGGAACGCCACGTCCCCTTCCATCTCCACGTCGTACGCCCGGACCAGGTTCGGGTGCTCGATGGCGGCCGTGGCCCGCGACTCCCGGAGGAACCGCTCGCGGGCGAACTCGCTCTTGCCGCGGTCCGGCGGGAGCACCTTTAGCGCCACCCGCCGCTTCATGCTCGCGTGCTCGGCGAGGTAGACCTGCCCCATGCCGCCCATGCCGATGCGGTCGAGCAGCCGGTACTTGCCGAGGACGAACCCCTTGTGCCGGCCCTTGAGCAGTTGCTCGGCCTGGAACGGGGTGAGCATGCCGTCCGCCTGGAGCTGGCGGATCACCTCGTTCGGCGCGGCCGCGGCGGACCCTTGTTGGAGTTGCTCCAGTTGCTCGTCGCCGAACAGTTGGCTCTTCCGCATCAGGTCGAACAGGTCGGCGGTCGTTGTCGGCGCAGGCATTTCGTGAACCACGCGGGTGTTAGTGGGCGAGAGGCACACTGACGGGTGCTACACCATAGATTCCGTTCCGGCGGAAGTCCGGCCGGGGCCGGGGGAAAAGGTGAGGAGTCCGACACGACTGTCCGGTGTTCCGGCGCAAGATGGGGGGCTTGTTACGGCGTCCGAAAACTTTCACGAGTGCTGACGGAAGAGGTGCGCGGGCAACGAAAAAGCACGCCGGGAGCGAATCCCGGCGTGCGTGAAAATTCTAGCCTGTCAGGTTTTTCCTACTTCTTGGCCTCGGCCTTCGACGCGACCCCAGGCGAGGCGTTGAACGCCTTCACGAGCGCCGCGTCGGCGATCGTCCACACCCGCACCTCGCCGTCATACGACCCGGCCGCGACCTGCTTGCCGTCGGCGCTGATGGCGAGCGCGTACACGAAGTCGCTCAGCCCCTGGAACGTCTTCAGGTTCGACAGCTTCTCCGTGTCCCACGACCGGACCGACTTGTCCGCCGACGCGGTGAGCAAGAGCGGCTCCTTCGGGTGCGCGATCACCTTGAACACCTCGTCCCCGTGCCCGGCCGTGGCCTTGATCTGCTTTCCCTCGCCGGTCGGCTTCCACGTCCGCACCTGCCGGTCCGCGCCGACGGAGAACCCGACCGACGCGTCCGGTTTCACGGCCACGCCGTAGACGATGTTCTGGTGTTCGGGGAACGTCAGCACGGACTCCTTCGCCTTGAGGTCCCACACCTTCGCCGTCTTGTCCCGGCCGGCGGTGAGCAGGTACTTGCCGTCTGCGGAGAGGGTAACGCCGAGCACCCAGTCGGCGTGGTTCTCGACCGTCTGTTCGAGCTTCGCCTTGTCGATGCCTTCCGAGATGTCCCACACGCGAACGGCCCGGTCGCACCCGCCGGCGGCGAGCTTCTTCCCGTCCGCGGACACGGTCAGGCACAGCACGGAGTCGTCCGCGTCGAGCAGTTGCTTGAGCATGACGGCCTTGTCCGCAACGCCATCGAGGATCGCGACGCCGTCCTTCGTCTCCTTCGGCTTCGCGTTGATGTCGAAGACACGAACGTCGCCTTCCTGCCCCGGCCGGCCGCCGGCGACGGCGAGCTTGCCGTCCGACAGGAACGCGATCCCGTAGGCCCGCTCGGCGCGGGTGCGGATTCGCTTCACGAGTTTGCCGTCCTTCACGTCCCAGACGGTCAGCTCGTGGTGGCCGCCGACGACGAGCTGCTTGCCGTCCGGGGTGAACGCGAGCGCGTTGACGATGGCCGGGAACTTGTACTTCTCCGGCGGCGTCGGCGGCGTCCACCGGACGCGGAGTTCCTTCACCAGGTCGGCCTTCGCGTCGATGCCGCCGTCGATCTTCGCGCCTTCGGCGATCCACCGGCGGATGATTTCGGCCTTCTCCTTCGGCACGGCCTCGCCCTTGTCCCGCGGCGGCATCCGGCGGTCGTCCTTCGTGACGATCAGGTCGTAGAAGTCGCTCTCGGCCGGCTTGCCGGCGGCGATCGGCTCGCCGTCGCTGCCGCCGGCGAGCATCTTCTCCACGGTCGTCATGTCGTACTTGCCGGACCGCTTCTTCGCGTCGTGGCAGGCGAAGCAGTTCTCTTTGAGGATCGGGGCCACGTCGTTGATGAAGCTGACCGGCTTGTCCGCGGCGTGCGCCGGGGCGGCGGCGCACAGCAGGAAGAGGACGGCGGCCGCGACGGCGCAGAGGACGCACAGGCGAACGTTCCGCAACATGGTGGGACATCTCCGAGACGCCGCGGGGCGGCGAGAGGGTGGGAGTAACAGTGTACCGGACGAACGCGGGAAGTGAAAGCGCCCGACTTCCGAAGTCCGGCTTCGACTTCGGAAGTCGATCCCCCGCGGCGACCTTCGCGTGTATCGGGTGTCGTTGCCGGTCCGACTTCCGAAGTCGAAGCCGGACTTCGGAAGTCAGCGTTTCTACTCAGAAAAAAGTCGAAACAGCGTGCCGTTCTCCCGCGCCGCGACCGGCGCGAATCGCACGCCGCGGCGGGCCAACTCCTCCGTCTGCCAGCCGGTGCGCCTGCCGAAGTAGAGCACTTTCTCCCCGGCCACGACCTTCGCCCGCACGTCGGCCGGCGTCAGGAGCGGCAGCGGCGTCACGCCGGCGAGCGCCCGCAGCCCGCGGTCCACCGTGTCCGCCTTCGTCAACTTCATCGCCAGTTCCGGGTCCGCGATCGTGGCCAGCGGGATCGCGACGCCGTGGTAGTGGTGGAACCGCGTGAAGTCGGTCGCCGATTCCATGACGATCAGCCCGTCGGCGTTCGCCGCGAGGAAGCTCGCCGTGTCGTGGTACTGTCGGGCCTCGTTCCGGTAGCAGACGACGCACTCGTTCAGCATCCCGATCAGCCCGAACCAGACGAACCCCGCCGCCACCGCCGCCACCGCCAACCGGTGGCCGACGGCACGGCCGATGGCGAACGCGAACACGGCCGCGAGGCCGAGCACCGACGGGACGACGTACCGGTAGAAGAACCCGCCGGTCAACTTCGCGCCGACGGCGACGCCGATCACCGGCCCGGCGGCGAGGGCCGCGATCACGACGGCCTCCGCGAGCGGGTACGGCTCGCCGTCGTCCCGGCGGCGGGCGAGGACGCCGACGGCGAGGGCGAACGCTACCGGGATCGTGACTTCCTTCCGGTACAGCCCGTCGAACGCGGCCTGGACCGACCCGCTGTTGAACCGCACCTTCGCCCAGAACCCGCCGGCGTAGCCCTTCTTCGCGAAGCCCCACAGCGGGTACAGCGCCGCGAGCGTCAGCGCCGCGGCGAGGAAGCCGACGGCGAACCCGCGGTCGAGCCTTCGATCCTGGACGGTGCGAACCAGCTGCGCCAGGCCGAACGCGACGAGCGGCACGACGAAGTAGTAATGCGACAGAATCCCCAAACTGACGGCGGCGGCGAAACCGAGTTTCCGGCCGCGCTGCCAGCAGACGAGTGCTAGGGCGGTGAACCCGACCATCAGGCCGTAAGGCCGGGCCTCGTAGAAGTAGACCCACACCGGGGCGCTGGCGGCCAGTACCGTCATCGCGAGGAACGCTTCCGCCACCCCGCGGCGGTGGCGGACGAAGAGGTACAGGCACAGCGACCCCAGCACCGCACCGGCGACGGCCGGCAGCCGCACGGCCCACGCGGTCTCGCCGAAGACGCCGACCGACAGCGCGGTGAGCAGGTAGCCGAGCGGCGGGTTGAGATCGACGCCGGCCGCGAGGTTCGCCCACAGCGTCAGCGGCGACCGGGCGAGGTGCAGGGTGAAGAGTTCGTCGTACCAGAGCAGTCGCACGGCCGCGAGGCGGACCAGCACGTAAGCGAGGACGAGCAGGTATCCACCGACGGCGAGCGGTTCGAGGGACCGTGTGGCGGCGGGCGGAAGGTGCGGCCGCGTCACGATCGCGACGCGGCGGATGCGCAGGACCAACGGCTCGACGACGGACGGCATTCCGGCTCCCCCGATGCGAACGCGACAGGTTCGCGGATCGCCGAGGGAGCGTGCAAGGCCAACTGCGAATACGCGGTCGGCCCATGCCGTCGCAACGGCGAGCGTCACGGCGTAAGCGTGACGTGTCTGGAATCGCGCGACGACCGGATGCCAATGCAAGTAGAACCCTGAGCGGAAGCGACGGGGTGTGGGGATTGGTCTCACACCCCGTCGCTTCCGCTCAGGGTTCTACCGTTGCGTTTGGAGGATGTCGCTTTTGGGTTCGAGACACGTCACGCTTACGCCGTGACGCTCGCCGTTGCGGGTCGCGGAAGTGCCTGTGGTTTACTGCTCGTCGGCCGTTGAGTCTGTATTCGACAACTTCCGGCCCACGCGCCAGCCCGCCCCGATGCCGACGAGAATGCTGAGAATGACCGGTGCGAGGACGACCCACTCGGACTTCGGAAACTGTTCGTCAATCGGCTCGGCGACGGCGAAACCGAGCAAAGTCGATAATGGGGTGGCCAAAGCACCGCCGATCAGTCCCGCGGTCAGAACCGGGTATCGAAGTGGACAACGATCCATGACCACCGGCGCGACCGTCGCGGCGATCCAACTCCCCAACATCCCCGCGAAGAGTAACCCGAAGACGATGGCGGAAAACGGCTCGGACTTGATCTTGTCCAACGCCCCATCGAGGCTGCCGTACCAGACGATTCCGATCCCGCACCAGATCAAGCACACGACGGAAGCAAGTATCCAACCGAGGCAAAACCCGACGGCCCCACGGCGGAGTCGGGCCGTCAACTGTCGGACGAACGATTCGCTCATGCCTCCGCCTTGTTGGTCGTGCGGGATGCGTCCCGGTCCAGCGTGTCGGCGGCGATCCAGCCGGACATCAGCACCATCGGCATGCCGGGGCCGGGGTGCGCCGCCCCGCCCGCGAGGTACAGGTTCTTCAAGTCCCTCGCCCGGTTCCCCGGCTTGAACGCGCCGAGCCACTTACCGTGGCTCGCGATGCCGTAGATCGCGCCGTTCAGCACCCGGTAGCGGTCGTGGATGTCCTGCGGTGTCAGTGTCGCCTCGAACGTGATGCGCTCTTCCAGGTCCGGCATCTGCCCGGTCGTCTTCAGCTTGTCCAGGATCACGCGGCGGTAGCCGGGCAGCATCTTTTTCCAGTCGTGGTGCGGCCGCAGGTACGGCGTGTGAACCAGCACGTACAGGGCCTCGCCGCCGGGCGGGGCGGTCGCCGGGTCGGTGCGGGTCGTCGCCGCGAGGTAGCACGTCGGGTCCGGGGCCGGCTCGCCCTTGTTGTAGATGTAATCGAACTCCTCGTGCGGGTCGCGCGAGAAGACGAACCCGTGGTGCAGCAGGTGGTCGTAGGCCTTGTTCAGCCCCAAGTACAAGACAACGCCGGAGCAGGCCGGTTCGTACTCGCGGCGGGCGTCGAACTTCTTCACCGCCCGCGGGGCCGCGCCGTTCACCAGCTCCCGGTGCGTGCGAACCGCGTCCGCGTTCGACACCACCGCGTCCGCCTCCACGACCTCGCCGGAAACCGTTTCGATGCCGGTGACGGTCGAGCCGTCGGCGACGAGCAGCCGCTTGATCTCGGTGTTCGGCCGGAACTCGACGCCGAGTTCCGTGCCGAGCTTCACGAGCGCCTCCGGGACGGCCCGCGTGCCGCCCATCGGGTACCAGACGCCGTCCTGCGTCTGCATGTGGGCGATGCCGCACAGCACGGCCGGGGACGCCTCCGGCGAGGAGCCGACGTACTGCGTGAAGTGGTCGATCATCTGCGCCACGCGGGCGTCCGGGATGAACTTCCGCACCGTCCCGGCGACGGACCGGCCCATCCGCATGCTCAGCACGTCGCCGAGAATCTTCGGCTTGAACCCGGCCTTCACGTCGATCATGTCGCCGATGCCGCCGATCGACTTCCAGAAGAAGTAGTCGTCGCTGATCCGGTGCAACCGGTCGGACAGCTTCAAGAAGTTCCGGTAACCGTCGGCCGTGGCGGTGTTCGGCGAATAGGTGTCGAGCGACTTCGCCATCGATTCGACGTTCTCGACGAGGTCGAGCCGGCTGCCGTCCGCGAAGAAGCACCGCCACTGCGGGTCGAGGCGGACGAGCTTCACGTAGTCGTCGAGGTTGCGGTTCGCCTCGGCGAAGACGCGGCGGAGGACGCTCGGGATGGTCAGGATGGTCGGCCCCATGTCGAAGCGGAAGCCCGATTCCGTCAGGACGGCCGCCTTCCCGCCGAGCCACGGGGACGCCTCGAACAGCGCGACCGTGTGCCCGCGGGCGGCGAGGACGCACGCCGCCGCCAACCCGCCCAACCCGCCGCCGACGACCACGACCCGCTTCGATGCTGCCACGCCATAACCTCTTTTGTAGGGTGGTGGGGGGGGGGGGGGGGGGGGCGGGGCGGGGGGGGGGGGGGGGGGGAAGCGCCTGCAT
>JAESGS010000357.1_pt1 | contig 42182 bp, 41 predicted proteins | sample 9269761 | NCBI WGS metagenome assembly JAESGS01 (sample SAMN15741799, study PRJNA653493) | algae metagenome | isolation source: Cyanosarcina radialis HA8281-LM2 and co-occurring heterotrophs from damp... | place: USA: Makauwahi cave, Hawaii | collected 2011-01-06 | reverse complement strand
TCCGATCTGACAAGAGCTGGCCGATCACCGGCGCCACCTTCATCCTGATGTACGAGAAGGCGGACAAGGCGGACATCTCCAAGCAGGTCCTCGAGTTCTTCGCCTGGGCCTACCAGAACGGCGACGGCATGGCCGACGAGCTGGACTACGTGCCGATGCCCGACAAGGTCGTCGGTCTCGTCGAGAACACCTGGAAGCAGATCAAGGGCCCCAACGGCCAGGCGATCTGGTCCGGGAAGACGATGTAACCAGCCGATCGTACCGATCCTGCAGAAGCGGAAGGGCCAGCCGGCCCTTCCGCGGCAAGGATGAAAATGGCCACCGCTCTCGAAACGATCGACACGAACAGCGCTCAGACGCGCTGGGCGCAGAAGCAAAGGCTCCTCGACGCCGCATTCAGGTTCGCGACGGCGTTCTTCGCCTACGGCGTCCTGTTCCTGCTCGGCGCGGTGATCGTCGCGCTCATTATCGGCGCCCTGCCGGCGATGGAACGCTTCGGCTTCTCGTTCCTGACGAGCGCCACCTGGAATCCGGTCACCGAGGAATTCGGCGCGCGGGTTCCCATCTACGGGACGCTCGTGACATCGTTGATCGCGATGGCCGTGGGCGTGCCGATCAGCTTCGGCATCGCCATCTTCCTGACGGAACTGTGCCCGCCCTGGCTCAAGCGGCCGATCGGCACGTGCATCGAGCTGTTGGCCGGCATACCCAGCATCATCTACGGAATCTGGGGCCTGTTCGTCTTCGCGCCCTTCCTGCAGTCGACGGTCCAGCCCTTTCTGATCAACACGCTCGGCAACGTTCCCGGTCTCGGCGTGCTGTTCGCCGGGCCGCCGCTGGGCATCGGCATCCTTACGGCCGGTCTGATCCTGGCGATCATGATCCTGCCGTTCATCACGTCGATCATGCGCGACGTCTTCGAGACGGTGCCGCCGGTGCTGCGCGAATCGTCCTACGCGCTCGGCGCCACGACGTGGGAAGTCATCTGGAACATCGTTCTGCCGTACACGCGCGTCGGCGTCGTCGGCGGCGTCATGCTCGGCCTCGGCCGCGCGCTCGGCGAGACGATGGCGGTCACCTTCGTGATCGGCAATGCGCACCGCATCAGCGCGTCGCTGCTGGCCCCCGGCACGACGATCTCCGCGGCGCTGGCCAATGAATTCACCGAAGCGGTCGGCGAACTGTACGTGTCGTCGCTGATCCTGCTCGGGCTCCTGCTCTTCGCCATCACCTTCGTCGTCCTCGCCGTCGCGAAGCTGATGCTGATGAATCTGCAGAAACAGGCGGGGACCTGAGCCATGAGTGCGATTTACGCCCGCCGTCGCGTCGTCAACACGGCCGCCATCGGCATCTCGGTGGTCGCCACCGTGCTGGGGCTGTTCTGGCTTGCCGCGATCCTGTGGACGCTCCTGACCCACGGGATCGATGCGCTGGGCCTCGAGCTGTTCACCCAGAACACGCCGCCGCCCGGCAGTAGCGGCGGCCTGCTGAACGCGATCTTCGGCAGCTTCATCATGACGCTGATCGCGACGCTGGTCGGCACGCCGTTCGGCATTCTCGCCGGCACCTACCTCGCGGAGTACGGCCGGAACAGCAAGGCCGCTGAGGTCATCCGGTTCATCAACGACATCCTGCTCAGCGCCCCGTCCATCATCATCGGCCTGTTCGTCTACGAGGTGATGGTCCTGCCGATGCGCCACTTCTCGGCCTGGGCGGGATCGGTGGCGCTGGCCATCATCGCCGTGCCGATCGTGCTGCGCACGACGGAGAACATGCTGAACCTGGTGCCGTCGGCGCTGCGCGAGGCGGCCGCGGCACTCGGCACGCCGCAGTGGAAGGTGATCACGCTGGTTTCCTACCGCGCGGCGTTGCAGGGGCTGCTGACCGGCGTGCTGCTCGCGGTCGCGCGCATCAGCGGCGAAACGGCGCCGCTGCTGTTCACGGCGCTCAACAACCAGTTCTGGAGCACCGACCTCAACGCGCCCATGGCGAACCTGCCGGTGGTGATCTTCCAGTTCGCGCTGAGCCCGTACGAGGACTGGCAGCGGATCGCCCTCGGCGGCGCGCTTCTCATCACGGTGGTCGTGTTGTCGCTGAACATCGCGGCGCGCGCGATCGCCTCCTGGAGCAATTCAAGCAAATGAGCCTCGAAATGCCCACAGCCACCGCCCAGCGCCCGACCCTCCGCGCACCCGTCATGCCCAGCCGGCCGGCGGTCGCAAGCCCCGCCACGAGGCCGTCGGACGGGCCGCAGCCCGCCCTGGTCCCAAAGGTCGAGATCAAGGACCTGCGCTTCTACTACAAGGATTTCGAGGCGCTGAAGGGCATCAACCTGACGCTCTACGACAAGCGCGTCACGGCGTTCATCGGCCCCTCGGGTTGCGGCAAGTCGACCCTGCTGCGGATCCTCAACCGGATCTACGAGCTCTATCCGGGTCAGCGCGCCAGCGGCGAGGTCATCGTCGACGGGAAGAACATCCTCGAGCCCGGACAGGACGTGAACCTCCTGCGCGCGAAGATCGGCATGGTCTTCCAGAAGCCGACGCCGTTCCCCATGACGATCTACGAGAACATCGCTTTCGGCATCCGCCTCTACGAGAAGCTGCCGCAGAGCGAGCTCGACGGCCGCGTCGAGTCGGCGCTGCGCAAGGCGGCGTTGTGGGACGAGGTGAAGGACAAGCTGAAGCAGAGCGGCCTGAGCCTGTCGGGCGGCCAGCAGCAGCGCCTGTGCATCGCGCGCACGATCGCCCTGAAGCCGCAGATCCTGCTGCTCGACGAGCCGGCCTCGGCGCTCGACCCGATCTCCACCGCGAAGATCGAAGAGCTGGTGAACGAGCTGAAGCCCGACTACTGCATCGTGATCGTCACGCACAACATGCAGCAGGCGGCCCGCACCGCCGACTATACGGCGTTCATGTACCTGGGCGATCTGGTCGAGTTCGACGAGACGACGGTCATCTTCACGCATCCGAACAAGAAGCAGACCGAGGATTACGTCACCGGTCGCTTCGGTTGACGCAGGAGGGGCCGAGCATGGCGAACGAACACATCGTCAAGGCGTTCGATGAAGAGCTGAAGCGCCTGACCAGCATGATTGCCCGCATGGGCGGGCTGACAGAGAGCCAGATCGGCGGCGCGATCCAGGCCGTCATCAAGCGCGATGCCGAGCTCGCGGCGGGCGTGGTCGAGGCGGACCAGAAGGTCGACGCCATCGAGCGGGAGATCGACGACCAGGCCGTCAGCATGCTGGCGTTGCGCCAGCCGATGGCCAGCGACCTGCGCAGTGTCGTGAGCGCGCTGCGCATCGCCAGCGACGTGGAGCGGATCGCGGACTACGCCGCCAACGTCGCCAAGCGCGCGATCGCGCTGTCGCAGATGGCGCCGGTGCGGCCGGTCTTCCAGATCCCGCGCATGGGGTCCGTGGCGCGCGAGATGACGCGGGACGTGCTCGACGCCTATGTCGGCCGCAACGTCGAAAAGGCGATCGAGGTGTGGAACCGCGACGAGGAGCTCGACGAGATCTATTCGAGCCTGTTCCGCGAGCTGCTCACCTACATGATGGAAGATCCGCGCAACATCACGGCGTCGACGCATCTTCTGTTCATCGCCAAGAACATCGAGCGGATCGGCGACCACGTCACCAACATCGCGGAGACCGTCCACTATCTCGTGGTCGGCACGCCGCTGCGCGCCGTGCGGCCGAAGGGCGACTTCACCAGCTTCGTCACCCAGGCGCGGGCATGAAAGGGCTGGCCCTGGTGTCGGACGCGGACGTGCCCGACCGCCGCGGGCAGGGGGATGGCCTGGTCCGCGCGGGCGACGTGGTGCTCGACGAGGTCGGCTGCGCCGTCTCGATCGGCGCACGCCGCATCGCTCTCAGCGCCGCCCATGCGAGGCTGCTCGCCTATTTCATGAAGCATGCGAACACGGTGGTGACGCGCGATGCGCTGGCCGCCGAGCTGTGGCAGGGCAAGCGGATCGATCCGCGGTCGATCGATGTCGCCATCGTCCGCCTGCGCCAGGCGCTGCACGAGGCAGAGGTGGGCCGGATCATCCGCACGGTGCATTCGGCGGGCTACGAGTTTGTCGGCGTTCCGGAACGCTTCCGGCCGCGCGGGTCGCGCGGCGGAAGCGAGGCCGGCGGTCACGAGAGGAGTTCATGAGCGCGCATATCCTGATTGTCGAAGACGAGGCGGCCCTGGTGGAGCTGCTGCGGTACAACCTCGAGAAGGAAGGGTATCGGGTGTCGGTTGCCGTCGATGGCGAGGAAGGCCTGACGGCGGTCGAGGAGGCCAAGCCGGACCTCATCATTCTCGACTGGATGCTGCCGCTGGTGTCGGGCCTGGAGGTCTGCCGGCAGATCCGGCGCAAAGGGGCGACCCGCAGCACGCCGATCATCATGCTGACGGCGCGCAGCGAGGAGACGGACCGGGTGCGTGGCCTCGAGATCGGCGCCGACGACTACATCACCAAGCCGTTCAGCCCGAGCGAGCTGATGGCGCGCGTGCGCGCCGTCCTGCGGCGCTCGCAGCCCTCGGCCGCCACCGACGTCCTCTCCTATGGCGGGCTGGCGATGGACCTGTCGGCCCATCGCGTGCTGCGCAACGGCCGGCTGGTGCATCTCGGGCCGACGGAGTTCCGGCTGCTGCGCTTCCTGATGGAGCGGCCCGGCCGCGTCTACAGCCGCGAGCAGCTTCTCGATGCGGTCTGGGGGCAGGACATCTATGTCGAGCCGCGGACCGTCGACGTCCATATCCGCCGCCTGCGCAAGGCGATCAACGCGCCCAGCGAGCCCGACCTGATCCGCACCGTGCGTTCGGCGGGCTACTCGCTCGACGAGATGAGCCACGCCTACGCGTCCGAAGATGGTGCGGGCCTGTCGGAGCCTTCGCAGACGATGTAGCGCGCGAGGCGGCGGCTCGGGGCCGTCACCGCGCGACGCGCAGCATCGGGAAGATCGGCGGCGACCGTTCGATCTGGATGGTGCCGAGACGCTCGAACCCGTGCCGCTCATAGAGCGGTATGTTTCGCGGGTTCGAGGATTCGAGATAGGCCGGTGTCCCGTCCTTGTCTGCCTGACGTAGCGCCTTCTGCAGGAGCGCCGAGCCATGGCCCTGGCCCTGCGTGGCGGGCATCACGCCGATCAGCGGCAGGTACCAGTGCGGTTCCTCGGGATGGTAGCTGCCCATCTGCTCGAACACCGCGAACGCTGCCGCCTTTTCGGAGTCGGGAATCGTCTCCTCCAGCATCGCCATCATGGTCTCCTCGTCGGGACCGATGCCCGGCGGAAGCCATAGCGCCACGCCGGAGAAGCCGTCGCTGTAATAGGCCGTGCCGTGTTCGAGTGCCCGCCCGCCGAACGCCTCGGCAAAGGGGGGGAAGCTGCGGCGATACTGTTCCAGCGCGGGATACACCCAACGCGCCGCCGGATCGGTCTCGAAAGCCGCCGTCATCACGCCGAGCATGCGCTTCAGGTCGCCCGCCGTCGCGATGCTGACCGGCCGTTCCTTCGCTTGCGTCGTCATCGATCGTGCTCCCGAAATGTGTCCCACCGCCAGAGGACGGTTGAGAGGGCCCGGATGCTACAAACCGCGCGAAGCGGGCGCTGTGACCGGTTTCACACGAAAGCCGTACAGCGAAGCCAAAGAAACCGCCTTCCGCGACGCCCGGTTCCGTGCCAAGGTTCCGCCCGGACCTATTGCGCCCGCCGTCGCCTCCCGACGGCGGGCGTTTCCGTTTCGAACCACCTTCGCAACAACCGCGTCGTCCTCGAAGGAGGAAAGGGGGATGAAAACGGCGAAGCAGATGAAGCGGTGAAGCAGCGCCGGATTCACACGGTGGATCAGGGTTTTAAGTGCTTCACGGGGGTGAAGCAGCCGTGAAGCAGCGGGCGCTGGGCGCTCGGCACGAAGCGGTGAAGCAGCGCCGGTTCGCGCCGTCAGATCAGAGGGTTACCTGCTTCACGGGTGCTTCATGCCGCTTCATCGCGAAGCGCCGGCTGCAGGCGGTGAGGCATGTTGTTCTCGTCCAGGAACTTGCGCAGCTCGCCGAACTGGCGGCGGTAGGCCTTCTCGAACGGGGCGAAGTCCGCGGCCTCGTAGAAGGACTGGAAGCTGAACTTCTCGCCCTTCAGCACGTCGAAATGCGGGATCCTGAACGTGTCCACGAACTCGCGCGTGCGCGTGTCGTAGGTGAGGTAGAGCGCCGGCGTCTCGTTGGCGAGCGAGAGCAGGTTGCCGTGCAGCCGGTAGCCGAGGACTGCGTCGAGCGATTCGACCTCGCGGTCGTATTCGGCGACGGACTCCGCCCAGAACAGGTCCTTCCTGTAGATGTCGAGCAGCGGATCGGCGGCGTCGTAGAGCCAGCCTTTTTCAACGAGGGCGGCAGCGCACTGCGCGATGCGCGCCTCGGCATCGGCGATGCGGCCCTTGCTCGCGTAGTGGATCGTCTTCTCCTCCAGCTCGCCGGCGCAGATGATGCTGAGGTCGAAGCGCTGGTGCAGGTAGTGGAGCAGGTAGCGCTGGAACACGGTCGAGTTGGGCGTGTTGCGGCGGAGTGTGAAGCCGACGCGCTTCAGGTCGGCGAAGGCCGGCTTGGCGATCGCGAGCCGCTCCCGGCGATGGCGGAACACGGTCGGGCAGCCGATCACGCGCACGTTCTTGATGCCGATCGAGTTCAGGACCTTGACCGACAGCTCGCCGCGCACGGCGATGGTGGTGCTCTTCGCCGCGATCTGCTGTAGCAGCCGCGTCGTCTCGGGGTTGAGGGCGAGGTCGGTCTCCGTCTTGATCTGCACGCCGATGCCGAACGCCATGACCGGGATCTTGAGGCGCTCGAGCACCTCGCTCGCCTTCGCCCATTGCGCATTGGGATTGATGTAGTTGGAGCCGCGCAGGAAGCAGTAGTCGAAATTCTCGTTGTAATAGGCGATGCGCTCGTCTGAGACGGAATTGATGTCGAGCGCCTCGACGCGGTCGTGCTGCAGAATGCGCAGCGATGAGTCGTAAACGTACAGGTCGCCGATGTTGTAGAAGTGCTTGATGCTGCTCTCGGGCGAATCGGCGTGATGCGAGACGACGCCGCGGTCGGGCGACAACTCGCCGGCCGGCTTCATGACGAGGATCTTGGCCATCTGCCGCTCCCTTCCTTCAGGATCAGTTCACGATGACGAGACGCTGGCGCGTCAGCGCCCGCTCGCCGGTCAGCTTGCCGTTCGCGACCGGCAGGTCGACGTAGTAGAGGTACGGCTCACCGGCGAGGAACTCGAAATTGGCGCCCGGGCTCGCGTGGTCGATGATCGACGGGTAGTCGATCGCGGATTTGACGTCGACGGCGGTGCGCCGCACCTCGGCGCGGGTCGGCGCGATCATCAGCGGTGCCGGCCGCGACCACGTGATCAGGTCGGGTGACATGGTGTAATAGACGCCGCGCGTTTCGCGCGTCTCCCTGGTCGAGCCGACGGTCAGCATGACCGCCACGAACAGGCCGCTCGGCTTGTGCAGCAGCAGGCTGCGGACCGGGCCGTTCAGGAATGACGGCGTGACGGGCGTGCAGCCGGGGTCTTCGGGCCGCTCCTGTCCGGTGCTGTAGGGATCGGCGAAGGCGTGTTCGTAGCCTTTGCCGTCCCAGGCGCGCCACGATGACGGGTCGACGAAGTTGGCCGTGCGCAGCACGCAGACGCCGCGGCGCTGCTGGGCGAAGCCGCCGCCCGTATAGACCATCGCGTAGTAATGGCCCTTGTGCTGCACGAGGTTGGAGATGGTGAAGAAGCCAATGCTGCGGCCGGCGTCGAGGTCGTACTTCACCGACGGCCCGGCGACGTAATGCGCGGGCGGATCGACCAGCGGCCGGAAGCTCAGTCCGCCGTCGGTCGAGACGGCGGCGGTGATGGCGTTGTACCAGCACTTGTTGGTGTCGGTGCCGAACGGGCAGCGCTTGGAATGCCGGTACTCGTGAAAGTCGGCGCTCATGAGCGCATGGACCGTGATGCCGTCGTTGGTATAGACGGCCTGGATCCAGGCCTTGTCGTCGTAGAGCGACGGGTCGCCGATCTGCCGCGGGCGATAGAGGACGTCGCAGCTCTTCTTCAGCGTGGCGAAACTTTCGCCGACCAGCGCGCGGTGGACGAAGTTGGTGGCGAGAAGGCGGATCTTGCCCTGTGCGTCGCGGAAGGCGCGCGCGGGCACGTCAGGATGGTCGTGGGCGTCGCACGCATCCTGCCGGTAGCGGTACAGGACCTCCGGCGGCGCGCTGCGGTCGACCTCCAGCCGGAAGGCTGGTGCTGCCGGCTGCTGCTCCGCGCCGACCGGCGACGCGGCGAACGCCGGAAGGATGCACGCGAGTGCAATGACCCATGAATGCGGCTTGATGCTTCGCCTCATTCCGAGACAGTGCACTCGGCGGTGCTAAGATTGTGTTTACCTCTTGCCTTAACGCGCGCGTTCCGCTGCGACGCGCGCGCCGGCAATTCAGGCGACGCGGGGCGCTGCCTGCTCGTTGTGCGCGACCGGCGTCTCCGGGCGCCACAGGCGCTTGGCATTGTCGGCGACGAGGCGCGGGGCGCTGATCGTCTCGCCGACGAAGCTGCCGGCGGCGACCGCCGGGATGTCGGCACGCGAGATGCCGATATCGGCAAGCATGCGGTCGTCCAGGCTCATCAGCTCGTCCTGAACGAGCGTGCGGGACCACCAGCCGCTGAGCGGCCGCGTCACGGCGCGGAAAAAGCCGGCAATTGAATCAAACAGGAGGTGATCGCGCGTCTTGAGCGCGGCCAGCTCGATTTCGGTGCGCGACATCGTCTTTGACATTCCAGATCTCCAAGGTGGCCGCGGCATTCGAAGGGGGACCGCGGCCTTCAGGGGGCGAGGAGATACGCCTGTTTGCTGACCAATTCACTAATAAAGACGGGTTCTGCCGCAACGCAGCATTGTGACCGTTGCATACGACCGCAAGCGGGACGGGAAGGGCAAATTATTGAGGCGTATCAATTAAATAATTGATCTTGGCTGTTGGCGTCCGCGGGCAAGGATGCGAAACTGCCGCCCATGATCCGGGTACACCCCACCACCTGCCGCAGCCCCGGAAGCGCTGCGTGATTCCTGAGCACGTCCTGCGTTTCATCCGCGGCTCGATCAAGTCGGTCTGGATGCTCGACGTGCTGCTGCTGATGCGCCGCGGCCGCGAGCGGTCCTGGCCGATCGATGAGCTGACCCGCGAGCTGCGCGGAAACCGCACCCTCGTTAACGACGTTCTCTCCGCGCTCGCCAAGGCGGGCCTTGTCGAGGCGGATGGAGAAGGGCATTTCCGCTATCGTCCTGCAACCCAGGAGGCAGATGCCTTGGTCGAAGAACTCGAGCGCGTCTATGTCGAACGCCCGTTGGCGCTGATCAAGGAGATCGTGTCGGCGCCCAACGAGAAGATTCAGTCCTTCGCGGACGCATTCAAGCTGAAGAAGGACTGACGGCGATGCAGACCTTCCAGTCCGCCGTCTACCTGCTGTGCCTCGCGACTAGCATCGTGTGCCTGGTCCTGCTGGTGCGCAGCTACCTGCGCACGCGCACGCGCCTGCTGTTGTGGAGCGCGCTGTGCTTCGTGTTCCTGTCGGTCAACAACCTGCTGCTCTTCATCGACGTGATCGTGCTGCCGACGCAGGTCGATCTCCTGCCGTTCCGGCAGCTTTCGTCGATCGCGGCGGTCAGCGTCCTGCTCTACGGCTTCATCTGGGAAGCGGATTGAGGGAAACCCGATGTACCAATTCACCGCGGGCGCGATCGCGATGGGGTATTTCGTCGCCGGACTCTTCTTCCTGCGCTTCCTGATGCGGACGCGGGAAGGACTTTTCGCGATCTTCGCCTGTGCCTTCTGGCTGCTGGCCATCAACCAGACGCTCGTCGCCGTGGCGGGCGTGCCGCGCGAGGAGCAGAGCTGGATGTACCTGCTGCGTCTCGCCGCCTTCGTCCTGATCATCGTCGGCATCGTCGCCAAGAACATGCGCAACGAGCGCCGGTAGGTCAGGTGTCGTCGAGCACTCCGCGGACCGCCTGGGCGAGATCGCCCTCGCGGTAGGGCTTCGTGATGAACGGCATCGGCCGCTGTGCCGCCGAATCCGCGAACAGCCGGTCCGTATAGGCGGAAGTGAGCAGGACCTTGATCTCGGGGCGGCGCGATTGCGCTTCTATCGCCAGATCGCGTCCGTTCAGACCGCCTGGCATGGCGAAATCGGTGAACAGCAGATCCACCCGGCTCGATCGCGCCAGAAGTTCCAGCGCCGCCGGGCCATTCGCGGCTTCGAGCACGCTGTAGCCGAGTTCCTTGAGTGCGTCGACCGCGATCTGCCGGACCGCGTCGTCGTCCTCGACGGCCAGAACGATCTCGCCCGCGCGCGCGCGGGGCACGCCGCCCTGTTCGCCCGTGCGGTTACGCGCTTCCGCCGCCGCGCCTTCTGCACGCGGCAGATAGATGCTGAACCTCGTGCCGTGGCCGATCTCGCTGTCGAGCCGGATGTGTCCGCCGGACTGCTTGACGAAGCCGTAGATGATGCTGAGGCCGAGCCCGGTGCCGTGCCCCGCGGGCTTTGTCGTGAAGAACGGCTCGAACACGCGGTCGCGGAACTCGGGCGCGATGCCGACGCCCGTATCCGCGACGGTGAGCATGACGTAGTCGCCCGGCGTCAGCCCGTCAGAGGCTGCCGCTTCGCGCGGGCCGACGGTGGCGTTGCGGGTCGTGACGGACATGCGCCCGCCATCGGGCATGGCGTCGCGGGCGTTGACGACGAGGTTGAGGAGCGCCGACTCGATCTGCGTCGGATCGGTGTGCGCCATCCACAGGCCGCTGCCGGAATCGATGCTGAACTCGATGCTTTCGCCCAGCACGCGACGGACCATGTCGGCCAGGCCCGCGACCAGGCTGTTGAGGTCGACGGCCTGCGGCTGCAGCGGCTGGCGCCGCGCGAAGGCCAGGAGCTGACGCGTCAGGTCGGAGCAGCGCGTCGCGCCTTCCAGCGCCATCTCGATGCGCCGCTGTGCGGCGGCGTCGTTCGTGGGCATGCGCCGCAGGCGGTCGAGGCTGCCGATGACCACCGTCAGCATGTTGTTGAAGTCGTGCGCGATGCCGCCGGTGAGCTTGCCGATCGCGTCCATCTTCTGCGCCTGGATGAGCTGCTGCTCGAGGCGCCGGCGCTCGGTGACGTCGAGCAGCGTACCGAATATCTCCTTCGGCGCGCCCTGCTCGTCGCGCACGAGGACCGCCTGGTCGAGGAAGAACCGGTACTCGCCGTCGGCGCATCGCCACCGGTACTCGGTGGCAAGGGCGCCCGTGTCGCGCAGGCTGGCAAAGCCGCGCAGGACGCGGTCGCGATCCTCGGGATGGATATGGCTGGACCACAGATCGCGGCTGTCATGGAACTGCTGCGCCGTGAAGCCGCAGAGCGCGTGGATGTTGTCGCTGATGAATTGCGGCGCGCCGAGCTCGCGGCCCGGCTCACCGGCATAAAGCGCGATCGGCAGCGAGCGGATGATGACGGCCTGGCGCTCCTCGCTCCGCCGCAGCGCCTGCTCGGCGAGGATCTTCTCGGTGCGGACGCGGAAATTCTCCTGCAGCAGCCGCTGCTGCTGCTCGGCCTTCCGCCGCACCTCGTTCGTCTTGAGGAACAGGTCGACGAACACGCTGACCTTCGATTTCAGGATCTGCGGCTCGACCGGCTTGAACACATAGTCGACCGCGCCCATCGAATAGCCGCGCAGCATGTGCGCGTCGTCCTTGTTCACCGCGGTCAGGAAGATGATCGGGACGTAGCGCGAGCGCTCTCGCGCACGGATGAGGCCCGCCGTCTCGTATCCGTCCATGCCGGGCATCAGGACATCGAGGAGGATGACCGCGAAATCGTGCTGCAGGAGCTGCTTGAGCGCGTCCTGGCCGGAGCGCGCGGTGACGACGGTGCCGATGTCCTCGAGCACCCGCTCCATGGCATAGAGATTGTGATCGTCGTCGTCGACGATCAGAATCCGCGCACGCTCCTCCAGCGCCGGATCCGGCGTTTGCCCCTCGGTGGTGCTCTCGAGTTGTGTCGCCGCCATTATTGCCCGATCGGCGCTGCCGCGTCGGCGGCAGGCTGCCAGGAGGCATCGGAGACAGCGGGCCTGACCGGGGACCGCGCGATCCAGACTCGCAGCAGCGACAGCAGCAGGTCGATGTCGACCGGCTTCGCCACATAGTCCGAAGCGCCGGCCTCGATGCATTTCTGGCGGTCGCCCTTCATCGCCTTCGCGGTGACCGCGATCAGCGGCACGTCGCGGAGGTGCTCGTGGCGGCGGATCTCCCGGATCGTCTGGAACCCGTCCATCTCCGGCATCATGATGTCGATCAGGCCGACGTCGATGTCCGGCATCCTGCGCAGGATGGAGATGCCGTCGCGCCCGTTCTCGGCGTAGACGACCTCGACCTTGTACTGCTCGAGCACGCTCGTGAGCGAGAAGATGTTGCGGATGTCGTCGTCGACGATCAGGACCTTGCGTCCCTGCAGCGATGGCTCCTTCTGCCGGATCTGGGTCAGCATCTGGCGCCGGTCTTCGGACAGGTTGGCGACCGTCCGATGCAGGAAGAACGCGGTGTCGTCGACCAGCTCGTTGGCGCTCGTCGCGCGGCGTGCCTGCCGGTCGCCCAGATGGCGCGTGATCTCGGCGGCCTGGTTGCCGCGGTCTCCGTCAGGCGAATACAGGACCACGGGGGTGCGCATATGCGCGCCTTCGCCGCGCAGCCACTCGAACAGCTCCGCGCCCTGCTCGGCGGAGGAGGGCACATTGACAACAATGCAGTCGAACGTCCCGCCGCGCAGGAGGTCGATCGCCGCCGATCCACCGTCCGCCGCTTCGATGTTGACGTCGTCGCCCGCGATCATCTCCGCAACCTTCTTGCGCGAGACATCGTCCGCGTCGATTAATGCGAGATGCTTCACGCGCCGTTCGACGAACGATTTCAGGCGATCGAACGAGTCGGAGAGATCGTCGCGGGTCGCCGGCTTGCGGATGAAGCCGTAGGCACCCATGCCGAGCGCGCGCTGGCGCTCGATCCCGCCCGAGATGATCTGGATCGGGATGTGCCGCGTCTGCGGGTCGTGCTTGAGCAGGTCGAGCAGGGCCCAGCCGTCGATGTCGGAGAGGCCGAGGTCGAGCGTGATCGCATCGGGCCGGAACTTCTTCGTCAGGGACAGTGTCGCGCCGCCCGTGACCGAGACGACGCCCTTGAACCCGCGCTCGCGCGCGAGGTCCAGGAGCACGCCGCCGAATTTCAGGTCGTCCTCGATGATCAGGAGGACCCTGTCGCCGAGCTTGATCACCTCGCGGTCGTCCTTCACTTCCAGTGGCGCCACGAGCGCCAGGCCGACATCAGCGCCGGTGTTGACGTAGCGCGCCGGCGTTCCGGTCGGCGTCGTTGTCGCCTCCACTTCCGGCACGAAGTCGATCGGCACGAACAGCGTGAACGTGCTGCCGATGCCGGGCTTGCTCATCACCTGGATCTCGCCGCCGAGCAGGCGCGCGATCTCGCGGCTGATCGACAGGCCGAGGCCGGTGCCGCCGTACTTGCGGCTGGTCGTGCCGTCCGCCTGCTGGAACGCCTCGAAGATCAGCTTCTGCTTGTCCTCGGGGATGCCAATGCCGGTGTCGGTCACCGCGATGGCCATAGCGCGTTTGGCGGCCTTCAGAACCGGATGGTTCAGGCTCCAGCCGCTCGTCACGGTTCGGATGTCGAGAGTCACGCCGCCTTCGCGCGTGAACTTGAAGGCGTTGGACAGCAGGTTCAGGACGATCTGCTGCAGGCGCTTCTCGTCGGTCCGCACGCTGCTCGGGAGCGTCGGATCGAAATGCAGGTTGAAACGGAGGCCCTTGTCGTTGGCGATCTGGTTGAACGTGCGCTCCATGTGCTGACGCAGGTTGTCCAGCGGCATCTCGCCCATCTCGATCGTCACCGTGCCGGATTCGATCTTGGACAGGTCGAGGATGTCGTTGATCAGCGACAGCAGGTCGGAGCCCGCCGCGTGGATGGTGCGCGAGAACTCCATCTGCTTTTCGGTGAGATTGCCGAGCGGATTGTCGGCGAGCAGCTTGCTGAGGATCAACAGGCTGTTCAGCGGCGTCCGCAGCTCGTGCGACATGTTGGCAAGGAACTCGGACTTGTACTTGGAGGTGAGGGCGAGCTGCTCGGCCTTGTCCTCCAGTGCCCGCCGCGCCATCTCGATCTCGAGGTTCTTGCCTTCGACCTGCTTCTTCTCGTTGGACAGGAGGAGGGCTTTTTCCTGCAGCTCCTCGTTCGTCTGGCGAAGCTGTTCCTGCTTCTGCTTCAGCTCCGCCTGCTGGCTTTGGAGCTCCGAGGTCAGGAGCTGCGACTGCGTCAGCAGGCCCTCGGTGCGCATGGTGGCGGCGATCGTGTTGAGAACGATGCCAACGCCTTCCATGAGCTGGTCGAGGAAGAGCTGGTGGGTGTCGCTGAAAGCGCTGAAGGAGGCGAGCTCGATGACCGCCTTGATCTCGCCTTCGAACAAGACGGGCAGGATGATCACGTTCGCCGGTGACGCGTTGCCGAGGCCCGAGCCGATCCGCAGAAAGTCCGACGGGACCTTGGTCAGCAGGATCTTGCGCTTGTCGGCGGCGCATTGCCCGATCATGCCTTCGCGCAGCGCGAAGCGGGGCGACAGAACCTCGCGGCTCTGCGCACCGTAGCTGGCCACGAGGTCTAGCACCGTCTCGTCGTTGTCGCGGGCAGTGACGTAGAAGACGCCATACTGCGCGTTCACCAGCGGCGCCAACTCCGACATGATCAGGTTGGTCACCGTCGCCAGATCGCGCTCGCCCTGCAGCATGCGGGTGAAGCGGGCAAGGTTTGTCTTCAACCAGTCCTGCTCGGTGTTCTTGAGCGTCGTGTCCTTCAGGTTGCGGATCATCTCGTTGATGTTGTCTTTCAGGGCCGCGACCTCGCCGGAGGCTTCGACCGTGATCGACCGCGTCAGGTCGCCCTTCGTCACCGCGGTGGACACTTCCGCGATGGCGCGCACCTGCGTGGTCAGGTTCGCGGCGAGCTGGTTCACGTTGTCGGTCAGGTCGCGCCACAGCCCGGCAGCGCCGGGCACGCGGGCCTGGCCGCCGAGCTTTCCTTCGATGCCGACTTCGCGCGCCACGTTCGTCACCTGGTCGGCGAACGTCGCCAGCGTCTCGATCATGCCGTTGATGGTGTTGGCCAGCGCCGCGATCTCGCCCTTCACGTCGACGGCCAGCTTGCGCTTCAGGTCGCCGCGCGCGACGGCCGTGACGACGTCGGCGATGCCGCGCACCTGATTGGTCAGGTTGGTCGCCATCATGTTCACGTTGTCGGTCAGGTCCTTCCAGGTGCCACCGACGCCCTCGACCCGCGCCTGACCACCCAGCTTGCCTTCGGTGCCGACCTCGCGCGCGACGCGCGTGACTTCCGAGGCGAAGGAGTTGAGCTGGTCCACCATGGTGTTGACGGTGTTCTTCAGCTCCAGGATCTCGCCGCGCACGTCGACGGTGATCTTCTTGGACAGGTCGCCCTTGGCGACCGCGGTGGTGACTTCGGCGATGTTGCGGACCTGGCCGGTGAGGTTCGCGGCCATCAGGTTCACGTTGTCGGTCAGGTCCTTCCACGTGCCACCGACGCCCTTCACGAAGGCCTGGCCGCCGAGCTTGCCCTCGGTGCCGACTTCGCGCGCGACGCGCGTCACTTCCGAGGCGAAGGAGTTGAGCTGGTCCACCATGGTGTTGATGGTGTTCTTCAGCTCGAGGATCTCACCACGCACGTCGACGGTGATCTTCTTCGACAGGTCGCCGGTGGCGACGGCGGTGGTCACGTCGGCGATGTTGCGGACCTGGCCGGTCAGGTTCGCGGCCATCAGGTTCACGTTGTCGGTCAGGTCCTTCCACGTGCCGCCGACGCCCTTCACGAAGGCCTGGCCGCCGAGTTTACCTTCGGTGCCGACCTCGCGCGCGACGCGGGTCACTTCGGATGCGAAGGAGTTGAGCTGGTCCACCATGGTGTTGATGGTGTTCTTCAGCTCCAGAATCTCGCCGCGCACGTCGACGGTGATCTTCTTCGACAGGTCGCCCTTGGCGACGGCGGTGGTGACGTCGGCAATGTTGCGGACCTGGCCCGTGAGGTTCGCGGCCATCGCGTTCACGTTGTCGGTCAGGTCCTTCCAGGTGCCGCCGACACCGCGCACTTCCGCCTGTCCACCGAGCTTGCCTTCCGTGCCGACCTCGCGCGCGACGCGGGTCACTTCGGATGCGAAGGAGTTGAGCTGGTCCACCATGACGTTGATGGTGTTCTTCAGCTCCAGAATCTCGCCGCGCACGTCGACGGTGATCTTCTTGGACAGGTCGCCCTTGGCGACGGCGGTCGTGACCTCGGCGATGTTGCGCACCTGGCCCGTGAGGTTCGCGGCCATCAGGTTCACGTTGTCGGTCAGATCCTTCCACGTGCCTGCGACGCCCTCGACCCGCGCCTGGCCACCCAGCTTGCCTTCCGTGCCGACCTCGCGCGCGACGCGAGTCACTTCGGAGGCGAAAGAGTTGAGCTGGTCCACCATGGTGTTGATGGTGTTCTTCAGCTCCAGGATTTCGCCTTTGACGTCGACGGTGATCTTCTTCGACAGGTCGCCGGTAGCGACGGCGGTCGTCACGTCAGCGATGTTACGGACCTGGCCCGTGAGGTTCGCGGCCATCAGGTTCACGTTGTCGGTCAGATCCTTCCACGTGCCGGCGACGCCCTCGACCCGCGCCTGTCCACCGAGTTTACCTTCGGTGCCGACTTCGCGCGCGACGCGGGTCACCTCGGAAGCGAAGGAATTGAGCTGGTCCACCATGGTGTTGATGGTGTTCTTCAGCTCCAGGATTTCGCCTTTGACGTCGACGGTGATCTTCTTGGACAGATCGCCCTTGGCGACGGCGGTCGTGACCTCGGCGATGTTGCGGACCTGGCCGGTCAGGTTGGTCGCCATCGCGTTCACGTTGGTGGTCAGGTTGCGCCACGTGCCGGCGACGCCTTCCACCTTCGCCTGTCCGCCGAGCTTGCCTTCGGTGCCGACCTCGCGCGCGACGCGCGTCACTTCCGAGGCAAAGGAGTTGAGCTGGTCCACCATGGTGTTGATGGTGTTCTTCAGCTCGAGGATTTCGCCTTTGACGTCGACGGTGATCTTCTTCGACAGGTCGCCCTTGGCGACCGCGGTGGTGACTTCCGCGATGTTGCGCACCTGGCCCGTGAGGTTCGCGGCCATCGCGTTCACGTTGTCGGTCAGGTCCTTCCAGGTGCCGGCGACGCCCTGCACGCGCGCCTGGCCGCCCAGCTTGCCTTCGGTGCCGACCTCGCGCGCAACGCGCGTCACCTCGGCGCTGAACGAGGCGAGCTGGTCCACCATGGTGTTGACGATCTTGCCGATGCGCAGGAATTCGCCGCGCAGCGGCCGGCCGTCGATCTCGACCATCATGCGCTGGGTCAGGTCGCCCTTGGCGACGGCGCCGATGACGCGCGCGACCTCGGCTGTCGGCTGCACCATGTCGTCGATCAGCGAATTGACCGCGTCGATGCCGTCGCCCCATGCGCCGGTCGCATCGGCGAGCTTGCCGCGCTGCGTGATCTTTCCTTCCTTGCCGACGACGCGGGCGAGGCGCTGGAATTCGCGCGTCTTCTGCTCGTTCAGCTCGACGATCTCGTTGAACGCCTCGGCGATATCGCCGTCCATGCCGGTCAGGTCGGCCGGCAGGCGCACGGAGAAATCGCCCCGCTTGAATGCCCGCAAGGCTTTCAAGAGCTGGCGCGGCTCGAGCCGCTCGGAAGCGGAAACAGCGGCGTAATTCATCTCTGTTCCCCTTGGCACTTTCTCGGGCTTTATTGGTTCGGAGTCGTAGTAGAGTCGGCGTGTGGCGTCATTGCGGCGCGAAGGCGCGCGCGAGTACGCTCTCGAGCTGTTCGGGCGTATAGGGCTTGTTCAGCACGCCGACGGGCGAGACGCCGCGGCTTGTGGCCGAACGGAGCGACTCCGGATCCCCGGACAAAAGGACGCACCGGACGCCAAGCTCGCCCAGCGCCCGCGCGGTTTCGATTCCATCGACATCGCCTTTCAGGCGCACATCGACCATGGCGATATGCGGCTTGTGCTCGGCCGCAAGCGCAAGCGCGTCGCGCCCCGACGCGGCGATGCCGCAAACCTCGCAGTTCATCTCCGAGAGAACATCGGTGAGGAAGAGGGCGACGACCGCCTCATCCTCGACGACCAGAACGGTGCGGGAACGCGTCAGAGCTGTAACCACAGGTTCCGCGTCAGCCGCATCGCGGTGTCGGCCATTCATGCGCCCCCCTCAAGGCGTTGCACCCCGGTTAACCTGAACGTACGCACCTACCCAAAAGTTCCCGAAAATCATCGTATGGTGTAACCGGCGGTAGGCGGGACAGGGTTCCGCATCCGCCGTCGGCGGGGACGCTAGGGCAGACGCGCGACTTGGGTGATCGCGCTTTGCAGGGCGGAGGGGTCGACCGGCTTCAGCAGCACCGGCGCATCGCCGAACTCGGCCACCCGCCGCAGGGTCACCGCATCCCCCTGGCCGGTCACGAAGACGATCGGGGTGTGCTGGACCCGGCGGATGGTGCTGGCGGCGCTGACGCCGTCCAGGCTTCCATCGAGCCGCACGTCCATCAGGACCACATCGGGTTTATGCTGGATTGCCAGATGGATAGCCCGGCTTCCGGTGGTGGCGTGGCCAACCACCGTGCCGCCATGGTCGCGGACGATGTTCATGATGTCGAGGGCAACAACATGGTTGTCCTCGACGACCAGAACGCGGACCGGGCGGCTTTGCGGAGTGGCTAGGGAAGTCTCCTGCATAGCAAAGTTTACACACGTCCTGCGCGGCGATACCTACCGCGGTTACCAACCCACCACTGATGCTACCCCAGAACGCGGCTTTGACACTATCTGCAACGTGGCGCTGATAGGCCGGCATGGTAAACGTCAGGCTTCCTTACAGTTTTGCCGCCCGAGCGGAATTAAGCCTTTGAAAGGACAGGGGTGTTTAGATGGTCCGGAAATTGCTTCTGTAGGGATAGTTTTTGTCTAGGGGTGTCCGATGTCCATTCGTAAGCTCGTCATTGGAGCGTGCCTCGCCCTCCCGCTGCTGTCTGCGCCGGCCGTGGCCGCGCCGACCTATACCTGGACCTTGGGGACCAGCGGCAGCAGCAGCAGCGCCTCGGAGATGAGCTTTTCCGCCAGCGGCTATCCCAGCGAACTGGTGAAGGTCAGGGCCTATTCGCTGGCCGGAACCTCCTCCAGCAACAATTTCTCCGCCCAGACGGTCACGCGCTGGGATGGCGGTCTGGGCGTGCGCACGGCAGGCGAGAGCACCGGGTCGCCGCAGCACGCCACCGACAATTCCGGCAACCTGGAATTCCTGCTGTTCGAGTTCGACTCCGCCAACTTCAAGGCGACCGGCTTTGAAATCGGCTGGAAGGACACTGACGCCGACATCCAAGTCTGGGTCGGCGGCGGCAGCGCGCCCGGGCTGAACCTGGCGGGCAGCTCCAACGCCGCCTGCGGCAGCGCCTGCAATTTCTCCGAACTGAGCGCCCTCGGCTTCGTTCTCGCCGGTACCTACGAGAACGTCCAGGCCAACCAGTTCCAGGCCATCAACACGAACACCACCGGCCGCTACGTGCTGATCGCCGGCAAGGTGCTCAACAACGACAGCCTGAAGGACTACTTCAAGCTCAACAAGATCAAGGGCACGGAAACCACGTCGGTGCCTGAGCCCTCGTCGATGCTGATCGCCGGCGCGGCGCTCCTCGGGCTCGGCGGCTTCGCACGTCGCCGCCGCCAAGTCCGGACCTAGCTCACCCTCTTTCGCTGTCGGTCAGCCGGGCAGCGCCCGGAACTCGACGTCGTGCCCGTCCTTGCGGAAGCGGCAGCCCAGGAACCGTCCTGAGGTCGCATACCACACGACGCCCGACGTGAAGGACGTGACGTCCACTTCCGCGGCGTTCCCGGCGCTCGGCATCCAGTCGAGGGCCGCGATCCTCTCCGTGCCGACCCTGTGACGAAACAGGCGGCCGTCCTCGGGGTCGAGGACATGCTGCCGCGCCAGGATCTCGCGGTTCCAATACGTCGCTGGCGCCACGTCCCGCGGCAGCGTGGCGACATAGCTGCCGACATCGACCTGGAATCCCGCTTGCGTCGCGCGGCCCGCCACCTGGTACGACCGACCGTTGTCCTGGGTGTTGCTGTCGAACCCGACCAGCGAGCCGCCCTGCCAGATCTCGCGGCTTACGTGTTCGTAGCGGAAGAGCGGGATCGCCAGAAACCTGACGTCCGCCGTGCTGCGGACCGAGGCGACGCAGCGATCGCCGTCACGCGCAATCGACACCGTGTGCCGGCCGCTGTCGCGGCCATTGATGAGGATCGCATAGCTCGCCTGGGATGGGCCCGCCCCGGATGCATAGGCGTGTGCCGCGCGTCCCCATTGGAGGACGGCGGCACTGCCGAACAGACCAACCATGAATTCGCGCCGACGCATGACGATGCGGGAACAACGCGGCGCGCGCGATTTGAGGCCCGCCCGGCTGCGGTGCAACTGGGGCAAGCAGTCTGCTCAAACGGACAGGTCCACTTCGAAATCACGCGCGTCTAGGCCGGCAACGCACAGGCCGTGACGCAAGCGCGTGACGATTGCCCCTGGTTGGTGCGGGATTTTCCTGTAGTCAGCCCACCCGCGCGGCGCGTCAGGCGGCGTCGCCGTCTTCGATCGCGATCAGGTCTTCGTGGGATATCGCGATCCCGGCCGCGACGGCCCTGTGCAGATGGCCCGGCTGCATGGCGGGATAGCTCACGCGATAGGCAGCGCAAGCCACGTCAAAGGCGGTCCTCTTCCTCGCTCCCGCCGCCAGCGCACGGATGTAGGCCTGTTTCGCTGCGGAAACTGCTCGAGCGTCGAGATAGTCCATAGCGCGCCTCCCTCTCACCACACGAAGCCTACGCTGCAGCGACAGCGGAGGCTAGTGAACAGCCCGTGACAAGGCTCAGCCTGTTTTGCGACTGCAACACGCGGCTGCCGCCGCGACGAGACTCTTTCCCTAAATGGCAAGTCGCGCCGCAACCGACGGTAAATCGGGCAATTAAGGCGCCGACTACCGATGCGGGAACCGTGACTGTGAAACAGGCGTTTGCAGGCCCGGTTGCCGGAGAGCCGGTGAACGGTGGTGAAGGAGGACACATGTCGTTTCGAGTTGTTGCTGTAGCGGGAGCACTTGCCCTCGGCCTGTCGGCCTGTTCCGGCATGGATTCGACCGAGCAGCGCACGTTGAGCGGCGGTGCCATCGGCGCTGGCGCAGGCGCTGCGCTTGGTGCCATCACCGGCGGCAGCCTTGTCGGCGGTGCCCTGATCGGCGGCGCCGCGGGCGCTGGCGCGGGTTATCTCTATGACCGCGAGAAGCGGAAAGACGGCAAGTAACGCGTTCGATTCGAGGGCGCCGGTGCGGATCGCACCGGCGCCGCATCCTTTCACCTTGACTTGAGTGATGGCGTCGGGAACGGTCGCGCCCGCCAATTGCAGCGGGGGGATTCGTTGCCGGTCGTCGCGCGTCGCGCCAATCCATTCGGCGAAATCAGGATCGTCACGAACGAGCGGACCGGCGCAATCTCGTACTGCCAGGGAAGCTGGTATCAGAGCCGCGCCGATCGCTCGGGCGTGAGCCTGATGGGCTATATCCACGCGATCTTCGGGCTGCTGGCGGAGCTCGACGCGCAGCATATCGTGGTGATCGGCGGCGCCGGCGGGACGCTCGGCTCCATGCTCGCCCGCATCGGCAGGACCGTGACGATCGTTGATGTCGATCCGCACGCCTTCAAGGTCGCCCAGCGGTACTTCAACCTGGATCCGTCCATCGCCTGCATCGTCGGCGACGGCCGCAAGTTTATCGAGCGGTCGAAGGCGCGTTTCGATGCGGTGGTCATCGATGCCTATTTCCGCGGGACCGCGCCGGTCCACCTGTGCACGAAGGAATTTTTTGCCGCGGTCCGCCGGCGCCTGAGGCCGGGCGGCCGCCTGCTGTTCAATGCGATCGCCGGCGACGATCGCGACCCGCATCCCGACAAGATCGCTTCGGGCATGATCGAGGCCGGGCTGCCGGCACGCATCCTCGATACGCTTGGCGAGACCCACCGCAACGCGATCATCGTCGGCGGCGCGGGGCCGCGCCTGCGCCCGCCGCGCCTGCTGATGAAGCCCGCGACGATGACGGGCGATCTCACGGACGAGCTGCGCGACATGGTGTTCCGCGCGCCGCGCCCATGCGATGCCTTCACCGACGAGGACTATGCCGCCCCGCCGCGCAAGGCGCGGCGTTAAGACGCGCTATTGCAGCGGTATCGCGGTCACGGAGTTGTACGGCGAACCGTCGATCAGCTTGGTGCTCCAGACGAGATAGACCAGCACCTGCTTCTCCGCATCGAAGAAGCGGCTGACGCGGATCTCCTTGAACAGGAAGCTGGCGCGCTCGTCGAAGACGACCTCGCCCTTCCGGCTCTCCTCGATCTTGCCGACGATCTTGAGGGGGCCGGTCGCGCGGCAGGCGATCGACATGCGCGACGGGTCCTCGACCAGGTCCATGGCGCCCATCCAGCCGCCGGTGTCCGCGCGGCTGACATAGCAGGACGCGTTCTCGACCTTGGGGTCGTCGAAACGCTCGATCACGACCTTGTCGTTCGGGCTGAACCAGCGGATGGCCGTGCTGACCTCGCCGATCCGCTTCGGCTCGGCGCTGGCGCCTGTCGTAAACGCTGCCAGCAACCCGAGAGCCAGGGCACCGAGAACTGTCCGCATTTGCAAGCCTCCTGGGCGCGATCGCCAAGGCAGAACATGGCGATCAGCGCCCTGGAAACAAGAGGCGCGACGGTTCGGGTGGCGGCCCCTAAGCTATTGCCCTGAGCGCTTGCGCAGCGCCGCCGTCGCCGCCTCGTCCACGCGTGGCGGGGTGCCCGCGATCGCGACGCCGTACGCCTCGCGCGCATGCGCTACCGTCACCTTGCCCTCGAGCACGTCGCCGAGGACAAGCGCCGGGTCGCGCGCGAACGCGTCGCCGTGGCCGCCGGCGCCGGACAGGCGCAGCTTCAGCAGGTCGCCGCGCTGCACCGTCGTCAGGAATTTCGGCGGGTGCTTCTCCTCGCGCCCGTCGACGCGCCGGATCACCACGTCCGCCGGCGCGCCGGGCCCGCCACCCTCGAGGCCGTAGGCGAGATGCTCGCGGCGGTCGGAGCGGATCTGCAGGGTCGCATGCTTGCTCTTGAAGCGCAGGTGCCGCTCGACGGCGAGGCCGCCGCGCCAGCGCCCGGCACCGCCCGTGTCGGGCACGAAGCCGTAGCGCTCGATTGCGATCGGCGTGTCCGCCTCGATCATTTCCGCCGGGGTGTTGGAATAGTTCACCAGGGTGCCCGTGCAGGCATCCATGCCGTCATGGTCCGGTCCGCCGCCCCACGAGGCGAGCAGGAACTCGAGGTAGACGAACGACTTGCCGTCCTCGTCGACGCCGCCGAACGAGACGCCGACCTCCGGCAGGTTGGAGCCGCAGGCCGGCACGAGGTGCGGCACCGCCTGGGCCAGCGCGCCGAACACCGTGTCGGCAACGCGCACGCCGGTGATGCCGCGCGCCGCGACCGCCGCGGGCGGGCGCGGATTGACGATCGTGCCCTCGGGCGCGATCACCTTGATCGGCCGGAAATAGCCGGAGTTGTTCGGGATCGACAGGTCGACGATCGAGCGCACGCAGGCGAGCGCGGTCGACAGCGTGAACGGATAGACGCAGTTGATGGCGCCGCGCACCTGTGGCGCGGTGCCGGTGAAGTCGATGGTCAGGTCCTGTTCGCCGATCGTGACGGTCGCGACGAACTTGATGGCGCCGGGGTCGATCCCGTCGCCATCCAGATGGTCCTCGAACCGCCAGGTGCCCTTGGGCAGTTTGGCGATCTCGGCGCGGGTGAAGCGCTCGGTGTAGTCGAGCAGGTCGCGGCAGTACTGCTCGAACTCGGCGGCTCCGTAGCGCTGCGCCAGCCGGACGAACTCGCGCTCGCCGACCGTGCAGGCCGCGATCAGCGAGCGGATGTCGCCGATGACCTTGTCCGGGACGCGCACATTGCGCTCGATGATGCGGAACAGCGTCTCGTCGGGCAGGCCGTCGCGCCACAGCCGCGACGGCGGAATGCGCAGGCCTTCCTGGTAGACCTCGGTCGAATCGCTGGCGTTGCCGCCGGGGATGCGCCCGCCGATGTCGGTCATGTGCGCCAGCGCCGACGAGAAGCCGATCAGCCGGCCGGAGAGGTAGATCGGCTTGACCAGGACGATGTCGGGCAGGTGCGTGCTGCCGTCATACGGGTCGTTGGTGATGAACAGGTCGCCCGGCCGGATGCGGTTGCCGAACTCCTTCATCACCGCCTTCACCGCGAACGGCATGGCGCCGAGATGGAAGGGGAGGCAGGTGCCCTGCGCGATCATCTCGCCGTCGGCGAGGAACAGCGCGGTCGAGAAGTCCAGCGCCTCCTTGACGACGAACGAGCGGGCGGTGCGCGAGACGGTCAGCGCCATCTCGTCGGCCAGGGCGGCCAGCGAGTTCTTGATCAGCTCCAGCGCGAACGGGTCGCGCACGCCCGTCATGGCGGCGTGCGCGGCGTGGCCTTGCGATGATTGTGCGTGCGACATCGTCTATCCGATCTCGATCTCGATCGTGTCCCAGGCAATGCGGCGGACCCGCCCATCCGGCGGCACCACCGTCGTGCTGTCGAACTCCTCGATCAGCAGCGGCCCGCGCCGCCATTCGTCGTCCAGGTCCATGCGACCGCAGATCGTGGTGTTGAGCCAGCCGACCTGCGGCCCGAAATAGGCGCGCCGCGTGCCGCTGGCGCGCGCCTCGTCGCGGAAGCTGAGGCGGTCGGGCACCTGCCGCTCGGCCGACTGCGCGCGGGCGACGACGCGGATGTTCATCGTCTCCACGGTTTCCTCGGCGGAGCGGTAGCCGTATTGCTGTTCGTGCGCTGCTTCGAAGCCTTCGCGCAGGCGCGCTGCGCCGTCGGCATGGGCGACCGTCAGCTCCGAATTGGCGCCGACATAGCGCAGGTCGACCAGCCGCTCGAAGCGGTGGCTGGCATCGGCGAAGCCCTCCTCGCGCAGCACCGCCGCACCCTCGGCCTCGAGCGCCTTGAATGCAGTTTCGAGCGCCGCGCCGTCGAGCGCGTCGAGCCGGCGCTTGAACGTGCGCACATAGTGATGTTCGACATCCGGGAACAGCATGCCGAGCGCGCTGAACACGCCCGGCACCGGCGGCACCAGGATGCGCTTCATCTCCAGTAGCCGGGCCAGGGTCGTCGCATGGATCGGGCCGTTGCCGCCGAAGGCGAGCAGGGCAAAGCTCCGGGGATCCTGGCCGCGCTCGGTGGATACGGCGCGGAGTGCCCGCGCCATCATCGCATCCGCGACGCGGTGCACGCCCCAGGCCGCCTCCTCCAGCGAGATGCCGAGCGGCTTCGAAACAGTCGATTCGAGCGCCTGTACCGCCAGCTCGCGCCGGATGGGGAAGGTGCCGCCGGCCAGCGCCTCGGGATTGACGAAGCCAAGCACGACGTTGGCGTCCGTCACAGTCGGCTGCGTGCCGCCGCGCGCATAGCAGGCGGGCCCCGGCGCGGCGCCGGCGCTTTCCGGCCCGACGCGCAGGCCGCCGCCGCCGTCGAGGCGCACGATGCTGCCGCCGCCGGCGCCCACCTCGGCGATGTCGATCGCCGGCGTGCGCACGTGATAGCCACCGCCGCTGAGCAGACGCCCCGACATGTTGATGCCGCCGCCGACCTCGAGATGGCCGACGCGGTGGAACTTGCCCTCGTCGATCAGCGCCGCCTTGGCGGTGGTGCCGCCCATGTCGAAGCTGAGCAGGCTGATGTTGCCAAGCCGTCGCGCGAGTTCAGCCGCGCCGACGACACCGGCGGCGGGGCCTGATTCGATGATATGGATCGGCCGCTCGGCGGCGGCCGTGGCGCTCATGGCGCCGCCGCTCGACTGCATGATGGTCAGCGGCTTCGTCAGCTTGCGCGCGCGCAGGGCATCGTCGAGCCGGCTGAGATAGTGACGCACCACCGGCACCACGTAGGCGTTGACGACCGTCGTGCTGGTGCGCTCGTACTCTTTGATCTCCGGCAGCAGCTCGCTGGACAACGATACCGGGATCGCCGGGTCTGTTTCGCGGATCAGCGCCAGCAGCTTCCGCTCATGCGCGCCGTTGGCGTAGGCATTCAGCAGGCAGATCGCGAGCGCATCGACGCCGGCGGCCAGCGCCTCCCTGACGACCGCGCGCGCGGCCGCATCGTCGAGCGGCCGTTCGATCTCGCCCTGGCTGTCGATGCGCTCGGCGACCTCGAAGCGCAGGCGCCGCGGCACCAGGGTCTGCGGTTTCTGCCAGCGGATGTCGTAGAGGACCGGCATGCGCAGCCGGCGGATTTCCAGCACGTCGCGGAAGCCTGCGGTGGTGATGAGCGCCACCCTGGCGCCCTTGCCCTCGAGGATCGCGTTGGTCGCGACCGTGGTGCCGTGCATGATCTGCGCGACTTCCTCGGCCTTGATCTCGCCGCGTGCGATCGCGCCTTCGAGCCCCTCGGCGATGCCGCGGCCGTAATCGTCGGGCGTCGACAGGACCTTGGCGCGCTGGATGCGCCCGCCGGGATTCAGGTAGACGAGGTCGGTGAACGTGCCGCCGATGTCGATGCCGACTCTGGGTCCCATTCGCTTCGTCTCGCTCAGTGCTTGAGGCCGAACAGCGCCGCAATATTGTCGCCGAGGATCAGGTCCTTCTCCGCGGCGGACAGGAAGCTGCAATATTTGCGCACATAATCGACGCACTGGCGATACGTGCAGAAGCGCTCGACATTCGGCATGTCGGAGCCCCAGACCAGCTTCGATGCGCCGAACATGTCGCGCATCTCGCGGATCAGCGCCTGTGCCTCCGGATACGGGTAGTCCCACACGCCGCCCCACGAGATCGGGAACATGACCTCGATCAGCAGGTTGTCGCGCTTGTAGACGGCCATCGCCTCCGGCGGAATCTTCCACGAGCCGGTCTTGGCGAAATAGCCCACGGGCGGGCCCATCACCAGCACGAAGCGGTGCGACGGGAACCGTTGCAGCAGCTTGTCGAAGGCGAGCAGGTTGCCGAGATAACTCGCCTCGTCGTAGTTCGGGGTCGAGGACAGCTCGCACAGCACCGGCAGCTTGTAGCCGACGATCTTGTCCCAGAACGGCGCGTAGTCCTTGTGGTCGACGTTGCGCGCGTAGCCGTGGCGCGAGAAGTCCTGCGCGTAGTAGAGGCCTTTGAGCCCGAGCTTCGTCACCGCGCGGTCGACTTCGGCGAGCGTTTCCTTGCGGTCGACGGTCGGGTCGTCGACATGCAGCAGGCCGGTGAACCGCTCCGGATACTGGCTCTGGGTGAAGGCGTTGTAGTCGTTCATCGCGCCGTAGCCGCCGCCCGCCTGCAGGATGCAGTGGTCGACCTCGGCGTTGATCATCTGCGCGATCATGAATTCCGGCGGGCACACGATCTGCTGCATGCCGGCCGGCATGTACTGGACGAAATAGTCCTCGCCCTCATGGGTGAAGCAGAGCTGGCCGTACTCGCCCACGCGGAACTGCACGTCGGTGAGGCCGGCCCAGGTGTTGTCGCCGGGACGGAACAGCATGGTGGGCTTGACCGGCTTGCCGTCGCGCGCGCGGAAGGTCTTCGCGGACGGCCGCGTCACGACCTTCTGCAGGTACTTGAGATGGATGGCACTCGAAGGATGTCCGCACGGCCCCTGCCAGTTCTGGAACACGTGCGCGTGGCAGTCGACGATCATGATGGGGCGCCCGGAAGAGGTCGTCGCTGCGGATCGATCGTGTAGGGGCCGATCTCAGATCGGCCCCTACCTTGAACTTGCCGCGAGCGACGCCGCCTCAGGCGGCGCCGAGCTTCTCCATGTGGTGCTTGAACAGGCGATCCATCTCGCCGTTGACGACGACGAACTGGCCCCAGAAGTCGAGGAAGTGCTTCCATTCGTGGTCGCCGTAGCGCACCGCCCAGGTGTTGGGGCGCTTGTCGACCGGCCTGTCGGGCTCGATCACCACGGCCCATTGCGGATTGCGCTTGGCGAAGAGCAGCACGTCGCTGTCGCCGCTCATCCACACGGTCGCGCGCTTGGCGCGCACCGGTTCGGCGCCGAGCACGACCTGCCCGGTGGTGGTGATGAGCTTCGCCTTCGGGAACAGGATCGGGATGCGCGGCTCCTCGCTGCCGCCGGCGACGACGGAGAAAGTGACGTCGGGGCTGTTGAAGTCCTCCTGCGTCTTGTACTTGTCGGCGTTGTCCTTGTGCACCATGAGCAGGCTGCCCTTGGAATAGAGCGGCCCGACATAGTCGACGACGAGGGCGCGCGCGACGGTGTAGGTCAGCGACGAGCCGTACAAATCATAGTCGCCGCGGCGCAGGCCCACCGTCGAGTTGGCGAAGGTGACTTCCTTGTAGTCGACCTTGAGCTCCATCTCGCGCGCCAGGCGATCCACGACGTCCTTGTAGATGCCGCCGAGCTCGCCCGTCTTGGCGTCCTTGTAGAACCACGGACCGGTCTGCGAGTAGCCGACGCGGATCACGCCTTCCTTGCGCACCTTGGCGAGGGTCGAGTCCTCGCGGATACCCGTCTCCAGCATCTGCGCATAGACCTGGCGCGGCGAGGTGCCGGCCGCGATCAGGCCCGATGCGGCGCCCAAGACCGCCGCACCTTTCAGGAAATCGCGTTTGCTGGTGTTCTCGATATCGCTCATTTCTGCCTCCCGTTCGTTGAGCTGTTTCTCGTGATGCAAGCGATATGCCCGACGCACCGCCCGCTAGGTCGCGGCCCCGCGCGCCGTGATCGGCCAGAGCGCCTCGACCCGGCCGCGGCGCACGCCGACATACCAGTCGTGGAGATTGACCGTCGGATCGCAATGCCCGGGGATCAGCATGACCTTCTCCCCCAGCTTCGGCCGCTTGCCCGATTTCAGCTTCAGCTTGCCGTGCTCGTCGGACAGGCCGACGCATTCAAGATCGCTGCGGCCATGGACCCAGGGCGGGCCCTTCTCGAAGCTCATGGATTTGAGGCCGGCGTCGACGATCGCGCGCTCGTCGTTGGGCACGCTCATCACCGTCGCCAGCACGAACAGGCTGTGCTCGAAATCGTTGAAGCGGCCGCCTCCGCGCCCGCCGATGCGCGCATAGTCGACGTCCATGAAGATGTAGGAGCCGGTCTGCAGCTCGTTCCACAGGCCGCTCTGCCCTTCGATCGAATAGGTGCCGGTGCCCGCGCCCGTCACCACCTCGCACGGGATGCCGGCGAGCTTCAGGGCGTCCACGGATTTGCGCACCGAATCGGCCGCGCCGCCGATCGCCTGCTCGCGGTCGCCATGCGTGGCGAGGTGCTGCGCGGTGCCGTGATAGGCCTGCAGGCCGCGGAAGCGCAGGCCCGGCGAATTGGCGATCAGCTTGGCGAGGTCGACGGCGGCGGCACCCGGCTCGACGCCGCAGCGCTGCATGCCGACCTCGATCTCGACCAGGCCGTCGATCTGCACGCCGAAGTCCTTCGCGACTCGGGAGGCGAGGGCGACTTGCTCCGGCGCGTCGAAACACAAACCTATGGTCGCATCCGTTGCAAGGGCTGCAAGCCGTCGTAGTTTTTTCTCGCTGACGAGCTGGTTGCTGACCAGCACGTCCTTGACGCCGCCCCGCACCAGGGCCTCGGCTTCGCCGACCTTCTGGCAGCATTGCCCGACCGCGCCATGTGCGATCTGCTTCAGGGCAATTGCCGGCGATTTGTGCGTCTTGGCGTGCGGACGGAGGCGTACGCCGTGCTGGCGGGCGAAATCCGCCATCTTCCGGACGTTGCGGTCGAAGGCGTCAAGGTCGACGATCAGCGCCGGGGTGTCGATTTCGTCGATTGCGTCGCCGATGCGAGCCGGAACAGCGGTCATGTGTGATTGCCAAGCGCTGATATATTAAGACAGTATGTATCCCACATTCGACGCACTCGGAAAACACTGTTCCTCATATCTGCCATGCCCATCCCCGGACGGCGCACTGTCAAAGTCGGAATGCCGGATCGCGCCGGATGAGCGAGGCGCCCTGCATACGCGTCGTCGACGTTCACAAGCGTTTTGGGACGCTGGACGTCCTCAAGGGCGTGTCATTCGATGTGTACCGCGGTAGCGTCGTCAGCATGATCGGCGCGAGCGGCTCGGGCAAGAGCACGCTTCTGCGCTGCATCAATCATTTGGAGACGCCGACGGCGGGCGAGGTGTTCATCGAGGGCGAGCCGATGGGCGCGCGCGTCGATGCATCGGGCCGTCGCACGCCGCGGTCGCTGTCCGAGATCAACCGGATGCGCCGCGATCTCGGCATGGTCTTCCAGCAGTTCAATCTGTGGCCGCACATGACCGTGCTCGGCAACGTCATCGAGGCGCCGATCCGGGTCCGCGGGATGCCGCGCAAGCAGGCGCTGGAACTCGGGCACGCATGCCTGCGCCAGGTGCAGCTCGCGGAGAAGGCCGGCGAATACCCGGCACGGCTGTCCGGCGGCCAGCAGCAGCGCGTCGCTATCGCCCGTGCCCTGGCGATGCAGCCGAAAGTCATGCTGTTCGACGAGCCGACCTCGTCGCTCGATCCCGAGCTGACCGACGAGGTGCTGTCGGTGATGCGTGACCTGGCGAAAGCGGGCACGACCATGATCGTCGTGACGCACGAGATGGGCTTCGCGCGCGACGTGTCCGACCGCGTCATCTTCCTGCACGGCGGTGTGATCGAAGAGGACGGGCCGCCCGAGAAAGTCTTCGGCAGGCCGACCTCCGAGCGGTGCCGGCAGTTCCTCGCCAAGTACATCCACTAGGGCCGCCCGGTGTCAGACGCGCTCCTGCAGGCCTTCGATCCGCAGATGTTCTGGGAGTACCGCGTCGTCCTGGTGCGCGGGCTCGTCTTCAACTTCTATGTCTTCGTCTGCGCTGCCACCGTCGCGCTGGCGGTGGGGTTGATCGCGGCGCTGCTGCGCGTCAACCGCGCCTGGCCGTTCCGCTGGATCGGCACGTTCCATGTCGAGCTGTTCCGCAACGCGCCCGATTACATCATGGTGGTCTGGGTCCATTTCGTGCTGCCGCTGATTCTCAGCTTCATCCTGAAGCGGCGCATCGAGTTCGACCCGTTCGTCTCCGCCGTGATCGCGCTGGGTTTCGTCTATAGCGGCTATTTCGCGGAGACGTTCCGCGCCGGCATCCAGTCGATCCCGATCGGCCATACGGAAGCGGGCCGCGCCGTCGGCATGTCCGAGTTCCAGATCCTCTGGCGCATCATCCTGCCGCAGGTCGTGCGCCGCATGCTGCCCGAGGCGCTCAACCAGTTCATCTCCCTGTTCAAGGCGACGACGATCGTGTCGCTGATCGCCGTCCCGGACCTGATGTACCAGGTGTCCATGGTGATCCAGACGGAGATGCGGCCCCTGCCGCTCTATACCGGTGCGGCGCTCACCTATTTCTTCGTGATCTTCCTCGCCAGCACGGCGGTGCGCGCGCTGAGCGAGCGCTGGCGCGCGAAGATCTACGCCTGACGGGCCGCCATGGGGAATTGGGAACGCCTCGTCTGGAACCAGCGCGACCTGCTGCTCAAGGGCCTCGTGGTGACGGTGGAGGTCTGCCTGATCGCCTTCGTCTTCGCGATCGTCGCGGGGCTGGCGCTGTGCCTGATCCGTCTCTATGTGAAGCCGTTGCGCCCGGTCGCGATCGGGCTGATCGAATTCTTCCGCGCGACGCCGATCTTCGTGCAGCTCATGTGGGTCGCCTATGTGTGGCCGGAGCTGTTCGGCTGGCCCAACGAGTTTTTCACCGCGGGCTGGCTCGCGCTCGGCCTGCAGTCGAGCGGCTATCTCGCCGAAACCTTCCGCGCCGGCATCGAAGCGGTGCCGAAGGGCCACCGCGAGGCGGGGCAGGCGGTCGGCCTGTCGCACGTGCAGATCTTCCGGCGCATCGTCCTGCCCCAGGTCGGTCTGACGGTGGCGCCGTCGATCGTCAACCAGTTCACGGTGATCGTGAAATCATCGACATTGGTGTCGGTGATCACGGTTCATGACCTGATGTTCCAGTCGCAGCGGCTGGTGAACATCTGGTACGAGCCGATCGAGATCCTGACCGCCACGGCTGCGATCTACATCGCCTTCATCTTCTGCATCTCCGCGGCCGGCAAGGCGCTGGCCGACATGCTGCGCCGGCGCTTCGGCCTGGCCGCAGCCTAGGAGGCTGGTCCGCCTCCGGAACACTACCGGAACGGACAATGATTGCGAATGAGTTGCAATAGCAATGTCTGATGACCTACAGTCCGGCAGACCCGGCGGCGCCAGCCGCCGCCCCCGGAGCGAGAACACGCGTCATGAGACCTGCCATCGGACTGTGCGTCATCGGCATTGCAACCCTCGCGGCGCTTGCGCCGGCGCCAGCCCAGGAGACCCCGGCGAGGGCGGCGGGAATGTCGCTCGAGCTGAACAAGCTTGAGGACCGCGACGGGGGGTGCCGCGCCTATCTCGTGTTCGACAACCGGACGGACGCCAAGTTCGACAGCTTCAAGCTCGATCTCGTCCTGTTCGGCACGGATGGCGTCATCATCCGCCGGATGGCGGTGGAGGCGGCCCCGCTGCGCCCCGAGAAGAAGGCCGTGAAATTGTTCGATATCAACGGCACCGCCTGCAATGCCATCGGCAGCGTTTTGGTTAACGACGTTCTTGGCTGCCAGGGCGGGGAAGGCGATCCGGGCGACTGCATCGGCCGCCTGGCGGTCGGCTCGCGCGTCTCAGCCACGATGATGAAGTAGGGCGGGGCCCCCCGCCTCGGGGGGCGCCCTTCGCCTCGGCGGCTGCCGCAGACGCATTGCAGCCCCGTATTTGATGAGATTGAAAATGACTCGCAATCGCAATATTTTGCGGTCCAAGACGCAATGGTGGACACGATGAATGACTCGGTTCCGGTCGGTGTTGCCGCGGCCGTTCCTCACGACCTTTCGATGTGGGGGCTGTTCCTTCAGGCGGATCCGATCGTCAAGGGCGTGATGGTCCTGTTGGTGCTGGCATCCATCGCGTGCTGGGCGATCGTCTTCGACAAGATCGTGCGCATCATGCGCGCGGCGCGCGATGTCGAGCGCTTCGAGGCGGCCGCGCTGTTCGAGGGCGGGCTCGTCGGCGGCAGCCCGAAGGAAGGCCTTCCGGGCGCCATCATGATCGCGGGCGTGCGCGAGTGGCACGACCATGCCGACGGCGAGAACCGCGCCGAGCGGCGCGAGCGCATTGAACGCGCGATGCGCTCGGTCATGGTGTCGGAGCTCAAGCGCCTTGAATCGGGTCTGGCCTATCTCGCGACGGTCGGCGCCACCGCGCCGTTCGTAGGCCTGCTCGGCACCGTGTGGGGCATCATGAACAGCTTCACCGCGATCGCGCAGTCGCACGACACGAGCCTCGCGGTCGTGGCGCCCGGCATCGCCGAGGCGCTGTTCGCGACCGCGCTCGGCCTCGTCGCCGCCATCCCGGCGGTGATCGCCTACAACAAGTTCGCGACGGCGCTGGCCGGGCTTGCACAGCGCCTGAACTTGGCGATCGGCGAGCTCGGCGGCCGCATGTCGCGGCGCCCGGCGCTCGAGCTGGCAGAGGCGGCCCGCTGATGGCTATGGCCTCGCTCGATCCAGGCGATGGCGGCGGCGGGTATCGTCCGCTCGCCGACATCAATGTCACGCCGTTCGTCGACGTGATGCTGGTGCTGCTGATCATCTTCATGGTCGCGGCGCCGCTGATGATGGTCGGCGTCCCGGTTGAGCTGCCGCGCACGAGCGCCGCCAAGCTGGCGCAGCCGCGCCAGCCAGTGATCGTGTCGGTCAGCAGAGACGGCAAGGTCTTCGTTGGCGAGCAGGAAGCGCCGCCCGCCGAGCTGACGGCACGGCTCGTCGAGCTGCGGAGCAAGGATCCGAACGCGACGGTCTATGTGCGCGGCGACCGCTCGATCCCTTACGGGCGCGTGATGGAAGTGATGGGGCAGGTGGGGCAGGCGGGCTTCGCGCGCGTCTCGCTGATCGCCGAAGCGTCCTCGGGACCCAAGGTGCCGTGACACAGAGGGGAGCCACCGCGTTGCCGGAGCAGACGATCCTGCCTCAAGGTCCGCAGTGGCTCGCTGCCGCGCCCGCGCCACGCAAGCGCTTCCGGATCGTCGACTATCTGGGGACGGCCGGCTCCGTCCTCGTGCACGGCGCGATTCTCGGCGCGCTCATCTGGACGACGGATATTCCTCCGCCCTCGCTGGCGTCGGCGGTCGAGATGTCGATGCCCATGCCGGCGCTCGAGGACACTGCCGCCATCCACACGCCCGATGTCGTCACGACCACCGTGAAGCCGCCGGATGTCGTGCAGGAGCAGCCGACCGAGACCGTGCAGATGGCGCAGGCCACGCCGGACGTGATGCAGGAGGCAAAGCCGGAGGAGGTCACGCCGGCCGTCCTGCCGGAGGCCGAGCCCGAGATCGAGGTGATCGAGACGCGCGCGGTGGAGCCGCCGGTCGTCATTCCGAAGGCGCCGCGGCCGCGGCCCGTGCAGCAGCAGCAGGCGGCCGCCCCCACCCCGGTGGCACCGCCCGATCCGGCGCCGGCGCCAGCACCGCAGGCCGTGCCCGTGCCGCCGAGCCCCGCGCCGATCGCGACGCATGTCGCCGAAGCGGCGTCGGGTGCCGTGGTCGGGCCGCCGCCTGATTATCTGACGAAGCTGCGCGCCTGGCTGGAGAAGCACAAGCAGTACCCGCAGCAGGCCCAGCGCCGGCGCCAGCAGGGCACGGCATTGCTGCGCTTCACGCTGGCGCGCGATGGGAAGCTTCTCGCACACAGCATCGAGCGCAGCTCCGGCTTTCCGAGCCTCGATGAGGCCGTGGAGGAGATGATCGAGCGGGCGGCACCGCTGCCGCCGATTCCTCCCGACATGGATCAAGAGAGGCTGGAGATCGTCGTTCCGATCGCGTTCTTCCTGCGCTGACGGGCATAGAGGGGAAAACAGAGGGGAAAAAAGATGAGGAAATTGGTTGCCACAATCGCATTGGGCGCGGCGCTCGCCGCCGGCACAGGCGGAGCGTTCGCCCAGGGTGCGGACAAGAAAGCGGTCATCGGCACGTATGCCGATATCGCGCAGGCGATGTACGAGGACTCGCTGACGGGCGCTCGCAAGCTTCAGACGGCGGTCAATGCGCTCGTCTCGACACCCTCGCAGGCGAACTTGCAGGCCGCGCGCGATGCGTGGCTGGCGGCGCGCGTTCCTTATCAGCAGACGGAAGTTTACCGCTTCGGCAACGCCATCGTCGATGAATGGGAAGGGCGCGTGAACGCGTGGCCGCTCGACGAAGGGCTCATCGACTATGTCGACGCCGGGAAGTACGGCGAGGAGAACGATGAGAACCCGTGGTACACGGCGAACATCATCGCGCATCCGACCTTGAAGATCGCCGGCAAGACCATCGATGCGAAGGTGATCAACTGGCGTCTGCTGCGCGGCCTCCAGGAAGCCGGCGGCGTCGAGGCGAACGTGGCGACCGGCTACCACGCGGTCGAGTTCCTGCTCTGGGGGCAGGATCTCAACGGCACCGGCGCAGGGGCCGGCAACCGGCCATGGACCGACTACGCGAAGGGTTCGGCCTGCACCAACGGTCATTGTGATCGGCGTGGCCAATACCTTTCCGTCGCGACCCAGCTGCTCGTCGACGACCTGGCGTGGATGGCGAAGCAATGGCGCGCCGACGGCGAGGCGCGCGAGACGCTGCTGAAGGACGTGGACGTGGGTGTCGCGACGATCGCCACCGGAATCGGCAGCCTGTCCTATGGCGAGCTCGCGGGCGAGCGCATGAAGCTTGGCCTGATGCTGCACGACCCGGAGGAGGAGCATGACTGCTTCTCCGACAACACGCACAACTCGCACTACTACAACGTCGTCGGCATGCAGGTCGTCTACGGGGGCAGCTACAAGCGCACGGACGGGCGCGAGGTGAAAGGCCCTGGCTTCGGCGCGCTGGTTGCCGCGGCGGCGCCGGCGCTCGATACCGAGATGCGCGCCAAGCTCACCGCCACGCACGAGGCGATGGCCGCGCTCAAGAAGCGGGCCGAGACGGTCGAGCGCTACGACCAGATGCTGGCGGAGGGCAATGCCGAGGGCAATGCCACCATCCAGACCGCGATCGACCGCTTGGCCGACCAGACCAGGACGCTCGAGCGCATCGTCGCCACCCTCAAGCTCGACCGCGTGAAGTTCGAGGGATCCGACAGCCTCGACGCGCCGGAGAAGGTTGAAAAGAAGAAATGAAGCTGCTGTTCGCCGCCGCGATCCTGGTGCCGGTTGCCGGCGCGGTCGCGGCGGTGACCGGGTTCACGGCAGGCGAGGACCGCCCCGGCGGCGACGCCACAAGCTTCAAGCCGCGCAACGCCAACGCGTTCTCGCAGCCTTCGGCCAACATGACGTTCGAGCGTCAGCTCGACTTCAAGGTCGGCGACGGAATTTTCCGCAAGCAGTGGGTTTCGTCGCCGAGCTCGACCTTAAGCTCGGACGGCCTCGGGCCGCTGTTCAATGCGCGCGCGTGCCAGAACTGCCACATCAAGGACGGCCGTGGCCGTCCGCCGCCGGAAGGCGAGACGGCATCTAGCCTCCTGCTCAAGCTCGCCGTGCCGGCGCGTGACCAGTCGGAGCGCGATAGTCTCGCCCAGCACAGGCGCATGTCGATTGCCGAGCCTGTCTATGGCGGTCAGCTCCAGACCTTCGCCATTCAGGGCATCGACGCTGAAGGCGGAGTCAGGATAGAGGTGGAGCCCGTACGCGTTCGTTTCGGCGATGGTCAAGTCGTGACGCTGCAGAAACCGCGCTACCACATCACCGATCTTGCCTACGGGCCGCTCGCAGCCGGCACGATGGTGTCGCCTCGCGTCGCGCCGCCGATGATCGGCATGGGTTTGCTGGAGTTGATCCCGGAAGCGGACATCCTCTCGCGCGCGGACCCGGACGACCGTGACGGCGACGGCATCCGCGGCATCGCGCAGCAGGCGTGGAGCGAGGTCAACGGCCGGCTCATGCTCGGCCGCTTCGGCTGGAAGGCGACGGCGCCGACCGTGGCTGACCAGACCGCCAATGCATTCGCCGCCGACATGGGACTGTCGACGCCCACCTTGCGCGTCTCGTACGGCGATTGCACGGAGGCGCAGGCGATCTGCCGCAAGGCGCCGAATGGCGACGACGACGTCGAAGGCACCGAGGTGACAAAGGTGATGTTCGATCTCATCAACTTCTATGCACGCAATCTCGCCGTGCCCGGCCGCGTGAACGTGCGGGACCCGAAAGTGCTCGAGGGTAAGCGCCTGTTCGGTGCGATCGGCTGCGCCGCATGCCACGTGCCGAGCCACGTCACGGGCAGCGATCCGACCGAGCTCCATCTCTCGGGACAGACGATCTGGCCGTACACTGACCTGCTGCTGCACGACATGGGCGAAGGCCTCGCCGACGGCTTTCCCGAGGGTGCGGCCAGCGGCCGGCATTGGCGTACGCCACCGCTCTGGGGGCTGGGTCTGACCGCGACGGTCAGCGGCCATACGCTGTTGCTGCACGATGGTCGCGCGCGCAACGTCGAGGAAGCGATCCTCTGGCATGGCGGCGAGGCGCAGAAGGCCCAGGAGCGCTATCGCAACCTCTCCAAGGCCGAGCGCGCCGCCGTGCTCGCCTTCCTGAACTCGCTATGATGCGCACTATCCTCATCGCCCTGTTCATGTTGCTTGCGTCGGTCCCGGCGCGGGCTGCGCCCGACTACGCCAGCCTCAATGCAGAAGCAGTGCGCGCCCACGTGCTGCCGCGCTACGAGGCGCTCGCCGCGGCGACGGCACGGCTTGACGCGGCGGCCGCGGCGTTCTGCGGCGGCAGCCGCACCGATATCGCCGCTTTGCGCGAGTCCTGGCGCGGCGCCATGGCTGCATGGCAGGGCGTCCAGCACCTGCGCTTCGGTCCCGCCGAATGGTTCAATCGGGTGACGCGCTTCGCGTTCTGGCCGGACCCGCGCAATGTGACCGCGCGCCAGCTCGCCGATCTGTTCGAGAAGCGCGATCCGAAGGTGCTGGCGCCGGAGGGCTTCGTCACCGGCAGTGTCGCGGTGCAGGGGCTGTCCGCGCTGGAGCGCGTCCTGTTCGACGATGCGGAGGCGGCGAAGTTCGCGTCCGATCCCTATCGCTGCGACTGGGTGCGCGCCGTCACCGCGAACGTCGCCGGGATATCGCGCAGCATGCTCGCGGACTGGAATAGCGCGCCACACGATTTCGCGCGCGAGTTCATCGCCGCGAATGGCGGCGTTGCCGGCTACCGGAACGCCGGAGAGGCGACGCTCGACCTGTTCAAGAGCCTGCATACGGCGGTCGAACTCGTCGCCGACCACAAGCTGGCGCGCCCGCTCGGCGATTCGGCGAAGGCGGCGCGCCCGCGGCTGGCGGAAAGCTGGCGCAGCGAGTCGTCGCTCGCCAACGTGACCGCGAACCTAACGGCGGCCCGCGATCTGTTCGAGCGGCTGCGCCCCGGCGTCGCGGACGCCGCGCTGGCCAAGGAAATCATCGCGCGCTTCGATGCGGCCTCCGCGGCGGCGTCGGAGATACGCGGGCCGCTTGAGGACGCCGTCGCCGACCCCGCGCGTCGGCCGGCGGTCGAGCGGCTGCGGCGGGAGGCACTGGCCCTCAAGCGGATTCTCGCGGAGCGGCTGACCGTTGCGCTCGATCTGACGCTTGGATTCAATGCCCTCGATGGCGATTGATCGCCGCATATTCCTCGCCCAGGCCGGCGCAATGGCGCTTGTGCGTCCTGTCGCGGCGGCGCCCGTCGCACCGTTCCTGGCCGCGCGTGGCAGCGAGGGCGGCGGCTTCGTCGTCTCGCGTTTTGCCGCCGATGGTTCGATCGACTACGACATCGGCCTCCCCGGGCGCGGTCACGGCATGGCGGTGTCGCCGGACGGGCGCATGGCGATCGCCGTGGCGCGACGCCCGGGTCGATACTTGCTTGTCTTCGATATTGCAACCGGTGCGATCCGCCGGCTCGTGAAGGCGCCGGCCGACTTTGTTTTCTGCGGCCATGCCGCCTTCAGCGAGGATGGGCGGCTCCTCTACACGACGGAGACGCGCGAGGAGGACGGCACCGGCCATGTGGGCGTCTTCGACGCCCGGGAGTCCTTCCGCAGGCTCGCGAACTGGCCGACGCACGGCGACGACCCGCATGAGCTGCTCCTTGTCGACAGGTCGTTGGTCGTCGCCAATGGTGGCGTCGGGCCCGACGAGTCCCCGGCGATCGAGACGTCGCTCGTGCGCATGGACGCGCGGGACGGGCGCCTGATCGCGCAGGCAACGCCGCCGGCAGCGCTGCGGCAGGTCAGCCTGCGCCACCTCGCGCATGCGGGTGGGGGCGTGTTCGTCGCAGGGCAATATGTGGGCCCGTCGCGCGACCGGCCGCCTCTGGTCGCGCGCTGGGAGGGCGGCGACCTTTCGTTTCTCGACCTGCCGCGCGAGGATTTGAACCACCTCGCCAACTATTGCGGCAGCATCGCCGCGAATGCCGCCGGGACGCGCCTCTGCCTGCCGAGCCCTCATGGGGGAACGGCCCTGGTGATCGACCTCGCGGGCCAGGTGGTTCAGCGCTTTGCGGTCCCCGATGTTTGCGGCGTGGCGGCGCTCGGCGATGGCTTCGTGCTCACCGGTGGTCGAGGCGACGTCGTCGCGACCCAGACCGGAATCAATGCGACCGTGGCCGGCGCGCGTTGGGATAACCATGTGACGGCTGTCTCCCGCACCGCCCTGTGAACGGCGCCTTCGTGCGGTCGAATGCGATCTAGCCGGCGGCGGCCTTCAGCTTGCCGAATCGGTTGCGGAACCAGTCGCCGAGCATCTCCTTCTCGTACCGGAGCGGATCGCTCGACAGGCTTGTGCCGAGACGCATCTGATAGTTGAGGTCCATGACCGCCTCTTCGGCGCTGAGGACCGTCGTGCCGTTCTCCTCCAGGGTGTAGCGCATCGCGACCCGGGGCCAGGTCACGCCGCGCATGATGCGGACGTTGTACGCATAGGGCCGCCACCACTCGAACCGTCCGGCCAGGTCGATATCGAGGACATCGATCTTCAGCGTCTGGTTTGGCTTGAGGTAGCGCGCGCCCAGGCGCTCCAGATGCTCGCGGATGCCCTTGAGCACCGGATCGCGTGTCGCGGGGCCGTAGCCCCGATCCAACCCCGCGTCGCTATAGCGTTCGGGATGGACGAAGGCCACTTCGACGGCGGCCTGGGCGGAAATGGGCAGTGCCGCCAAACCGGCGAGAACCGCTATCGCTGCGATACGCATGCCTGCCTCCATACAATCGGTACGCACAGAGGACTTTACGTACCGACTCTAGCACAGGAGGGTGCGGGCGTGTGTCACTCCTCCGGCACCCACCCGTCCGGGCACAGCCGCAGGCGCGGGCATTCGAATGCGCCGTGAACGAGGCCGGGCGCGTGCGGCTCATGCGCAGCCAGTGCATGGCGCCAAGTGTTTCCCTGCTTCATCGCGACGACGAGGCCGGCGACCTCCGCGTCGATCCGGCGCATCAGGCGAAGCGCCGCGACCGCCGTCTGCCCCGAGCTGACGGCGTCGTCGACGATCAGCACGCGCCGTCCGCGGACGCGCGGCAGCAGGTTGGGGTCGACGAAGAGCATCTTGCCGGCGCCGGGCGTGGTCAATGAGCGCACCGGCTCTGCGAGCGCGTCGTCGTACCAGAACTTCCGTGAGTAACCGAGCGGCACGTAGTGCGGGTGGCCGAGCGCTTCCGCGACCAGGGGCGCGAACGCGAAGCCCAGCGTCGGAAGGCCGACGACAATCTCCGGCGCCATCGGTCGCGCCAGGTCAGTCATGAAGGCGGCAAGGCTGCGCACGACCTCGAACGACGCCTGATTTGCAATGAGCGACGCCACCGCGCGTGGCGGTTCGCCCGGCAGGCGCCGCACCGGCAGTTCGAGGATGCGGCCGTCCGGAAGGCGGGCCGGGTAGCCGTAGCGGAACGGCGGCGGAGTCGGAGCGTCCGAGGAGAGGCGCTGCCAGAATTCGGTCGTTGGCCGTACGAAGCCGTCGAGGCTCATCGATGTGACGTAGCAGCGAAGCCGCCGCCAGGCAACGGCATGCACGCGATGCGCTGAGCGCTGCCCAATTCCGCATCAGAGTGCCGCGATTCCGTTCAAAAGGACTCGCGGCAGGCGCGGGGCTGTGCGCAAATGGCGTTGGTACGGCGGTTGCATCGGTCTAGATCGAAAGTATACTGACGATCTCGGGATTGGATAAATGGCCCAGCAATTTGATCTTCTTCTGAAGGGCGGTCGCGTCATCGACCCGGCTGCGGGTGTAGATGGTCTGTTCGACGTCGCCGTGAAGGACGGACGCATCGCGCGCGTGCAGGCGGACATCGCCGCGGCCGATGCGGCAAAGGTCGTCGACGTGCGCGACCGGCTCGTGCTGCCCGGCATGATCGACACGCATGCCCATTGCTACCAGTATGTCAGCGGGCGTTTCGGCCTCAACGCCGACATGGTGGGCGTCCATTCAGGCACGACCGCGATCGTCGACCAGGGCGGGGCTTCGGTCATGACCTTCCCCGGATTCCGGAAGTTCATCGCGGAGCCCGCCGTCAGCCGCGTGTACTCCTTCATCTCGGCCTACGTCGTCGGCGGCCTGGAAGGGCACTATTACCCGTCGCTGTACAGCCCCGAAGGGGTCGATGTCGCGGCCACCATCAAGGTGGCGGAGGCGAATCGCGATCTCGTCAAAGGCATCAAGGCGCACGCGGAATGGGGCGGATTCGCCCGCTGGGGCATCGAGGTCATGCGCCTCGCCAAGGAGATCGGGCGCGGCACGAAGCTGCCCGTGTACATCCATTTCGGTCAGCTCTGGACCTTGCCCGAGAGTGGCGGCGCGCATGTCGATCCCGACACCATCCTGCCGAGCATCGTCGAACTGCTGGACGAAGGCGATATTCTCGCGCACCCGTTCTCGCGCCATCCCGGCGGCTTCGTCGACCGCA
>JAESGS010000356.1_pt1 | contig 42363 bp, 41 predicted proteins | sample 9269761 | NCBI WGS metagenome assembly JAESGS01 (sample SAMN15741799, study PRJNA653493) | algae metagenome | isolation source: Cyanosarcina radialis HA8281-LM2 and co-occurring heterotrophs from damp... | place: USA: Makauwahi cave, Hawaii | collected 2011-01-06 | reverse complement strand
TCACCCCCCTCCCTAACCCTCCCCCCCAAGGGGGGAGGGAACAAATCCATGAACCCCGCCCGACTCTTGGCCCGCCTCCCCCGCGCGGCCCTCGACGAACTGCCGGACACGCGGGTCGGTCGCCTCGGCCAGCTGGTCCGGCGGGCCGTCGAACACGACCTGCCGCTCGCCGTCGGCCAGCTTCGCGAGCGGGTAGAACATCACCACCCGGTCCGCTACCTTCCGCACCGTCCGCATCTCGTGCGTCACGATGATGCTCGTGACCGGCCGCTTCTCCCGCGTTTGCAGGATGAGTTCGTTAATCACGTCCGTCATGATCGGGTCGAGGCCGGTCGTCGGCTCGTCGTACAGCATCACGGCCGGGTCGAGGGCCAGCGCCCGCGCCAGCCCGACCCGCTTCCGCATCCCGCCGGACAGCTCGCTCGGCATCTTCGCCTCGGACGCCTCCGGCAGCCCGACCTCCTTCACCCGCTCGCGGACCCGCTTCTGGATTTCGTCCGCGGACACGCCGCCCTTCGCCTTCAGGCCGAACGCGACGTTGTCGAAGACGCTCAGGCTGTCGAACAGGGCGGCGCTCTGAAACAGGAACCCGACGCGGAGCCGCATCGCGGTCAGTTCTCGCTCGCTGAGCGACCGCAGGTTCTTCCCCTCGAACAACACCTCGCCATCGGTCGGTTGGAGCAGGCCGACGATCAGTTTGAGCGTGACCGTCTTGCCGCACCCGCTCTCGCCGATGAACGCGACCGTCTGTTGCGGGAAGATGTCCAAGCTCACGTCGCGCAGCACTTGATGCTGCCCGAACCGGACGGAGACGTGTTGCAGGCGGATGAGGGGTTCGCTCATAGCGGCTTCGCCCCGGTCGGCGGCCAGATCATGTCGTGCAGGGTGTTGGCGAACAGGCCGAAGACGAAGTCCATCGCGAGGATGGCGATGAACGAGACGACGAACGCCTGCGTCGCGGCCCGGCCGACGCCGGTGGCCCCGGCCGCCCCGTGGAACCCGCGGTGGCACGCGATCAGCGCGATCACCCCGCCGAACGCGACCGACTTCGCCAGCCCCACGAACACGTCCCACAGGCTGACGAACGCCCGCGCGTGCTCCCAGTAATGGTACGGGTCGATGCCGTAGACCCGCAAGCAGACGACCGTGCTGCCGGCGAGGCCCATCACGTCCGCGACGACCGTGAGCAGCGGGATCATGAGCACGCACGCCAGGAACCGCGGGGCCACGAGGTACCGGACGGGATCGACGCCCAAACACGCCAGCGCATCGAGCTGTTCCGTGACCCGCATCGTGCCGAGTTCCGCGGCCATGGCGCTGCCGACCCGCCCCGCGAGCATCACGGCCGTCAGCACCGGGCCGAGTTCGCGGACGACGGACATGTTGATGATGGCCCCCAGCGACGTGTCGAGGCCGACCTGATGGAGCTGGGTGTACGCCTGGACGGCCAGCACCATGCCGATGAACGTGCCGGTTACAGCGACGACGCCGATGCTGCCGACGCCGATGCTGACGCACTGGGCGAGTAGCTCGCGGGGCTTGAAGTGGCGGGTGACGAGGCCGGCGGCGGCGCGGGCGGAGAACGCCGTCCAGTCGCCGAGGGCGACGAGCGCGTCGGCGGCGGCCGCGGACACGCTGGCGGGCGTGACCGGCGGCAGAACGGCATCGTCGGCGGCCGCGGCCATGCGGACGGTCCCTGTCGGGTGCGGGCGGAATCCTTCCCATCGTATACGTCGGCCGCCCGCCGCGAGCGGCTGTCGCGGCGGTGGCGGCGGTGGCGGTCCGGTACGCGGGCGGGGCGGCACAACCGGCAGGACCGGATTCACCCGCCGAAGAACAGGAGGGCGATGTTCGCGTAGATGACGATGGCCGCCACGTCGCTGAACGTCGCAATGGCCGGGCTGGACACGAGCGCCGGGTCGCCGCCGAGGCGGTGGATGACGAGCGGGAGCATCGCCCCCAGGAGCGTGCCGCAAAGACAAACGGCCACGACCGCCGTGCCGAGTACGATCGTCAATTTCACCAGGATGTCGTCGGACGGTATCAGCGAACTCGGCGTGAGGAAGTACGTCCGGAATAGCGCTAGGAGGCCGAGGGTTCCGGCGAGGGCGAGGCCCATTAACACCTCCCGGCCGAGGACGCGACGCCACTCGTAGGGTCGGATTTGTTCGAGGGAGAGGGACCGCACGACCAGGGTGGCCGCCTGGGACCCGGCGTTCCCGCCGACCGACATCACGAGAGGCAGGCACGCGACCAGGGCGGCGAAGGCGCGAATCTTCTCTTCGTTCCAGGCCATCACGTTGATGGTGAACATCTGGATTAAGAAAACCAACGCGAGGACCTGCACCCGGCTCAGCCACACCAACCAAAATCGGGCTTCCAGGTAGTTCCCTTCGATCCGCCCGACGCCGGCCTGTCGCTGCAAGTCTTCCGTCGCCTCTTCCTGGATCACGTCGATCACGTCGTCGTGCGTGACGATGCCGAGCATCCGGCCCTCGGCGTCCGTCACCGGCATCGCGATGAAGTCGTACCGCGCGAGGATTTGGGCCGCCTTCTCCGTCGGCTCGTCGTACCGCAGCGTCACCACCTCGTCCCGCACCAGGTCGCGGATCGGCGTGTCCTTCGGCGCGAGGATGAGGTCCCGCAGCGACACGACGCCGAGCAGCTTGCGGGCGCGCTTCCGCGCGTCCGGGCGGCCGCCCGGCGGCTCGTCGAGGACGTAGATGTAGTAGATCGTCTCGCGGTCGCCCGCCTGAGTCCGGAGTTGGTCGATGGCTTGCTCGGTCGTCAGGTCCGGCCGCAGCCAGGCGTAGTCGGTCGTCATGATCGCGCCGACCGTGTCCGCGCCGAACTCCACGAGCGCCGCCACGTCCTTGCGGTCCGCCTCGTCGAGCGTGGCGAGCAGCTTCTCCCGCAGGACGGCCGGGGCGCGGCGCATCACGTCCACGCGGTCGTCGTGCGACATCTTGCCGACGAGCGCCCCGACCTGCGGCCGGTCCTGCGCGAGCATTTCCAGTTGAAGCGGGTGCGGCAGATACTCGAAGATCGCGGCCTGGTTGCGAACGTCGGCGTGGCTCAGCACGTCCCAGATTTGCTCGGGCGGGAAGCCGTCGAGGACGGCCGCCATCGTTGCCGGGTGGAGGTCTTCGCAGAACGCGCGGAGGCCGGCCGCGTCCTGCTCTTCGAGCATCAACCGGACTTCGGGGGTGAACAGCGGGTCGGCCATCGGGCGGAACCTGAGAGTGCGCGAGCGGCGTCCGGCTGTTCTACACACTCCGTGCTACTGCCGCCGCTCCCCGCGGTCGCCGCCGGGCCGCCGCTCGCGCTCGCGGTCGCCGGGCGGGCCGTCGGGCCAACCGGGGCCGCGGGGCAGTTGGAACTCGGCGGCGCGCTTCCTGGCCTGCTCGGCGACCGCCGGCTCGTTCGCCCTGTCCGCCATGGACGCCAAAACGCGGTAGACCATCGGGTTCATCGGCGGGCCGGGGTCCGCGAGTTCCACCGCCCGCCGGTAGGTCGCGTACCGCTCGTTGAGCAGGGAGGGGTTCTGCGCCCAGAACGGGGCCATCGCGGCGACAGACATCGCGTACTCGCGGGACACGTCCGGCGAGTCGGGGAACTTGAGGATCAGCCCGTCCAGCATCTCGACGGACCGGCGGACGGCCGCCTCCGCCTTCTCCGGCCGGCGGAGGAAGAAGTTGAGCTGCCCGACCTTGCGGTACGCCTTCGCCGCGTCGAGTTGCAGCTTCGGGTTCGTCGCGTTCTGCTCGGCGAACTTTTCGTAGAAGGTAAGGACGGCCTCCAACATCGCGCTCGTGTCGTTGGCCGGCTGTTGGAGATTCAGGCCGCCGGGCCGCATCCGCGGGCCTTCGTCGCCGGGCCGCGGTCGGCCGTCCCCGTCGGGCGGCTTGGTGTCGTTCCGCCGCGACCCGTCGGGCGGCTTCGGCTCGCCCTCGCGCGGCCCGCCCGGCGGGCGGTCCATTCCTCGGGGGAACTGGACCATCATCGGCCCGAACGGGTCCGGCCCGCCGCCCGCCGCCTCGAACACGGCCTCGAACGCGGCCAGCGACAGCGCGAGGTTGTCCGACAGCTTCTGGTTCGCCTCCTTCGCGTCCTTCAAGAGTTTCTGCTCGTTCGCCAGCGCGTCGCGGGTGCGGGTGTAGCTCACCCACCCGACGGCGGCGGCGAACACGAGCGCCGCCGCCGTCACCGCGGACAATGCCGCCAGGATCGGGTTCCGCTTCGCCCACAGCCACGCCCGCTGGAACACGGACGACCGCCGCGCCCGGATCGGCTCGTCGTGCAGGAACGCGTCGAGGTCGTCCTCCAGCTCCTGGGCCGTCGCGTACCGGCGGTCCGGCTCGCGGGCGATGGCCTTCAGGATGATCGTCTCCAGGTCCCGCGGCACGCCGGGGTTCAGTTGCCGCGGCGGCGGCGGGTCGTTGTCGCTGATCTTGCGGATCAGCACGGCCGGGTTCGAGTCGTCGAACGGCATCTTGCCGGTGACGAGTTCGTATAGCGTCATGCCGAGGCCGTACACGTCGGTCCTTGCGTCGGCGACGCCGCGGAGCGCCTCCGGGGCCATGTACGCGATCGTGCCGAGCAGATCGCCGGTGGCCGTCAGCGATTCGCCGTCGGTCAGCTTCGCCAGCCCGAAGTCGGCGACCCAGACCGTGCCGTGGTGGTCGAGCAGCAGGTTCCCCGGCTTCACGTCCCGGTGCAGCACGCCCTGCTCGTGGGCGTACTGGAGGGCGTTCGCGGCGGCCCGGCCGATACCCGCGATCCGCCGCCACTGGTTCGGGTTGACCAGCGCCTTGGACGCCGGCCCCACGTCGGACGTGTCGCGGGTCCGCCAGTTGGCGATCACGTCGTTCAGCCCGCAGCCGGGGATGAACTGCATGACGAAGTACGGCACGCCGTCCTCCTCGCCGACGCCGAAGACGGGGACGATGTTCGTGTGGTGCAACTTCGCTGCGACCTGGGCCTCGCGGAGGAAGCGTTCCCGGCGGACGGCATCGTTACGGCCGGGCAGCGGCAGGAGCTTCAGCGCGACGCGGCGGCCGAGCGTCTCCTGCACCGCCTCGTAGACGACGCCCATCCCGCCGCGGCCGAGTTCCCGGACGATGCGGTAGTCGCCGAGCTTCGTGGGCGCGTCCTGGGCCGGGTGGACGGTCGGCAGCGACGACGAGTGCTTGTACCGCTTGAGCATCTCCATCTGGGCGACGGCCGGGAGCAGCTCGCGGAGTTCGTCGGCGAGGGCCGGATACTTGTCGGCGTACTGCGTGATGGACGGAACTTCGCCGCGGCGGCAGCGGTCGGCGAACTCCTCGGCGACGAGATCGAGCGGGTCCCGCTCGGCGGTCGTGTGCATGGCGAATCTTTCTGGAGTGTGCCTTCAGTGTAATTCGCCCGGCCGCGGCGGGAAGCGGGCCATCGGTGATAAACGCGAAGCGGCGGGCCGCAGGCCCGCCGCTCATGGATTTTTCAGGGGAACGTCGCGAGTTTCGGTACTCCGAAACAGGTAAGGTGACTTCCAACGGCATTCATGTCTCTGGAAGTCGTGTCGGCTTCTGCATCGCCTCGAACTCTCCCCGTGTAACGGCACGGCTCCGCCCTTTTTCGATGCGCGTCTGTTGATCCTCCGCCTCGTTCGGGTCGAATCGTCGGGCCTTGTTCCGTTGTACGGTGGACAGCACGACCCAGACCAAGCCCGCGAGCAAGAGAACCGAACCTGCCGTAACCAGCCGCGACAGCGCATGGTCGCTTGGCCGTTCGTGGTAATTGACACCCCAGTACATGGCGCTGACGAGAGCCAACAGACCGACGAGAAGAGCCATTACCACGGCCATGACAGGCCACGGGGATCGTGTTTCGATTAACTTCGGAAACATGAACGCTTGGTAGTGCCCGCACATGGGGCAAGGGACCGGGTCGAAGTCGTTCGCCAAGTACTGCCCGAGTATGTCTTGAGCACCAGATTCGGCGTTGTCCTGTGCGGTCTCCGCGTACAGCCCGTATACGCTCGTGCCGGCCCCAACCCCCTCGCGCTCGAGTACGTAGACGTACTCGGTTTTGCAACTTTCGCACGGGACAAGTTTCAAGACCCGTCCCCGCACGGTTGCGGTGTAGTTCGTCCAGAAGACGACAATCGGGATCATGAGCGAACTCCCGTCCAACGGGCGTGCCTCCATGCCTCAATCGACACCCTATCATTTCTCGCGGCAACGTCGCCAGAAGCGTCCGGTTGCCCGAGAACTAGGAAGCATAGACGTAGGTTTCGTCAACACTCATCTGCCCCAGCCGGGGCCGACGGCTTCGCGTAAGGATCGGCGCACCTCCGGTGCCGCGAATGTCGAGCAAGTCTTTCGCGATCGGGTTTTGAGGGCCGATCAACTTGACATCGAACGGGTCAATGCCGAACGTCGGGTTCGCTTGAATCGTGGTAAAGACCGTCCCGTATGCTTCGGTTATCCCGCGGTCGTCCACGTCACGGGACGCGATGTAGAGATACCAATCGCCGCCGTCGGTCGATTTCGTCCAACCGCTCACGGCGACATCGAACCCGGCATTTCGCAGCGATTCCACGAGAGCCTTACCGCCGTCGATCTGCATTCCTACCAGTGTGTCTTGACCCATTGCAGCACCCCGTGGTTCGGTTCCCGGATGGCTTCGATGAGAAGGGTCGCTTCGGCGACCGTCCACCGCATGTACCGAGTTTCTTCGCTCCAGTCCTTCACGGTCAACCAGTTCGCGGCAAGTTTTGGATCCGTAGCCATCGCCGCTCTCCTGGCTTGTTCGAGGCCAGCTTGCGTAACCAGGACTTCCGGATTGTGCGTGAAGCACTTCGCGGCGAAGTTCTTGTCCGGGAAGTCGTACTGGGCCGTCAACTTCGCGATGCACGCCTTCAACGCACACTCGACCGCGTACCCGGCCAGGTAATATGCGCCGTCCGGCATCGGCGGCGTCAGCCTCAGCAGCGCGACCGCTTCAGTCAGTCGGAGGTCGGCGAGTTGCTCCAAGTCCGCCTTGTTCACTCGCCGCCCTCGTTCATGATTCTAGCTCGGTAAACGCGCCAGGGGCGAGAGCGGACGCAACAGCACTCCGCCTCGCCCCAGGGTAACGATTCCCGCATGGCAGGTCAAATCGCTCACTTCTCCGCGAACGCCCACAGGTGGTTGGCCGACCGCACGTACAGCACGTTGCCCGCGATCGCCGGGGTCGCGGCGACGCGCTCGCCGAGCTTCGGGTTCTTTGCCGCCACGTCCGGGACGGCCTCGCCGGCCTTGAAGACCGTGAACGTGCCGTCGTCGAGCGTCACCGTGTAGATGTGGCCGTTCGCCGCCACCGGGGAGGCGTAGTACCGGCCGCCGGCCGCCGCCCGCTCCTGCACGTACACCTCGTTGCCGGTCTTCGCGTCGTAGGCCGTCACCAGGCCGCCGTCCTTCACCATCACGTACTGGCCCTTGTACAGGATCGCGCTCGGCACGTAGGGCAGGCCCTTCGTCTTCCGCCACAGGACGTGCGTTTTCGTCACGTCGCCCTTGCCGCCGGCCTTCACGGCGAACGCGGCGTTCTTCGCGGTGCTCATGAACTTCAGCGTCGCGTCCCACTCCTCCTTCGTGATGAACCCGTCCTTGTCTGTGTCGTTGTTGTCGAAGAACCCGGTGAGGAACGATTGCTCCGACTCGGCCTTGCTCAGCTTGCCGTCCTTGTCCTTGTCGGCCTCCAGCAGCTTCGCGAACGTCGGCATCTGGAACTCCTTGTCCTCGGCGTCGCCCGGCGACCACCCGGCGAAGTAGATCGCGCCGTCGCCGACGACCGGGGTGGTACACGCGGCGGACGGCATCCCGGCCACGCTCCACTTCTCCTCCCCGGTCTTCAGGTCGTAGGCGATGAACCGGCCGTACCCGACGCAGAGGACCTGCTTGCCGCCGTCGGCTTCCAGAATCGTCGGCGTGCCGTAGCTGGTCGGCGACTGCCGCTTCGTCTCCCACACCCGCGACCCGGTGGCGGCGTCGATCGCCAGAATCTTCGGCTCCTTCGTCTCGTCGCGGAGCAGCACCACGAGTCCGTCGGCGAGGATGGGCGACACGCCGGTCCCGAAGTCGGCGGCGGTCACGGCCGGGGGCAGGTCGTACTTCCAGAGGAACTTGCCGTCGGTGTCGTGGGCGAACACGCCGCAGGAGCCGAAGTAGGAGACGACGACCTTGCCGTCGGTCGCGACGCTCGACGCGGCCGGGCTGCCCTCGGTCTTGTGGAAGGCTTCGAGCTTCGCGGCCGGGGACTCCTTCCGCCAGAGTTCCTTGCCGTCGGCCGTCGCGTAGGCAACCGTGTAGAGCTTGTTGTTGTCGAAGGCGGTCAGGAAGAGTTTGTCCCTCGCGACGACTGGGGACGACATGCCGGGGGCGACGGGGACTTTCCACTTCAGGTTTTTTTCGGGGCCGAACTGCACGGGCGGCTTCTCGGCGTCGGCGACGCCGGACCCGTTCGGCCCGCGGAACTGCGGCCAGTCGGCCGCGGCCACGGGCGACAGCGAGAGGACCAGCGCCAACCCGGCGCGCACGCACTTGAACATGGGGAACCTCGTTCGAGACGGTGGGCGAACACGGACACCGGCGCAGACATGACCGGAAGATTACCGCGCGGGTTCGGCGGGCCTTACAAGAATTTCTCGCGCGGCCTTATCTGCCGCGTCGAGTTCGTAAACAAAGTGCGTGCCGCGTTCCCTTCTCGGAAGCTCACCATGCGTCGAACGAAGATTGTCGCCACGCTCGGGCCGGCCACGGACGACCCGGCGGCGCTCGAGGCCGTGCTAAGGGCCGGGGTCGATGTCGCGCGGATCAACTTCTCGCACGGCGTCGCCGACGAGCACCTGGCGCGGGTGCAGCGGTTCCGCGACGCATCGCGGCGGGTCGGGAAGGTGACGGCCGTACTCGCCGACCTGCCGGGGCCGAAGCTGCGGTGCAAGATTCCGGCGGAACGTCCGCTCGCCGTCGGCGACCAGATTTCGTTCTCCCTCAACGACGCCGTCGTCGATCCGAGCGACATCGTCATCACGGAACCCGAGTGCCTCGTGGACGTGCGGCCGGGGCAGCGCGTCCTATTGGACGACGGCCGGCTGCAACTCGAAGCGGTGAAGGCCGACGGCGGGCGGCTGTTCGCGAAGGTGCTCGTCGGCGGGCCGCTGAAGCCGAACAAGGGGATCAACCTGCCGGACACGCCGCTGTCGATCTCGGCCGTCACGGACCGCGACCGGCTGGCCATCGAGGTCGCGGTGAAGGCGAACTGCGACTGGCTCGCGCTCTCGTTCGTCCGCGGGCCGGAGGCGGCGGCGGAGCTTCGCGAGGTCGCGGCGACGTTCGGCTACCGCGGCCCGGTGCTGGCGAAGATGGAACGGCCGGAGGCGGTCGAGCGGATGGTCCCGATCATCCACGCATTCGACGGCCTCATGGTCGCCCGTGGCGACCTGGGGGTCGAGATCCCGCTCGAACAGGTGCCGATGGCGCAGAAGCGGCTCATCGCCGAGGCCCGGTACGCGGGGAAGCCGGTCATCACGGCGACGGACATGCTCGACTCGATGCAGAAGAACCCGCGGCCGACGCGGGCCGAGGCGAGCGACGTGTCGAACGCCATCTTCGACGGTACGGACGCCGTCATGCTGTCCGGCGAAACGGCCGTCGGCCAGTACCCGGTCGAGGCCGTGAAGTGCATGGCCCGCATCGCGGAGGAGACGGAGCAGCACCTGCGGGCCACCCGGCAGCAGCGGCCCCCGCGGGCGTCCTTCCACCAGGTCAACGACATCGACGACCCGCTGACGCAAATGGCGTGCGACCTGGCGGAAGAGGTCGGGGCGGCCGCGATCGTGACGCCGACGATCACCGGGCGGACGGCCCGCCTCTTGGCCCGCAACCGGCCGTGGGCGGATGTCCTCGCGCTGGCCCCCGGCGATGTCGTCCCCCGTAAGTTGGCGCTCGTCTGGGGGGTGCGGCCGATGCCGCTCAGCTGGCTCGCGCCGGGCGAGGATCGGATGGAGGCCGCCGTCCGCGATGCGTTCCGGGCCGGGGCGCTGAAGGACGGCGACCGCGTGATCGTGCTGGCCGGCCACCCGATTGAAGGGGGATTGCATCATCCCACGGTGCGGGTCGTGCGGGTCGGCGAAGACGGTTCGTCTCGGAAGCCCTGACGCATCGGCCGGGTTCGATCCGTTGTCGGCATCCTGTCGGGGTTCGCGCGGCGCGGCCGGGCGAACCCCGGTTCGTTTCCTGTCCGCCGCGCGGCGCGGCATCCGATCAGAACCGGACAACAAGGCAAGGACTGCCCCAAATCCGGACGCCTGTACGGGGTGGGCTTGCGCCTGCTTCGGCTCTCGGCGGCGGAGGACGGGCGGCAGGACCGCTACGACCGACACCGAGGAGTCCGGGATGTTGATGCCGCCCAGTGGACGGTTTAGGCTCCATTGTCAGCAACTCGAATCCCGCGAAACCCCTTCCGCCCTCGTGGCCGAGTCCTTCGACACCACCCCGTTCCCGTCCGCCCCCGCCGGGTGGCAGCAGTGGGCGAGCCGCGGGAACGGACTGTATTCGATCAGCCGAAACTTCGCGACCTCCGGCCAGCAGGCCCTCGCGATCCGCGGTAGCGCCGACACGGCCTCGCGGTTCTGGGACACGGCCGTCGTCGGCGGCGACGTAACGGTGCAGGGGTACGTGCTGTCGTCCGCGCCGGCCCCGGTGCTACTCTTCGCCCGCGGCTCGAACTTGGAGTCGGCGGCCGCGTCCTACGTCGGCGTGACCACGACGGACGGCGGGGCGGTCGCGGTCGTCGAATCGGTCAACGGCGTGGAGCGGGTGGTCGCGTCCGCGACGCCGACGGCGAAGCCGGGGGAGACGTGGCTGCACGTCACGCTCTCGCTAACCGGTGAGCGGGCCGCGGTCCGCGTCCGGCGGGCCGACACGGGCGAGTTCCTCGCGGCCGACGGCCGATGGGGGGCCGAGGCGGGCGACGCGATTGCGACGACCGTGACGCTGGTTCCCGGCGCGGGGCTGGCGGGCCTCGGCCGGTCACCCGGCGGGTCCGGCCCGGCCTACGTGGACGACTTCACGGTCCTGCCGATCGCGGCCGCCCCGCCCGTCAGCTCGCCGACGGCGGGGCAGAAGTATTCGCACGTCCGGATCGCGGAACTGGCCTACGACAAGACGCCGGTGGCCGCGTTCGAGAAGAACCTCGCGGCGGAGTCGGTCGATCTCGTCATCCCGAACCCGAAGTACCTGGACACGTTCGAGGAGGCCGCGCCGGGCACCGCGAAGGTGCTCTACAGCAACGTGTCGAACCTGTACCAGGACTTGCTGCTCGACTGGTTGAACTACGCCGACGCGACGGGGGCGAGCCGTGAGGCTGCGTTCTACCACGTCGCGGAAGCGACGGCGTCCACCGGCAGCAGCGCGTCGGCACAGCCGGTGACGTGGCTGTGGAACGTGTCCCGCGGGGCGGCGGACGGGACCGGCCCGGTGACGGGGCTGACCTCGAACGCCCGCGCGGACCGTAGCGTCGGCGTGACGTTCGGCGGGGCGGGCGAGGCCGTCAGCTTCGGGTTCCCGGACCGGTTCCGCGAGTTGAACGTGACGACGGCCCGCGGCCCGCAAGCAGGATGGGCCGGGACGTGGGAGTACGCGGCGGCCGTCGATTCCGCGGGCAAGCCGACGGCGTGGAAGCCGCTCGCGCTCGTTTCCGACGGCACGAACGGGTTCGAGAGGTCCGGGCAAATCACGTTCGACCCGCCCCGCGATTGGGTGGCGAGCGCGGCCGGGGATTACCGGCTGTTCACCGTCCGCTTCCGCACCACGGCCGGCACGGCGGCGCAGGCCCCGGAGGCGAAGTCGGTCTTCGGCCGCGACTACGTCCACGCGAAGGGGACGGACGACGCCACGATCCCCGCGTTCGACCATGCGGCCGACCGCGACGGCGACGGGCACTTGAACGACACGGAATATTCCCGGCGGCAGACCGGGTTCGACGCCCGGTTCGTTCACGAGTCGCGGCTGTTTTACCCGTACTACGGCCAGATGCGGTTCGTCACGAACCCGACGGCGGCGGCCGTGAAGGACTGGGCGGCGGACTACCACGCCCGGCTGCTCGCGGCCGAGCCGCACGCGGACGGGTTCTTCCTGGACAACGCCGGCGGCCGGCTGCCGTTCGCCGGGACGCCGGTGGTCGAGGCCACGGCGAATTTCACGGCGGACTCGGCCGGGCTGATCGACGCGATGCGCCGCCGGCTGACGGGGAAGCTGGTCGTCGCGAACACGTCCGGCGGGCGGACGGAGGCGAACGGCCTGACGGCGGCGGCCGGGGCCGCGTTCGAGGAGTTCCTGCTTCGGCCGAACGAGGCGAACTGGACGCAGCTCGGCGACGTGGCGGACACGGTGAACCAGCGGCTCGCGGCCGGCGACGGCACGGCCGTGATCCTGGACAGCCACCCCGGCACGGCCGCGAACATGACGGACGCCCGCACGCAGCTCGGTGCGCTGTCGTACTACTACCTGCTCGCCGACCCGGCGCGGACGTACCTGTCGATCTGGGGCGGGTTCGCCCCGGCGGCCGCGTGGTCGAAGAAGTGGATTCCGGCGGCGGCCGTGAACGTCGGGAAGCCGGTGGGTGGGATGACGACGTTCGCGGAGGGCCGCGACCCGCAGGACGCGAAGCTGGCGTACAAGGTGTTCGGGCGGGAGTACGAGAACGCCCTGGTGCTGTTCAAGCCGCGGTCCTACGCGCTGGGGAAGGGGACCGGCACGACGGCCGACGCGACGGCGACGACGCACGACCTCAACGGCGAGTACCGCGAGCTGCGGGCCGACGGCACGCTCGGCCCGGCGGTGCGGCAGGTGACACTGCGGAACGGCGAGGGGGCGGTGTTGGTGAAGGCCGCGTGACAATTCCGACAGATAGCGGTGGGCTTGCCCACCGTGCGGCCGGAGTCTTCGACGGCCGCACCACGGAGCCTCTCACAGGGAACTATCGCGGTGGAAGGAGCGTTCCAGCGGGAGGAACGCCTTTACACCCTCCAAAACCTATCCGCGACGGGAGGAACGTCCCCGTGGGAGGAACGCCCTCGCGGGTTCTCGCGGACTCGAACCCGCACGGTGGGCAGAGCCACACCGCTATATGACGGAGACCACAACCCCGTCCGCCAGGCACTTCCCGCGGCGGGTCAACCGCACGCTTCGGCTGTCGTCGGACAGCAACCCCTCGCGAACGAACGCCGCCACCTTCTCGCCAACTAACTCATCCAACCGAAATCTCGTCTGCGCCAGAAATTCTTCGCGCGCGATCCCGTCGCCGCGGCGCAGCTGTGTCGCGATCGTCTCGACCGCCCGCTCCCGCGGCGGCAATTCTTCGCCCTGGAACGTCGGCGACTCGCCGCTCAGCACCCGCTGCACGTACAGCTTCGTGTCCCGCACGTTCAGCTCGCGGCGGCCGCCGACGTACCGGGCCGCCCCGACGCCGACGCCGTGGTACGCTTCGTTCGCCCAGTACCGCTCGTTGTGCCGACACCGCTTCCCCGGCTTCGCGAAGTTAGAGATCTCGTAGTGCTCGAACCCGGCGGCCGTCAGCCGGTCCATCGCGTGTTCGTACATCGCCAACTCGTCGTCCTCGGCCACGGTCCGCACGGCCCCGCGCTCGCGGTCCTTCCAGAGCGGCGTCCCCTTCTCGTAGGTCAGCCCGTAGGTGGAAATGTGATCCGGCTCGAACGCGAGTGCCGATTCGAGGTCGGCCTGCCACTCGGCGAGCGACTGGCCGGGGGCGGCGAAAATCAGGTCGAAGGAGAACGCCGGGACGTGCTTCCGCACGATCCCCACGGCCTTCGGAATCTGCGAGACGCCGTGCCGCCGGTCGAGGGCGGTCAGCAGGTCCGACTGGAACGACTGCACGCCGACGCTGACGCGGTTCACGCCGAACGCGGCCAGCAGCTTCACCTTTTCCTCGTCGAGGCTCTCCGGCGTCGATTCGACGGAGAACTCGTGATCGCCCGGCGACACGAGTGGGAACCATTCGCGAATCGCGGCGAGCAGCCGTTCGAGGTGCTTCGCGCTCAGGTACGTCGGCGTGCCGCCGCCGATGAAGAGCGTTTCCACCGGCCGCGGCGTGCCGAGCGATTGCAACTCCAGCGTCAGCGCGTCGAGGTAGAGTTCGATGAGGTGGTCTTGCCCGGCCGTGACCGCGAAGTCGCAGTACCCGCAGTGGTGGCCGCAGAACGGGACGTGCAGGTACGCGGTGCGGGGTTCCAGCCACGCGGGAGCCGTAAACATGGTGTCATAGTAGTAGGCACACTCCGTGTGCCGTCTGCTGAACGCCGCGGAGACCTGCACGAGGTCCCTGCAGCCATAAGGAGACGGCACACGGAGTGTGCCTACTACTTTGGCCGCGCCGGGGCCAACCGCACCGGCGACGCCCGCGACTCGCGCGGCGGCGGAAGTTCCTCGATACGCGGCGGGTTCGTCGGGACCGTGTCCGGCGGTAGGCTCGGCGGCGGCACGTTCGGGATCAGCGCCGGCGGAATCAGCGGCGCACCCTCGCCAAGAAGGGGCTGCACGTCCCGCGCGCCGGGGACGGTGCCGGGCAGCACGCGGACGGTCACGTCCTTGTCCGCCTCGAACACGCGGCCGTCGAGCGTCTGCACCCGCACCGCGATCCGCACCTTCTCGTAGGCCGGGACCTGGTCCCACTGCAAGAGCAGGTAGTAGCCGGTCGCGAACAGGCCGCCCCGCCACGTCTTGCGGAGCTGGTCGGCGCACACGTCCCACCGGCCGATCGGCGTCTTCGTGCCGTTGCGGGCGACCTCGTAGGCCAGCACCACGACGTTCGCCGGAACCTTCACCGCCGAGTTGTCCTCGTCCCGCGGGACGAGCACCACTTGCAGCGACTCGTCGCCGGGCTGGCTGTCGTTGTCCGCCCCGCCGGTCCCGCTGCCGAGGATGACCTCCTTCAGCGGTTGGAACGGCATCCCGGTTTCGCCGTTCACAATCCCCCGCGGCGTCTGCTGGTAGGCGCGGTTCAAGTCCCGGCTACTCCGCAGGTCGGATCGCGCCTCGGCCAGTTCCCGCTCGCGGGTCCGCAGCTCCGCCTCGAGCAGGTCGTACCGCGGGTTCGTCCGGCAGCCGCCGAGCAAGACCACGCCGCCTAACAAAACGAGCCGACGCCACCGCGACTTTTCGCGGTAGCGTCGGCTCAAGTTCGGGTCCGTGGTGTGCATCCTGCGGTCACGGCTGTCGCCGTCAGTCCGTTTTGGGTCGGGCCAAGCCCTCGGGCATCCGCTCCAGCACGCCGTCGATGAGGCCGTAGGACTTCGCCTCTTCGGACGCCATGAAGTTGTCGCGGTCGGTGTCCTTCTCGAGCTGCTCGAGCGACTTCCCGGTGTGCTTCTTGAGAATCTCGTTCAGCCGCTTCTTGGTCTTCAGGAACTCCTTCACGTGGATCTGAATCTCGGTCGAAGTCCCTTCCATCCCGGCCAGCGGCTGGTGGATCATGATCCGGGCGTTCGGCAGGGCGAACCGCTTGCCGGCGGCCCCGGCCGTCAGCAGCACGGCCCCCATGCTCGCCGCCATGCCGATGCAGTACGTCGCGACCGGGCAGGTCAGGAACTGCATCGTGTCGTAGATCGCCATCCCCGCGGACACGCTCCCGCCGGGGCTGTTGATGTACAGGTGGATATCGGCCTTCGGGTCCTCGAACTGCAGGTACAAAAGCTGGGCGACGATCAGGTTCGCCATGTCGTCCTGGACCACGCCCTGCAGGAAGACGATCCGGTCCTTCAGCAGGCGGCTGTAGATGTCGTAGGCCCGTTCCTCGCGGCCCTTGCTGTCGATCACCATCGGAACTAGCGGCATCGTCGGACCTCCTCGCGGACGGCCCCGCCGTCGTTATCGGCGGGCGGTCCGCTGGATTGTGAATGGGGTTCGGTGGCAGTGCCACGCGGCCTAAATGTCTGTCGTTACAACCGATGTTCGCCGCAAAGCCCGGCGAACGGCACGGCGTCAGCGTGCCGGTGTTCCAGCCGGCGCTCCCCACCGGCACGCTGACGCCGTGCCGTTCGCCGAAGACTCACTTCTTCGCGTCCACGGGCTTGCTCAGCACGTCGTCCACCAGGCCGAACTCCTTCGCCTCGTGGGCGGAGAAGTACCGGTCCCGGTCGCTCTCCCTCGCGATGATTTCGAGCGGCTGGCCGGTGTGCTGGGCCATGATCTGGTTCAACCGGTCGTGCGTCTTGATGAGTTCGCCGGCCTGAATCTCGATGTCCGACACCTGCCCGCCGACCTGGCCGTAGGGCTGGTGGATCATCACCTTGCTGTTCGGCAGGGCGTACCGCTTCCCCTTCGTCCCGGCGCAGAGCAGCACGGCCGCCATGCTCGCGGCGAGGCCCATGCAGTACGTGTGGATCGGGCACTCGACGAACTGCATCGCGTCGTAGATCGCCAGCCCCGCGGACACGCTCCCGCCGGGGCTGTTGATGTACATGTGGATGTCGGCCGTCTTGTTCTCGGTGACGAGGAACAGCAGCTTCTGGATGGTGATGTTCGCGAGGTAGTCGCTGACGACCGGGCTACCGCCGGTCTCGGGCGAGCTGCCGATGAAGATGATGCGGTTCTCCAGCAGCAGGTCGCCGAGCGTCATCGTCCGCTGCCGCTGGTACGCGCCCCGCTGGGCGACGGGGTCCAGGAGCGACGGCCGGATCGCGGCGAGCGGGTCAAAGGGTGGGAGCATCGCTGTCGCCTTTCGTGGGCGGAAAAAAAGCGGGGGGCTGACGCCCCCCATTCCGATCTAGAACGTCTTTACTACTGTACGCGCGCCGTCAACTCTTGGCTTCGCCCTCGGCGGCCGGGGCCGCGGCTTGCTCCTCCGGCACGACTTCGCTGGAAATCGTGGCGACCTCGTCCGTGTCGTCCGCGGCCGGGTTGTACTCGTACTCCTCGTAGGTCGCGTCCTTCAGCACGAGGTCGAGCGCCTTCCGTTCCAGCAGTTCCGTCGCGAGCGCCTCGATCAGGTCTTCCTTCTCCATGCGGGCACGCACCTTCCGGTACGTCTCGCCGCTGCGCTCGGCGATCTCCGCGATTTCGTTCTCGATGTCCGCGTCCTCAATCTCCAGCTTCTCGACTTCCGCGATCTTCTGGAGGACGAAGTGCTCCTTGAGGGCCTCCGCGGTGCTGCGGATGGCGTCGATCTCGAGCATCCGCTGGCGGCCGGCGATCTGCTCGTCGGTCATGCCGCTGGACCGCATCTCCATCACACGGCGGGCGAGCGTCTTACGGGCCTGCCGCTTGAGCAGGTCTTCCGGCAGGTTCCACTTCTGCTCGCCGGCCAACTGCTTGAACACCTCCGTCCGGGCGACCTGCCGCTGGACGTACTCCATCTGCCGTTCGAGCCGGACGCGGATGAGTTCGTTGAACTGCTCGACGCCCTTCACGCCGAACTCGGACACCGTCTCGGCGTTCAGCTCCGGCAGCTTGATCGTCTTCACGTCGTTGATCTTGAACGTCGCCTGCACCGTCGCCCCGGCGAGGGCCGGGTTCGCGATCTCCTTCGACAGCACGATGTCCACCGTCCGCGTGTCGCCGACCTTCGCACCGGCCAGCTTCTTGCCGAAGTCCTCGGCGACGCCGTCGGCGAGGGCGAGCCGCTTCTCGACCTTCATGCGGGTTTCTTTGATCGTGTTCAGGTCCTTGCCGTTGTGCTGGATCGTCAGGTCCACGGTGACGATGTCGTTGAGCGCGACCGGCCCGTCCTTCGGCACGAGTTGGCCGTAAGGCTCCAGGATGCGGTTCGTCTCCCGCGTCACGTCGGCGTCGTTGACCGCGTGGACCGGCTTCTTGAGCTTCAGCCCCTTGTAGCTCGGCAGGTCGAACTCCGGGCGGACCTCGATGTCGAACTCGTACACGAACGGCCCGGCGTCCGGGATGACGATCGTGTGCGGGTCGAGTTCCGGCGGCGCGAGCGGCGAGATTTGCTGCTCGTCGGCGAGTTGCTCGAGGCTGGCCATCAGCACTTCCGTCTTGATCTCGGCGGCGACGGCCTTCTTGTACTGCTTCTCGATGATCTTCCGCGGGGCCTTCTTCGGCCGGAAGCCGGGGACTTGCACGTCCGCGCTGCGGACGATGTCCGTGTACTTCTCGTCGAACCGGGTGTCGATGACGGTCCGCTCGACGGTCACCTTGACGTGCTTCTTGCACGGCCCGGCGTCCTTGATCTCGACCGTCTGCGGCAGCTTTTGGGCGACGGCGTCCGGCGCGGTGATCGAGTCGGACTTCGTCATGGTCTCTGGTTCGCTCATCGGCACACCCTGTCTCGTCGCGTTTTCGGGAATTGAAGAACGTATGGAATTCGGCTGTTGCGGGAAGCCCTTACGTGAAGAAAGCCCAGCGATGACCATCGCTGGGCTTTCAAGAGCGGGTGATGGGACTTGAACCCACGACAACCTCGTTGGCAACGAGGTACTCTACCACTGAGTTACACCCGCGGTTCGTGTGTGGAGCATAGTAAGCTCGGGCCGCCGATTTTCAAGGGCAACCGGCACCGGATTTTTCCCGCTGCGTCTTCTCCCTGGGACCGCGGGCGTCCCGGATGCTGGACACGGTCTGCGGGTACTTGGACGGTCTTCTCCCTGGGACCGCGGGCGTCCCGCCCGCCACGGCCCCAGCCGCTTAAGATTGGTCCCAGAGACATCGAAGGTGGGCGGGCGGGACGCCCGCGGTCCCAGGGTCGGTCACTTCCCCACCGCCTCCGTGTACTCGCTGGCGAACACGAACTTCGTCCCCTCGCCGGCGTGGTTCGGGATCGTCTTCGCCGCCTTCAGCTTCGCCCCCGCGTACTTTCCGGTCTGGGCGTGGACGAACACGTCCCCCTCCCACAGCCACGGCACGAGCGGCTGGAGGTCCGCGGCGGCCGTCGGCGGGTTCTTGAACGCCGTGGCGACCGCGATCACCGCGTACCCGTTGTTGACGCCGCGGAGGGTGTGCGTCTGCGTCGCGTCGTGGGATTCACCCGTCCCCAGCGGCGGGTCGAGCTTCACAGAAAACGCGCGGTCCCACGTCCCCTTCTCGGCGACGGCCGCTTCCGGCAGCAACACGCGGAACGGCAGCTCGGCCTGCAACCGGTGCTTGGCCGTGTCTCCGCCGGTGGACGCGACCTCGCTCACCCCGCCGCGGGCGTCGATCTTCGCCGTCAGGATCGGCTTGTTCAGGTACTCGGCCATCTCCTTCGCCCCCTCCGGCGTGGCCGAGTCCATGACGATCAGGTCCGTCAGCACCTTCCCGTCCTTGCCGACGACCGGCTTCGCGATCTCCTGCTTCATGGCGGTGATGGTCAGCGTCATCGTGGCCGTCCCCGCGGCATCGACGGCCTTGACGTCCCACCGCTTGCCGATGGTCAGCTTCGTCGTGGTAGTCGTGGTTTCCGGCTTGCCGTCCTTCTGGAGCGGGGCCGTCTCGGTGATGGTCGTCTCGTGCGAGACGTTGAACGCGAGACGGTCGCCGGCCGTCCACTTGAACCGCAGCGGCGTCTGGGCGAAGGCGGGCGTGGGGAGAAGGACGACCGCGAGGACCAGGAATCGAACCACGACAACCCCTCCCGTGAAGGCCGGGAGGATAGCGTTCGGCGGGGATTGGAGGAAGGTCAGGTCCGAAACAGCCGCGTGATCGGCTCCCCGGCCGCGAGGCGATGCGGGCGGTTCGTCGGGTCGCGGATTTCGGCCGTGTGGTCGATGCCGAACCGCCAGAAGATCGTCGCCGCCAGGTCGCCGGGAATCACCGGGTCGGTCGCCGGGTACGCGCCAATCTTGTCGCTCGCCCCGTACACCGCCCCGCCGGTCACGCCGCCGCCGGCGATGACGACGGAGTAGCAGTCCGGCCAGTGGTCGCGGCCGGCCGTGCCGTTGACCTTCGGTGTCCGGCCGAACTCGCCCATCGCGACGACGAGCGTGGAATCCAGCAGCCCGCGGGCGTCCAGGTCTTCGATTAGTGCCGCCAGTGACCGGTCGGCGGGCGGCAGCAGGTGCTCGCGGAGTTGCTTGAAGTTGTCCGCGTGCGAGTCCCAGTTCTGGCCCTGTTGTTGGAAGTCGTACACGTTCACGAACGGCACGCCCGCCTCGACCAGCCGCCGGGCGACGAGGAGGTTCTGGCCTCGCATCGCGCTCGCGTGGGCGGTCTCGGGCGCGATGCCGTACTTCTCGCGGACCTTCGCCGGCTCGCGGGAGATGTCGGCCGCGGTGCGGATCGTTTCCGATTCGAGCAGCCGGTACGCCTTCGCGTACAGGTCGCGGAACTCCGGCGTCGTCCCCGGCCGTTCGAGCGAATCCAACAGCAACCGCCGACTCCGCTCGCGGGCCGTATCCACTTCCTTGTTCGCCCGCAGGTTCTCCGGGTGGTACGTCCGGGTGGCCGCATCGACGACGACGTGCAGCGGGTCGAACGCGCTGCCGAGGATGCCCGCCCCCTGGCACGGGACCGGGTGGACGTTGCGGAACGTGAACGGCAGCGACGCGAACGGGACCTCGGCCGGCCGGCCGCGGCGGGCGTGCGAGACGGCGCTGCCGTAGCTCGGGTAGAACTGCGGCTGCGGGGCGAACAGCTCGCGGTCCGGCCCGTCGAGCGGCCGCCCGGTGAGGGCGTGGATCGACGCCGAGTCGTGCAGCCGCCCGCCGTGCGTCACGCTGCGGATCACCGCGAGTTTGTGCGCGACCTTCGCCAGGTGCGGCAGGTGTTCGGAGAACAGCACGCCGGGGGCGGTCGTGCGGATCGGCTTGAACTCGCCGCGGACCTCGGCCGGGGCGTCCGGTTTCAGGTCGAAGGTGTCGAGGTGGCTGGGGCCGCCATAATAGAAGATCAGGATGCACGCGCGGATCGACTTCCTCGCCGCGGGCGCGGCCGCGGCTTGTGCCCGCCAAAGGCCGCCGAGCGAGAGGCCGGCCGCGGAGAGGAAGTGACGCCGGGTCTGTTTGTGGGGATCAGTCACGGGGTCGTCTCGCGACGGGCGTTGAGGTAGGAACTCTAGATTCGCACACCCTGCCGCGAAAAGCGAGTGGGGAAGCGGAAATAGTAGTAGGCACACTCCGTGTGCCGTCTCCTTCCCGTCGCGGAGACCTGCCGGAACACACCGCGGCATTCAGCAGACGGCACACGGAGTGTGCCTACTACTATGACCGCCGCGGGGCGTTCGTCCGGGTCGCTGCGTCCGACAGGAGACGGCACACGGAGTGTGCCTACTACTATTTTCCGAGCAACACATGCCGAACGTCCTGGACCGGATCGTCGAAACGAAGTGGCGGGAAATCGCGGCCGCGAAGGCCGTGCTGCCGGAGGCGGACCTGGAATCGCGGGTCCGCGGCCTGCCGCCGGTGCGGGACTTCGTCGCCGCGCTGAACCGACCCGGCGAGGTGCGGGTCATCGCCGAGGTGAAGAAGGCGTCGCCGTCCGCGGGCGTCATCCGCGCGGACTTCGACCCGGTGCGGATCGCGACGACGTATGCGAACCACGGGGCCGCGTGCATCAGCGTGCTAACGGACGAGCAATACTTCCAGGGCCATCTCGACTACCTCGTGGCGATTCGGAAGGCGGTAGACGTGCCGTTGTTGCGAAAGGAGTTTATCCTCGACCGCTACCAGTTGCTCGAAGCCCGGCTCGCCGGGGCGGACGCGGTGCTGCTCATCGCGGAGATTCTGCCCGGCACGCGGCTCGGCGAACTGCACCTGGAGGCCTACCGCTTGGGGCTGCACGTCCTGGTCGAACTGCACGACGCCCACGAGCTGCCTCGGGTGCTGGACGCCGGGGCGGTGCTCGTCGGCGTCAACAACCGCGACCTGCGGACGTTCGCGACGCGGCTGGAACACACGTTGGACCTGATGCCAAAGATTCCGCCGACGGCGACGGTCGTGAGCGAGAGCGGGATCAAGTCGAAGGCCGACCTCGACCGCCTCGCGGCCGCCGGCGTGCGGGCGGTACTTGTCGGCGAGTCGCTGATGCGGTCGCCGGACATCGGCGGCGCGCTGGACGAGTTGCGGGGGGTGTAACTCGCGCCCCGAACGTCTCGTTCGCAGCGTCGCGGGGACGGACGGCCGATTGCGGTGGAACGGACGGCTTGGCGAACGGCACGGCGTGAGCGTGCCGGTGTGGGCCGCCGGGGGCGACACCGGCACGCTCACGCCGTGCCGTTCGCCGTCGGTTCGTCCCCCACACGGCCCTCATTTCCAATCCGTTCAAGCCGTCATTTTTCCCGGATTTTTCAGCCATTTTCGCGTCATTTCTGATGGTTGAACGGGGTCGAAATCCGTAGAAATACCAGACGCTAATCCCCACCCCGGAGGCACGCCGTTGGCCAAGGACAAGCAGCCCCCCGCACCCCCGGCTGGCGACCCGCCCGCGGCCCTCGTTCCCGACGCCCCGATCAACCCCATCGACATCGCCGACGAGCTGCAGTCCAGCTACCTCGCCTACGCCCAGTCGGTCATGGTTAGCCGGGCGCTGCCGGACGTTCGCGACGGCCTCAAGCCGTCCCAGCGGCGGATTCTCGTCGCGATGCTCGACCTCGGGCTGAACCCGAACTCGTCCACGAGCAAGTGCGCCGGCATCATCGGCGAGACGATGAAGAGGTACCACCCGCACGGCGACCTGTCGATCTACGCCACTCTCGTCCGCATGGCCCAGGACTGGGTCATGCGGGCCAAGCTCATCCACGGGCAGGGGAACTTCGGGTCGATCGCCGGGCTGCCGCCCGCCGCCCACCGGTACACCGAGGCCCGGCTGTCGAACGTCGCCGGCGAACTACTCGCGGACCTCGAATACGACACCGTTGACTTCATCGACAACTACGACGGCAAGTACCGCGAGCCGCTCGTGCTGCCGAGCAAGTTCCCGAACCTCCTCGTCAACGGGTCCGACGGCATCGCCGTCGGCATGGCGACCGACATCCCGCCGCACAACCTGCGGGAGGTCTGCGACGGTCTTATTCGGATGATCGACCAGCCGGACGTGTCGATGCAGGAACTATTGGAGATCATCCCCGGCCCGGACTTCCCGACCGGCGGCACGATCATGGGCCGGCAGGGGATCATCGACGGCTACCTCGGCCGGCGGTCGCGGATTCAACTCCGGGCGCGGGCGGAAGTCACCGAGGAAGGCAAGGGGAAGACGCCGGGCATCCTGATCCGCGAAGTCCCTTACGCCGTCAGCCGGAACAAACTGATGGCCGACATCGGCGAGTTGGTCAAGAACGACCGCATCGCCGGCATCACCGGGGCCCGCGATGAGTCGAGCGCCCGCACCGGGGAGCCGGTCCGCATCGTCGTCGAGCTGAAGCGGGGGACCGACCCGCACCTCGTCCTGTCGCAGTTGTACCAGTTCTCGCCGCTGCAATCGACCGTCAGCATCGGCCTGCTCGCGCTCGTGGACGGCCGGGCCGAGATGCTGTCGCTCAAGGAGGTGATGCAGAAGTTCCTGGACCACCGGGTCGTCGTGATCCGGCGGCGGACGACCCACCTGCTCCGCGAGGCGAAGCGGCGGAGCCACGTCCTCGAAGGGCAGCTCATCGCGCTGTCGTCGCTGGACGAGGTCATCCGCATCATCCGGGCCGCCCCGAGCCGGGCCGACGCAAAGGTGCAACTTCAAGAGATGGTCGTGGCGGCGAGCGTCCTCGAACGCGCGCTCGGGGCCGAGGGGTTCGCCACACTGCAACAGGAACTCGGCCTGACCGACACCTACCGGATGACCGAGCAGCAGGCGGAGGCCGTCGTCCGGCTGCAACTCGGCCAGCTCGCCAACCTCGAACGCGACGAAATCCTCAAGGAGTTCAAGACCCTCCGCGAGCAGATCCGCGGGTACGAGGAACTGCTCGCCGACGAGGCGAAGGTTTTCGCGATCATCCGCAAAGACTTGGGGGACATGCGGGACAAGTACGGCACGCCGCGGCTGACGGAGATTTCCAGCGAGGGCGGCGACATCGACCTCGAAGATTTGATCGTGGATGAACCCAACGTCGTGACGATGACGCACGAGGGCTTTCTGAAGCGGATGCCGCTGGACACGTACCGGGTACAGGGCCGCGGCGGGAAGGGCGTGCAGGGCGGGACGCGGGAGAACGACTTCGTCGAGCACTTCTTCGTCGCGTCCACGAAGGCGTACCTGCTCTGCTTCACCGACAAGGGGCAGTGCTACTGGCTGCGGGTGTTCAACGTCCCGGCCGCGACCCGCACGTCCGCCGGCCGGTCGATCGCGAACGTGCTGCAACTGAAGCCGGACGAGAAGATCACGAGCATCATCCCCGTCCGCAACTTCGAGGGGGAGTTCTCGCTGCTCATGGCGACGAAGCGCGGCCTGGTGAAGAAGACGCCGCTGACCGATTACAGCCGCCCGCGGGCCGGCGGGATCATCGGCATCAACCTCGAAGACGGCGACACGCTCATCGACGTGGCCCTCACCCGCACGGGCGACGAGATCGTGCTGAGCACCCGCAACGGCATGGCCCTGCGGTTCGGCGAGGCGGACGCCCGCGACATGGGCCGGAACACGAAGGGCGTGAAGGGCATCAACCTCGGCAAGGACGACGAGATGATCGGCATGGTCGTCGCCGACCCGGACGGGTATCTCTTGACCGTCTGCGAGAACGGGTACGGCAAGCGGACGCCGTTCGGCCCGAACACCGTCGGCGACGCGGCCGAGGAGGCGGAAGAGGCCCCGGCGGCGGAGGAGTCGGAGGACTCGCCGTCGTCCCGCCGGTATCGGAAGCAGCGGCGGGGCGGCAAGGGCGTTCGCGACATCAAGACGACCGACCGCAACGGCAAGGTGGTAGCCGTCGCCGCCGTCCGCGACGGCGACGAGGTCATGCTGATCTCGAAGGACGGGATGGTGACGCGGTCGAAGGTCGAGGACATCAGCATCGTCGGCCGCAACACGCAGGGCGTCCGCGTGATGAAGGCGAGCGAGAACGACAAGCTCGTGACGCTCGCGAAGGTCGCGCAGGAGAACGTCGGCGAGACGACGGCCGTGACGACGGCGGAACCCGCGTAGCCGCGACCGGTTTTCATATAGCCGCCGGCTTGCCGGCGGGGTTTTGCGACCCCCGAAACCCCGCCGGCAAGCCGGCGGCTATATAAACACTCCTTCCTCCCTCCCACTTCGGACTTCCCCATGCGTGTGCTCATCACCGGCGGGTACGGCTTCATCGGCGCGTGGATCGCCCGCAACCTGCTCAACAAGGGCGCGGACGTTCTCGTCTACGACCTCAAGGAAGACCCCCGCCGTCTTCGGCTCATCCTGCCGGAAGCCGAAGTTCAAAAGGTGCAGTTCGTCCCCGGCGACGTGACCGACCTGCCCGCGTTCACGACGGTGCTCAAGGATGAGCAAATTTCGCACGTCATCCACTTGGCGGGCTTGCAGGTTCCGACGTGCCGGGCCGACCCGATGCTCGGCGCGAAGGTCAATGTCCTCGGCACGCTCGCCATCTTCGAGGCGATCCGCGCCACCGGCGACCGGGTGAAGCGGCTGGTGTACGCCAGCTCCGCGGCCGTGTTCGGCGGGCCGGACAAGTACCCGGCCAACGGCGCGCTGTCAGACGACGTGACGCTCGTGCCGAGCACGCACTACGGCGTGTTCAAGTGCTGCAACGAGGGGAACGCCCGCATCTACTTCCAGGACAACGGCCTGTCCAGCGTCGGGCTGCGGCCGTGGACGGTGTACGGCGTCGGCCGCGACCTCGGCATGACCAGCGAGCCGACGAAGGCGATCAAGGCCGTCGTCCTCGGCCGGCCGTACCAGATCAGCTTCGGCGGGTGGACTGACTTCCAGTACGTGGACGACGTGGCGAAGACGTTCGTGAACTGTCTGGAGCGGCCGTACCAGGGGGCGAAGAGCTACAACCTCCGCGGCCAGGTCGTGCCGATGAGCGAGTTCTACGCGGCGCTCGTCCGCGTGCTACCGGAGGCGGCGAAGCTGGTGACGTATGGCACGACGCAGATCGCGATCGCGTATGACCTGTCGGACGACGGGTTGCAGAAGGACCTGGGGCCGATGCCGAAGACGAAGCTCGACGACGGCATCCGCGAGACGGTGACGATCTTCCGGCAACTGCTCGCCGAGGGGAGACTGGATGCGTCGGACTTGGACGCACCGAAAGCGCCGCCAGTCACGGTGGAGCCATAGTAGTAGGCACACTCCGTGTGCCGTCTGCTGTCTGTCGCAGCGACCCGGGCGAACTCGCTGGGCGCATGAACGAGACGGCACACGGAGTGTGCCTACTACTATAGGTCCCACACCTCCGGCCCCTTCTTCTTCCGCCGCGGCTTCGCCTCCGGTTCGGGTTCCGGCTCCGCCGCGATCGCGTCTTCCTCAACCGGTACTTCGTCCTCGAACTTCGCGTCGCCGACCGTCTCGCCCTTCGCCCGGACGATGAGCTTGATCGACACCTCGCCGAACGGCCCCTGGTCCCGCAGCACCTTCGTCAGGTAGCGCAAGTACGTCGCGTCGAACGTGTCCGGGCCGTTCGTCACCAGCGCCACCGTCGGCGGGTGCGATCCCACCTGCGCGGCGTAAAAGATTTTGCCCTGCTTGTTGTTCCGCACCGGCGGGCCGTTCGCGTCCGTGGCGGCGCGGATGATCCGGTTCAGCTCCCCCGTCGGGATGCGCTCGCCGGCCTGCTTGTGGAGCTGCTGTGCGAGGTTGAACACCCGGAACGTGTTCTTCCCCGTCTTCGCCGTCACGAACGCGATGGGGACGTGGTCGAGCATCGGGAACACCTTGCGGACGTAGTCCGCCATCCGCTCCGTCTCCATCGCGTGCCGGACGAGGTCCCACTTGTTCACCACGAAGATGCACGGCTTGTGGTTCTCCAGCACGTACTCCGCGAGCTGCTTGTCCACCCGGCCGATCTTCGTCCGCGCGTCGAAGAAGTGCAGCACCACGTCCGCCCGGCGGATCGACCGCTCCGCCCGGTGCAGGCTGTAGAACTCGATGTCGCTCGCCAGCTTCCCCTTCTTCCGCACGCCGGCCGTGTCGATCGCCAGGAACGTCTTGCCGTCGCGCTCGAACCGCACGTCGATGCTGTCCCGCGTCGTCCCGGCCACCTCCGAGACGATGACCCGCTCCTCCTTCGCGATGCTGTTGATGAACGTACTCTTGCCGACGTTCCGCCGGCCGACGATGGCCAGCTTCAGCGACACGTCCGCCGGCGCTTCCGTCGTCACGTCCGGCAGTTTGTCGAGAATCTTCGAGACGAGCACGTCCTTGCCGCGCTTGCTGTTCGCGCTGACGAGGACCGGCTCGCCGTACCCGAGGCGGAACAGCTCGCTCAGCCCGGAGTCGTGGTGCTCCTCGTCGGCCTTGTTCGCCACGAAGATCGTCGGCTTGCCGACGGCGCGCAGCCGCTCCGCGACGACCTGGTCGAGCGGCACGACGCCCTCGCGGATGTCCACGACGAACAGCACGACGGCGGCCATGTCGATGGCGACGCGGATTTGATGCTCCACGTCGTCGGTCAGGTCGTCGTGATCGACGATGCCCATGCCGCCGGTGTCCACCAGCTCGAAGTGGCGGCCGTCGGCCTCCAGGATGGTCGAGATTCGGTCGCGGGTCACGCCGGCGGTCGGATCGACGATGCTGATCCGCCGGCCGGCGAGCATGTTGAACAGCGACGACTTGCCGACGTTCGGCCGGCCGACGATCGCGACGATGGGGAAGGCCACAAGAGCACCCGCGGGAAAATCGTGTCTCGGAAACCGGCGGGCTTCGTTTAGGAAGTCGCCGTCCCAACAGATAACATACGGGCATGGCCCGGTGCGACGAAGGCTATCGGTGCGAAGTGTGCGGCCGCGACGTGGAGGTCGTCACGGAATCGGACCTGTACCTGCGGTACGTCCTCGGCGAGGTGCCGATGGAAGTGCTGCACCTTCAACCCGAACGCCACGTCACCTGTAACCCGGCGCTCGCCCAGTACGTCGTCGATGATTCATTCGCGCCGGTCGCGTGCGACGGGCCGTTCGACAAGCGGCAGTTCGACGCCGAGTACCGCGAGGCGGAAGAGGCCCGCGTGACCCGCGGCTGGCGAAGACTCCAGGCGATACCCACGCTCGGCCTGTCGATTGCCGAGTACCCGCTATCCATCACCCCGGAGGTTTGACGATGAAGGCGTTATCCGCGGCGTTCATTCTCTGTCTCGCGTCGGCGGTCTGCTTGGCCGACGTGGAGTCCGGCCCGAAGGCGGGCGAGAAGGTGGCCGAGCTGAAGGTGTCGGTCGTGGTCGGCGAGAAGGAGGGGAAGGACCTCGACTACGCGGCCGAGCGGAAGGACGAGCCGACGATCTACCTGTTCGTGAACGCGGAGAAGTTCAGCCGGCCGATGGCCCGGTTTATGAAGAAGGTGGACGAAAAGATCGGCGACGCGAGCGACAAGGCCGAGGCCGTGGCCGTCATCGTCGGCGGCGACGTGGCGATGTGGAAGGAGCGGCTGCCGAAGATTCAGATGTCGATCAAGTTCGCCAAGACGGCGATGGCCGTCCACGACGGCGCGACGCCGAACGGCTGGGGGATCAACAGCGACGCGCACCTGACGGCCGTGCTGGTGAACAAGGGGAAGGTCGTGAAGTCTTTCGCGTTCGTCTCCGTGAACGAGAAGGACGAGGAGGCGGTCATGGAGGCGTTCGCGAAGGCGGTGAAGAAGTAGCCTCATCTATTCGTTGCGACAGCGGGCCGCGCGGCGCGCGGCCCGTTCTACCACGTCACGTCGTCGAACCACGTCGGCCGGTTGGCCGTTTCCCGACCCGGTTGTAAACTGCCGTCACGTTTCTCCCTCCTTTCCCTTTGAGGCAGTCCCCATGGGCTTCCACCAGACCCCCACGCACAAGAACGGCAAGGGCAGCTTCCACCAGATCGGCCTCGTCCGCGGGCAGTTCGGCAACGTGCCGGAGGCCCAGTGGCTGAAGTTCATCCAGGACGCCGGGTTCGACGGGTGGGAGGAGGCGTCGTGGGAGCTCGACCTGCGGCGGTGCGACACCGACGCCGGGGCCGCCGCCTACGCGAAGGAGCGGGTCGATCTCGCGAAGAAGCACGGCCTCGAAATCTTCACCGTCGCGACGCACCTGCAGGGGCAGGTCCTCGGGGACGAGCCGAGCGCGAAGACGCTGAACTTCTGCAGCGGCAAGGGGGAGGCGAAGGCGGCGTACAAGGCGTGGCGGGCGGGCGGCAAGAACCCGCCGCGGACCGACCCGTACTTCGTGCCGGAGGAGGTCGGCAAGCTCGTCCACGCGGAGGCGAAGAAGGACTTGGAGGCGTGCGTGCGGTACGCCGGGCACTTGAGCAAGCTGCAGGGGCGGAAGGTCGCGCTGCCGGGTTTCGTCGGCAGCCCGGCGAACTGCTGGAGCCACTGGTTCCTGTTTCCGCCGCTTCCGGGCGAGATCGAGGGCTACAAGCTGCCGGACGTGCGCGAACTCTCACTCGAACTGTTAGTGGAACGCTTCGGGCCGGTGTGGAAGCTTTGCAAGGAGTACGGCGTCACGTTCGACCTGGAGTGCCACCCGTCGGAACGTGCGATGGGCGACATCGAGAGCGCCGGCGACTACATCCGGCACATGAACAAGGCGGGCTTTGAAGGCACGGTCGGGTTCAACCTCGACGGGTCGCACATGGAGTGGCAGAACGTGAGCGTGATCGACTTCATCCGCGAGTACCCGGAGTACATCCACTGCGCCCACGTCAAGGGCGTGTGGGTGGCCCGCGAGCACTGCCGGGCCGGGCGGCTGGGCGGTCACCGGAACATGGGCCACTGGGCGAACGGGTGGAACTTCGTGACGGCCGGGACGAGCCGCGACGCGAACAGCCTGGAAGACATCTTCATCGAGCTGAACCGGGTCGGGTTCGACGGGGCGGTGTCGATCGAGTGGGAGGACAACGACGCCGACCAGCTGGCCGGGGCGAAGGCGGCGCTGGCGAACTGCCGGAAGGCCGACCTGCCGCCGAGCGGGATGAAGCACGACGAGATGCTGAAGGGGTGACGGCCAGCCGCGGCCCTCGGTTGAGTGCCAGGGGCCGCCCGGTTATGATGGGTGTGGGAGGGAATAAGTCATGAGTCGAATCACGCTCGACGCCGCGATGCTGGCGAAGTTGAAGGGGATCACGGACCGCACGGCCCTGTGCGACGAGCAGGGGAACGTGATCGCACTGCTTATGCCTTACGAGGACTTGAGCCACGTCAAACTGCCGGGGCCGGACCCGCTGGACGACGCCGCGTGTGCAGAGGCGTTGAAGACGCCGCAGCCGGCCCGACCGCTTGCGGACATCATCCGGGACCTGCGGAAGCTATGAACAACTACACGGTACTGTGGCGACGGGACGCGGAGGCACAACTCGTCGCGCTGTTTCTCCGGTCCGCCTTCAAAGACGCGCTCCTTGAAGGCGTTCAGGTTCTAGACCGAACGCTCGCCTTGAACCCCCACGAGCAGGGCGAATCCCGGAACGAGAACATGCGGATCGCGTTCTTCCGCCCGCTCTGTATCCGCTACCAGATCGACGAAACGAGTAAGACGGTCCTCATCGTGTCCGTTCGGTGGACGGGCGATTGATTTTGCTTGATCGCGCATTTCTTCGCGAACATGATGTGGGGCGTCGCTTCGGAAGCGACGCCCCGCCTGCTTTCACCTTTCAAGGACTCCGCACGATGACGCATTCCCTTGGGCTGCTCGCACTCGTTCTTACGGCCAGCTCCGGTTCGCTCTCGGCGCGGGACTGGTATCGCGTCGTCGAGGACGACCGCGCCATCAAGATCGAGACGGACAAGCTCGAAGCCGTCATCCCGAAGAAGAACCCGAAGCAGTGGATGACCGGGATCGAGAAGCAGTCGTTCCTGGACAAGCAGACCGGGTTCCGCGAACTCGGCGACGGCCTCATGGTCATCGACTGGCTCATGGAGGCCGGCAGCGACGCGGGTTACCAGGACGTTCTGCGGCCGACCGAGAAGGACGGCCTCGGCAAGTACACCTGGCACGAGAACGAGAAGGACCCGGAACGGGTGGCGCACGCGCGGATCGCCCACGGCACGACGAACCGCAAGCGGGCCATCGAGGGGCCGCAGCTTTGCCCGTGGATGAAGCCGGTGACGCCGGAGGTCATCCGCGGCAAGGACTTCGTCGCCGTGCAGACGAAGTACAAGTACGAGTACGCCGCCCCCGGCAAGAAGGCGGGTTCGCAGTGGACGCAACTGATCGTGTTCCCGAAGGGCGAGCGGTTCTTCGTGCTGATGGACAAGATCGACAGCGTGAACGACTCGGACGAGATGTTCCTCCGCAACGACACGCCGGGGTGCGTGCGGCACAACAAGGGGGACACGTTCAGCGAGATGTACCTGAGCTACCTGAACGGGTCGAAGGGCGTGCGGATTCCTTCATCGGAGTTCTTCGAGCCGTTCCCGCCGGACTTGAAGTTCAACTACCGCCGGGACACGCACAAGACGCCGGACCACTTCATCCGGGCGTACCACATCCGCGACCCGAAGACCGGCAAGGACGGCCCGTGGCTGGCCGGGCTGACGCTCGAACCGTCGGTCGTCTACGAGGCGTGGGCGAGCCAGCGGTACAAGAACAACATCATCGTGATGATCGAGGAGGTCCACGGGAAGCCGGTAAAGGCGGGCGAATCGTTCAGCGCCGCCCACATCGTCGGGTTCTTCGACGACATCCCGGAGATGCACAAGGTCTTCGACAAGCACAAGGGGCACACCGCCCTCGCCGCGGACGACAAGGGCTGGCGGCTCATGAAATGACGCCGAGCTTCTTGCCGACCTCGGTGAACGCGGCGAGGGCGGCGTCGATCTGCTGCTCGGTATGCGCGGCGGAGACTTGCAGCCTGATGCGGGCTTGGCCCTGCGGCACGACGGGGAAGCTGAACCCGATGACGTAGATGCCGCGGGTCAGCAACTCGTCGGCCATCTTCGTGGCGACGGCCGCGTCGCCGAGCATGACCGGCAGGATCGGCGTCGGGCCGGGCTTGATCGTGAACCCGGCCGCCTCCAGCCCGCCGCGCATCCGCTTCGTGTTCGCCCGGCTCTTCTCGCGGAGGTCGTTGCTCGTCTCGACCAGTTCGAGCGCCTTCATCCCGGCCGCGACGAGCGACGGCGGCACGCTGTTGCTGAACAGGTAGGGCCGCGAGCGATTCTTCAGCCAATCGACGATCTCTGCGGACGCGGCCGTGAACCCGCCGCTCGCGCCGCCGAGCGTCTTGCCGAGCGTGCCGGTGATGACGTCGATCCGGTCGAGGACGCCGAGTTCCTCCGCCCCGCCGCGGCCGGTCGCGCCGAGGTGGCCCGTCCCGTGACAGTCGTCGATGCCGACGATGGCGTCGTACTGGTCGGCCAGTTCGCAAATCTCCGGCAGCTTCGCGAGGTCGCCGTCCATGCTGAAGACGCTGTCGGTGAAGATCATCTTGAACCGGCAGTTCTTCGCTTCCTCCAACTTGGCCTTCAGGTCGGCCATGTCGTTGTGCTTGTACCGGAACCGCTGGGCCTTGCAGAGCCGCACGCCGTCGATGATGCTGGCGTGGTTGAGCTCGTCCGAGAGGATCGCGTCCCGGTCGCCGAGCAGCGGCTCGAACAGGCCGCCGTTCGCGTCGAAGCAGGAGATGTACAGGATGCTGTCGCCCTTGCCGAAGAACTTCGCGACCTGTTGCTCGCACCGGCGGTGGATGTCCTGCGTACCGCAGATGAACCGCACCGACGACAGGCCGTAGCCCCATTCCTTCAGGCCGGCGGTCGCGGCTTCAATCACATCAGGATGGTTCGCGAGGCCGAGGTAGTTGTTCGCGCAGAAGTTGACGACCTCCTTGCCGCCGACGGTGATCGTCGCCCGTTGCGGCGTCTCGATCCGCCGCTCGGCCTTGTACAGCCCCTTCGCCTTCAGGTCGGCGAGCTGCCCGCGGAGGTACTCGGTGATCGTCGTGGATGGCATGGGTGGCTCGGTTACAGAGTTTTTTTTTCCGCTTCCACGGCGACGGGTTCGCCGGTCAGAACGGGCGGGGCGATAACCTTCACTTCCGGCGTGACCGCGAGAACCTTCGTCGCCCGCCGTTTCCGCCACTCCTTCCAACCCTTCCAGAGCAGCGGCCCGATGGAGACGAGGATGACCGTGGCCGCGAGGACGTCGATGTTTTTCGCCCAGGTGAAGTCGGGCCGGCCGAGCAGCCGTTGGAAGATCGGGTCGGCGATGTCGATGACGTAGTACCCGAACAGCAACATGCTCACGATCCAGCCGATGCCGCCGAACACGTTGAAGAACAGGAACCGCTTGTACTCCATCTTCGCGGCCCCGGCGACGACCGGCACGAACGTCCGCACGATCGGCACGAACCGGGCGAAGATGATCGACTTGCCGCCGTGCCGCTGGAAGAAGTCGCGGGCGGCCTGCAGGTACTCCTGCTTGAAGAACCGGCTGTCCGGCCGCTTGAACAGCGCCGGCCCGGCCTTCGCGCCGATGCCGTACCCGACCGTGTCGCCGAGGACGGCGGCGACGCTGAGCGCGACCATCAACAGCACGACGTTCCAGTTCGCGAGCTTCGCCACGAGGCCGAGGACGACGAGGAGCGAGTCGCCGGGCAGGAGGAAGCCGATGAGCAGCCCGGTTTCGGTGAAGATGATAACGCAGACGGCGGCGAACGCGGCCCAGAAGACGCCGGGTTGGTTGAGGGCCTTCTGAAACTGTTCGGGGTGCGAGAGGTTCCGCGGGTCGATCAGCGTGACGACGATTTCCCAAAACCGGCTGAGAAACTCACCCATCCCTGCCCCCGTGTAAAAAGCGATTCCGCTAATCTAGAACCCTTCTGCCGCCGAGTCACTTCTTGCCGACGACGGTATCCCACATCGCGAACACGTCCGGCAAGGCCGTCCGGACGATGAGCATGTGCTCGACGCCGGGGTACTCCTTCAGCGTCGCGTCCGGCAGCGCCTTCGCCAGCGCCAGCGCGCCGGCCAGCGCGAAGTCCTTGTCGCCGACGCCGATGAAGAACGGCAGCTTCGCGAACGCGGCCTGCTTCACCCGCCCGCCCCCGCCGCCGAGGGCCGCCGCGGCCGCGAACAGGCCGGGGTGTTCCTGACATAGCGAGACCGCCTGGGCCGCCCCCATCGAGTGGCCGACGACGAACACCTTCGCCCGGTCGATCGGATACCGCTCGGCCAGCTTCTCGATGATGGTTTTCACCGGCGGGCCGCCGCCGAAGCTGATGCCGCTCCGCGGCGAGACGAGCAGCCAGCCGCGCGTTTCGCATTCCTTGACGACGTGCCCGGCCCCGTAGCCCTCGAAGAACAGGTTCTCGCTGCCGCCGGCCCCGTGCAGCGCGACCACCAGCGGCACGGGCTTCTTCGGGTCCAGGCCCTTCGGCACGAACAGGCGGACGGGCTGTGTCTTCTTCTTGTCGAGCGGGATCGTGATTCGATGATCGCCAGAGTGGTTGTGAGTGTAGAAGCGGACCGGTTTTTCGTTGGCTTTTGGGCGTAGGATCAGCGTGTCCGCCGTGATGGAAACGAACCCGTACTTCTGAAATTCCTTTGAATACTGCTCGCTCCCTACACTGAAGTCCGTTTCTGGTACGATCCCTTCTGCGCATTCTGATAAGGACTCCAGTCGATCTCGGAAGGTGACCAGTTCCCAACCGTTTTCGAGTCCGGAAAGGTCGATGTCGTCCTTCTTCACGTCCTGGTACGGCCACGCCGCCTGTTCGGCCTTCAGCCATTCCACGAGGTTCTCAATCTTGCCGATGGATTGCACCTGCCGAACGATCAGCTTGTCGTTTAACTTGGCGTCGAGCCAAAGTTTCTGATCAGATGACAGAATAGCGAGCCACGAGAACGGAACCTTCACCTTCACCGGCAGCTTCTCGAGGGGCACGGAAACGGTGTCCCCGCCGAGTGTCAGGGTGACGTTCGCTCCCGCCGGTACTTCGGCTTTCACCTTGTAGAACGCCCGCACTTCGACCGTCAATTCTTGTGTCTTCGCGTCCACCAACCGCTTCTCCGGCACGGCGTACAGCGATTCCAGCCATTGCTCCGCGACCGGCGGTTCGTCCTTCCCCGCGAGTTGCCAGCGGGCGCGGTCCAGCGTCCGCCCGGCGTCGCCGAACCGCAGCGAGAAGAACATCGGCGTGATGTCCGGCAACAGCGCTATCGCCCGCTTCCGGGCCACGGCGTCCGTCTGCTTCTCCCACGCCGCCTCGAACCGCTTCAGCCGCTGGCCGAGTTCGTACCGCTCCGCTTGCGCGACCGCCGGCGACACGAGCGCGAGCAGAAGGATCAAAGTCGGGAGCGTTCGCATCGGCGGTCCTCCGCGTGGAAACCGTGTGGCCGGCCGCGCGCACGGTCCTACGCTAGCGTACAGGCCGCCCCAACTTTCGCGAAAGGAATCCCCCGCATGACCCGCCGCTTTACCCTGTTCGTCACGACCGGCCTGCTCGCCGTCCCCGGCCTCGCCGTCGCGTACTACCCGCCCGGCTACGGCCCGCCGCGGTACGCGCCGTGCCCGCCGGTCACCTACGTGTGTCCGCCGCCGCCGGTGGTCGAGTGCCCGTCCGCGATGACGCCGCCGGCGAAGCCGTTGGCCCCGCCGAAGGTGATGGAGAAGCCGGACGCATCGGCCCCGAAGGAGGTCAAGCCGGCGGCCGCGGCGGAACCGATGCCGATGAAGAAGCCGGAGCCGGAGAAGAAGGTGGATGCACCGAAGCAAGAGTTGCCGAAGAGCGACCTCGCGATCCCGTCCCCGGCCGTGCCGGAGATTCCGGAGAAACCGAAGCCGAAGGCCCCTGAACCGGCCCCGTTCACGCTCCCCCCGATCGACGCGCCGAAGAAGAAAGACGATTCGCCGCCGAAGCTGGACCTGCCGTCCGCCAAACTCGAGACGCCGCCGAAGGTTGACGTTCCCTCGATCACGCTGCCGCCCACGACCATCGTGCCGGTGAAGGCGGAGGAGAAGAAGGAGAGCGTGCCAGAGATCGTACTGCCGAAGATCTCGGAATCGAAGTACCTGCCGACGGAGCCGAAGGTCCGGGTCATTCCCGTTGAAGGGAAGCGATCCGCCGGCGACCAGACGGTGAACCTCTACAACTACACCGACCGCGACCTGCAGTTGCAGGTCGGCGGCAAGGCCACGAAGCTGCCCGCGAAGTCGCTGCTCGCGCTGACGCTGCCGGACTCGTTCGCGTGGAAGTTCGGCGAGAAGGCCGAGACGATCACGATCCCGGCCGACGCCGCCGGGCTGAGCATCATCATCCAATAACTTCGGAGAATCGCCGATGTCGCCGACCCGTCGTTCGTTCCTGGCCGCCGGCGCGGCGGCCTGCGTCCTCCCGCCGGCGTCGGCCGCGGAGCCGACGCCGAAGATTCGTAACCCCATCGGCGTCTCCACGTACTCGTTCTGGCAGTTCAAGAACGACGCCCTCCGCGACATCGAGAGGTGTATCGACCTCGCGGCCGAGATGGGGTTCGACGCCGTCGAGGTCCTACACCGCCAGATGACCGACGAGTCGGACGCGGCGCTCCAGAAGATCAAGCGGCGGGCGTTCGTCAACGGCCTCGCGCTCTGCGGGTTCTCGACGCACCAGAGCTTCCTCTACCCGGCGAAGGAGGAACGGCAGAAGAACATCGACCTCACGATCAAGCAGATCGAGCTGGCGTACAAGATGGGCATTCCGACGATGCGGGTGAACACCGGGACGTGGCGGACGAGCAAGAACTTCGACGAGCTGATGAAAAACAAGGGGATCGAGCCGCCGATCCAGGGCCACACGGACGAGGACGGGTTCGGGTGGGCCATCGACGGGCTGACGGCGTGCCTGAAGGCCGCCGAGAAGTGCGGCGTGACGCTCGGCCTCGAAAACCACTGGGGCCTCGGCCGCACGCCGGAGGGCGTGGCCCGGATCGTGGACGCGATCAAGTCGCCGTGGCTGCAGGTGACGCTCGACACCGGCAACTTCCTCGAAGACCCCTACGCCAAACTGGAACAACTCGCGGCGAAGACGGTCCTTCTCCAGACGAAGACGTACTACGGCGGCGGGACGTGGTACACGCTCGACCTGGACTACGACCGCATCGCGAAGATCATGCGGAAGGCAAACTACCGCGGGTTCGTGTCGCTGGAGTTCGAGGGGAAGGAAGACGCGAAGACGGCGATCCCGAAGAGCCTGGAGTTGCTGCGGAAGGCGTTCGGATGAGTGACGAACCGCTCGACAAGTGGACGGTCCTGCCGACGCTGCCGGTCGTCGAGGAGGCGGATTACCTCGCGCACATGACGGCGTTCGTCGCGGCGTTCGTTCAGAGTCAGAAGCGCGAACGCTGGCACTGGCTGCTGACGACAAGGCCGGACCGGATCGGCCGCCAGTCGCACAAGCTGCACGCGGACCTGGACCGGCGCACTTGTCGGTTGGTCGAGTACCGCTCGGAAATACTTGCGATCAAGGGCCGGGGTGTTTACTACGAGTTCTTCGACCGGCCCCGGTGGATCGACGTGGCCACGGCCGCCGGTTTCGACTTCGGCGACGCAATTCTCTCGCTCGTTCCTGGCAAGCGTGCGATCTTCTTCTTCCACGAGTACGAAATCTGGCTGTGCGAGTCGAAGTGACGGTGCTCACCGGCAGCGTATGTCGTGGTACTCCAGCGGGTACTCGAAGTCCTTCCGCAGCGGGTGGCCGACCCAGTCGTCGGCCATGAGGATGCGCCGCGGGTCCGGGTGGCCGAGGAACCGCACGCCGACGAGGTCGTACACCTCCCGCTCGTGCCAGTCGGCCGTCCGCCACAGGTGCGCCACCGACGGGACCTCCGGCAACTCTCCGGCGACGCCATCCTTCCACCGCGGCAGTACGACCTTGAGGGCGAACCGTCGGCCGGGGAACGCGACGCTCGACAGGTGGTAGACGACTTCGAGGTGCGGCTCGAACCCGGCCTTCGCGACCTTCTTCGCGTCCGTTTCGAGGTAATCGACCCCGCTGATGTTGTTGAGAAAATCGAACCGCAGCCGCGGGTCGTCGCGAAGGAACTGACAGACTTCGACGAGTCGTGACGCATCCACGGTCGTCGGCTCGGCGGCCGAAACCGCCGGGCCGAACTGCTGGTGCAACAAGGCGTGAATCTCGGCACTCGTCATCGTTGTTCCCGTTACGCCTTCGTCGGCTTCGCCTTTTCTTTCTGATGCTTCTGAGCTTCGTTCACCCTTTCCGGCGTCGCGTACTCCTCCGGCAACTTCACCGCGCCGGTGCGGACCGGGATCATCGGCACGTCCACGGTCGCTTCCTTCGCCAGCGTCTTCATCGTGCGAATCTTGTCCTGCACCCGCATCAGCCCTTCGAGCAGCGCCTCCGGCCGCGGCGGGCAGCCGGGCACGTACACGTCCACCGGCACGACGAGATCAACGCCCTTCACGACGTTGTACCCGTACTTGTAGTACGGCCCGCCGCCGCAGGTGCAGGCCCCCATCGCGATGACGAACTTCGGCTCCGGCATCTGGTTGTACAGCCGCCGCACCCGCTCGGCCATCTTCAGGTTGACCGTCCCGGCGACGATCATGAGGTCGGCCTGCCGTGGGGTGGCCCGGAACGCCCCGGCCCCGAACCGGTCGATGTCGTACCGCGGCCCGCCGACGGCCATCATCTCGATGGCGCAGCACGCCAGCCCGAACGTCATCGGCCACAGGGACGACTCGCGGGCCCAGTTGATGGCGGCATCGAGGTTGGTGACGACGAACCCGTCGTCGAACCGGTTACCGAGCAGCGGAGGCATCGAAAAGTTATTCCTGGAAAGACTCAACCTACAGTGAAGACGCCGTGAACGATTACTCGGGAGTCGTCCACGATCACTTCGTATTCCACGCCGAGTGGTGGGAAACAGGCGATGCGATGAACGGACGAGGTACGCGATTCGCCAACGGCGAGTGGGTCACGCCTGAGGACCCGTTCTAGGAATTCTGCCACTTGTGTAACGTTGGCTTGGTCGAGGGCTGCCAACCAAATCGTGGCTAACTCGCCCTCGGCCCGCTTCTTCCAAACGACTTCATAGGTCAATGCTGGCGAGCCTGAAGGTCTCGAAGAATCTCGGCGAGTGATCGCCCAGGGTCGCTATCCTTCCGACGTTCGGCCATCTCCTCCTCCGTGAACGGCGACTTCACACCGGGCGGCAGCTTGTACAAGTTCTCCACGACAAACTGTCCGAGAACCCGCCCGTCGGGGGCCTTGATGTTCACGGCGGTCGTTGCTTGCTCGAAGCGGGCCAGCAACTCAGGATCGGTAATCGTGATTTCCATGTCGAACCCTCGGCTATTCTCCCATCATACCGGCGGTCGTGTTCCCGAGTCTACGCCCTGCCCCTGCGTACTCCGCACCCATTCGAGGTCGCCGCGCTTCCACAGGTACGCGAAGCCGAGCAGCAGGATGGCGAAGAACACGATCATTTCCAGGAACGCGAACCGCGCGAACGCGGCGGCCGCCTCCGGCGGTGGGGCGGTCGTGGTCAGCGAGAGTTGGTTCGCGATCTCGATCCGCTGGGCCACCGGCACGGCCTCGTCGGCCAGCTTGTTGGCGCTGCCGAAGACGACGGCCCACGGGAAGAAGAACGCGATTTCCACGTCGAAGATCACGAACAGCAGCGCGACCACGTAGAACCGCAGGTCGAACTGCACCCACGCCGTGCCGATCGGCTCCTCGCCGCACTCGTAGGGTTCGTGCTTCTCCGGCGTCGGCTTGTCCGGCCGCACGAACCACCCGACGACGAGGTTCGCCGCGAGCATCGTCGCGCCGACGCCGACGAACACCAACAGTGTCACGACGAGCGCGGTCATGTCTTCGTCCACACGGGGAGGCTGACCTTCTTCGACTCGTGAACGGCCGTCGGGTTCAGCGCATCCTGGCCCCACGCCACGGCCAGCGGCAGCTTCGCGTAATCGACGACGCACCCGTCGCGGGTGTAGCAGCTGATGTCGTGGTTCGACCCCATGAAGATGCAGTCCACCGGGCACGGGTCCACGCACAGCGCGCAGAACATGCACTTCGTGTAGTCGATCTTGAACCCGGTGACGACGAACCCCTTCGCCGGCGGTGGGGCCTTCTCCTTGTCGATGTAGATGCAATCGACCGGGCAGGCGCGGGCGCACTTGTCGCACCCGATGCACGTCGTCAGGTCGAACCGGTGGTAGCCGCGGTAGCGGGGGCGGACGGGGACGGGCTGTTCCGGGTACGCGAACGCCGCGGTGAACGGCTTGCGGCGGTACGTCTGGATCGCCGTCGAGAGGGTGACGAACATGCCGGAGGCGAGCGTGGACACCGCCCGCCCCACGTTGCGGAGCCAGTCGATCATCGGCAGTCCCCGGTGGAGCTACCGATGATTGTACCAACTGCGTTACTGCACGGCCGAGATGCGGGTGTCGGTCACGTGCGGGATGTGCTTCCAGCTCGTCCGCAGGGCCAACCGCTGAATCAGCATCGTCTTGTACTGGTTCGACGGCATGCTGTCCGCCGGGCGGGACTCGATCGGGGCTTCCACGAAGTACTGCGAGTGCTCCGTGCCGCCGGCCGTCTCGTAGACGGTGACGTTCGCGCTCGATTGGCCCATGTACATCAGCCGGCCGGTATCCTTCTCGTAGAGGTCGAAGCCGGTGATGGTCATCTCCATCGCGTAGTCGGCCCCGAGTTGCTTGCCGATCTCGGCGGCGCTCATCGACCGCCAGCCGGGCGTCTGGGCCTTGAACCGGTCGAGCTTCGCCGGCTCGATCACCTTCACGAGCGGCTTCTTGTCCTTGCTCTGCTCCGCGAACACGCGGCCGAGTTGCGTCACGATCTCGCGGTCCAACCCGGCGAACTCGACGGCGTTCGCCGGGGCGTTCACGAGGACCGCGACGGTGACTTCCCGCTTGTCCTTCACCGGCTCGAACGCCTTCGCCTCGGCCGGGGCCTTCTGGTCGCCGCGGAACAGGAAGTACCCGAGGGACGCCGGGTTGCACCCGACGCCGCCGACGAACAGACCCAACGCCACGACGCCCAGTTGAAGTTTGCGGTTCATCCGTGAACCCCCCATTTCAGAAGACCAGCACCCAGACCCACCGCAGGACCATCAGCACGAGGATCGCGCCGACGGACAGGGTAAGGAACATTTCGAGGTTCTTCACCCACGGCACCCGGCCCTTGACCGCGCCGTACAGCCCCCACGGGATCAGCCCCATCCAGAACGCGGCCATCAGGGTCCCCACCCAGTTGGCCTTCATCGAACTCCACACGTCCCCGTGGACGAGCAGCGCGAAGCTCGTCGTCATCCCGCACGACGGGCACGGCTTGCCGTACAGCACCACCATGTTGCACGGCGGCATGCCGAGCTGCGTGTGCGACGCCATCGTCAGCGGCGTGCCGTCCTCGGCGTACGGGTGCAGCCACGCGGCGGTGGCGAACACGCAAATGAACCCGACCGCCAGAATCCCCAGGAACGCGCGGGCCAGCTTGCTGATCCGCACGGTGGCGGGCGGGTACTCCCGCTCCTCGTACCGCCGCCTCACCGGCCGGGCGACCGGCGGTTGCGGCGGGACGGTTTCCGGTTCTCGATCGGACACGATAGCCTCGCGTTTCGGAGAATCAAGGCGAAAGGACGATCCGTTGCCTGCCAACTTGACAGGCGACACCGCCACCGCCGCCACCGCCACGGGTGGCCCTCCGTGGCGGAGTGGACATTGACACGGTGCGTAAAATAGCGGCTCGTGTCAAACGTCACGCTGTGTCTTTTCAAATTCTACCTCGGCTGAGGCGACGACGTGCGGGTTCCGGCGGCCGTTCGCGAGTTTCTGACGGCGCACCGCGTCGAAGGTGCGGGTGTCGTCGCCGTGTCCGGCGGGCCGGACAGCGTGGCGTTGCTACGGGCGCTCGCGGAAGTCGGGGCCGGGCCGCTGACGGTGGCGCACGTCAACCACCAACTTCGCGGCGCGGAATCGGACGCGGACGAGGCGTTCGTGCAAGAGCTGGCGGTCGGGTTGGGGCTGCCGTTTGTTTCGACGCGAATCGCGATTCCGGCGGAGGAGAATCTCGAAGGGGCGGCGCGACGGCTCAGGTACGACTGGCTGAACGAAATCGCGGCCGGGGCGAACTGGATCGCGACCGGCCACACGGCCGACGACCAGGCGGAAACGGTGCTGCACCGCCTCATCCGCGGCACGGGGTTGCAAGGATTACGGGGAATCGCCGCGAACAAGTCTTCGGCTTTGGCTTTGTTCCCTCCCCCCTTGGGGGGGAGGGAACAAGACAATCATCCGCCCCCTCCTGGCCGTCAGCCGTGACGACGTGACGGCCTACCTCGCGGCGCTCGGCCAGCCGGCGCGTACGGATTCGTCGAACGCCGACCGGCGGTTCAC
>JAESGS010000355.1_pt1 | contig 42410 bp, 34 predicted proteins | sample 9269761 | NCBI WGS metagenome assembly JAESGS01 (sample SAMN15741799, study PRJNA653493) | algae metagenome | isolation source: Cyanosarcina radialis HA8281-LM2 and co-occurring heterotrophs from damp... | place: USA: Makauwahi cave, Hawaii | collected 2011-01-06 | reverse complement strand
GATTACATCGAGATGTTTTATAACCCCAAGCGCCGGCACAGCAGCGCTATGCAGCTATCGCCAGTGGAGTTTGAAAAGCGCTATTTCCAGAGCTTGGAGAGTGTCTAGGAAATCCGGGGCGATTCACCTTCCCGATCCCTCCAGCCAGCGGCATGGTGTCCACTGCATCGCCCGAGGATCGACAAGTTCATCGACGCACTGACCCGCCAGCGGGCGCGCAATGACGTATTCATTACCACCTCGGAGTTCTCCGCAGGCGCCCGCGAAGCTGCGCTGGGGCTGAATATCAAGTGGCGCTGATCGACAGCGATTATTTCGCTGAGGAGTGACGGCGGCTGGTCTATGTTGAACGCGCCAACACCTTAGCTATTCCTAGCAGAGGTGGTAGCAATTGTTAGCGTTGCGGATACAAACACGTTAACTGATGTTAACAATCGCCTCGCCTGCAACAGGCTGGCCGCGCGCTCAATCGGAGGCTTTGATGGTCAGGGATTGCTGTCAGGACAAGGCGTCGCCTTACGATATTTCGCTTGCCGAGGCGGATTTGTTTCGCGCCGCAATTGGGTTAGCTGAGCAGCTGCTTGAGCAAGACGTTAACGACCTGCAGCGTGAAGCAATAACGGCGATGCTCGCCTTTCTGCGTAACCTGCCTGCGCCTCCGCCTGCGGGATTCAATGGTGAGTTTGGCTTTGAGTTCCAACAGAAGTCCGCCGAGTCGGATGGCAGCCAAGCTGGTGCCTGGGTTGTCTGCGTATATCGTGGACTGTTCGAGCTGTTCAGCTCTGGCTGTGAGCCGCTACTAGCGTTCTCTTGGGAGCTATGTCCCGGCAAGCCAATCAGAATGATCTGACTTTTGCGGAGGCGTGGATAAAGCAGGTTGCAGATCCCTATGGCGTGCTGACTGAGGGACATCGACTGGTCGTTGAGGCGGCCACATGGCAGGTGGCCGCTGGGGGAGCCGTTGGTGAGCACCGCCCAGCAGTGACCGCAGTAGGGGCTTTACCCTGATCCCCCTAACAGTTCCTAACAACCGGCTGCCACTGTGCAGCGCACCAATACGCTTCTCGCCGACTTGGCCAGTTCGTCAGCTGAGATGCTGCATGCCGCGAGCTCGCGCATGCGCTTCTCGTGCTTCAGGCGCTGTGCGGCCTGTTCGCCGACCTGCGTCAAACTTTCAAGGTGCATGACCAGGCGCGCGGTGCCCCGCCAATCGTCATCGAATTCTGGATTCAGCTCCCTGACCCGTTCGAGCGCAGCCCTCGCTTGCTGGGCAATGGTGCAAGTGGCTTGCAGATCCCGCCGATCCTGGTTGTAACCGGCGATGGTGACGCTAGCCTGTTCCGATACGCTGCGCACCAGGGCCCCGAACTGCTCCTTGATGGCGTCGGCGACGGCATTGGCGATGACCCCCTGGTTCGTTTCAGTCGCGTCGGCGATGGGGTCGTCAGTCAGCCCGCAGAGGAAGTCCAACGGGACGACGTAGAGCTTGGCGTATTCGACGAGGATATGCAGAGGCGGAATGCGCTCCCCGTTCTCGGCCAAAGAGATTTGAGTGGCGTTGGTATACCCCAGGCGCTGGGCTGCGGTATTTGCCTGCATGCCTGCGCAAGAGCGGGCGATGCGCAGACGCTTACCGATGGTTTGAGCAAGACTGCGTGCGTGTTCCGTTTTCATAGGTTCAGCTCCAGGGGTTCGGGTCATTTGTGGCGTGCTGAGCACAGCTAGGCGTTTGGCATGCTGGTGCTGGTTGCATGGGGACAGAGGGGGCAGCCCGCAATGACGGCATCTGCAGCTGTCCCCTGTACCTAGTGAGGCTGGGGGCAGTGGGGACACGCTGCGGCTTTGCCCACAGTGTCCCCTGGGCCATGGCCCGATGAGGGGGCGCGCCAGTCCTTGCTGTGCCTGGCTGCCCCCTCTGTCCCCACGGTCCCCAGCGGAAAGTTGGAAATGTTGTCATGCGTTTGGCTCCAGCTTGGCGGGATCGATGACGTAGAGCTTCAATTTGGAGCCGTCTCCCAGGCGTTTGGTGGCTTGGTCCCGGCCTGCGTCTCGTTTGGCTATCGCTCCGACTGAGTCCAGCGCCAGCACTACACGGCTCAGGTCGTAACCTTTTGCCGCCTCCTCCAGGCCCGTGCGGCTGAACAGGAAAAGGCGTCCTGCTGGGTGCTCTTCCCAGTAGCCCGCTCGGTCCCGTGCCTCGCTATGAATCGCTTTGGCAGATGAGAAGCGCGCATCGCCATGTCGGGAGATAAAGTCGGCGATAGACCGGAGAATCTGCCGATCTTCGCTCGGCCCCTCACCGCGACCGGTACGCCAGGTGTCGAACAACTCCAGCATCGCGGCCTGAATACTCCCGGCCACCAGCGGCAAAATGCCGTACTCGATGGCCAACTCCCCGGCCAGGGCAACCAGGGCGAAGCGCTCCGCTGCGCGGTTCTCCTGACCATTGGTGCTAGGGTATTGGGCGCAGAGCAGGGCCAGCCGGCTGGGCAGCGCCGCACGTTGGCCTTGCTCCAGCAGCTTGCGGATAAAAGCCGGCCCCGCGTGACCGTAATCGGTGACACTCGCGCGCTGGATGGCATCGGAAAACTCGCGACCACCAGCCATGCCATGCAGCTCATCCCAGGCGCCGCAGCGGCGCCGTGCGGGAATGTCGATCAGACGAATCTCCTGGCCCGCACGGCTGCGCTTGCCACCTTCAGCCATCATGGCCGACAGCCCCAGCTCTCCGGATGACAGCAACATCACGCGCCAGCGTTTGGAGGCCTTGGCTGCCCCCGAGCGACTGGCTCTGGCTTTGCCTGTACCGTTGGCCATGGCATAGATCACCGCGCCTATCTCGCGTGGATCAGCCTCGCCGATCTCGTCGAGCGCCAGCAGCGTGTCATTGCGCTGCGCCGCGATACCTTCCAGCCCATTGCCAGTGGCGCGCCAGGTGCGCTTGAAGTGCTCGCCATGCCCCCATACCGAACAGCCGGCGAGGACGAGCGTGCTTTTCCCCGTGCTGGAGTCGCCGACGGCATGAAAGCCCCCTCCCTGGCGCTGGACATGAAACAACAAGGCGCCCCCTAGGGAGGCGCAGACGCTCAGCATGAGCAGCGGGTTGCCCGCACATCGCGCGCCGATACTCGCTTGCCAGCCCTCCAAGGTGCCGCCCTGGCGATACTCGTCACCATTGGCGGTCTCGCTCTGAAAGATGGCATCCCCGGTGCCGATGTTCTGCCTGGGCATGATGAAGAGCTCAGGCGTGTGCCAACCGGTGGAGGTGGCGGCTATCACCCTACGTTTGGGGTACTGGCTGGCAATGTACTGACAGATCTGGACGCGGCGTCGGTATTCGATATCCAGCCCCATGTTGAACAGGACCTCCAGGATCGAGTCAGGCTTGCCGGCCAGAAGCTCATTGGGCATGGCCCATGTCAGTTCCTTTTGGTCAGCATTGCGCATGCGCAACAGACGTCCATAGTTGCCGTCCTGAGACTCGTTGCGGGTTACGGCATCCACGTGCAAAGGCCCGCACAGCCATTCGTTGACTGGCGTTTTTTCTCCGCCCTTGCTGTCGATCTTGTACCCGTGGTGCCAGACGCCAGGGAGCAACTTCACGCCGTCCAGGGTGACGCCATGGTCGTAGACCCGATAGGCGGGGCGGTCGATCTCGGCCGCCTCGGGGTCAGGTATCAGTGGAGTGGTACTGAGCGCCATCATTGCGCTGAGCGCCACAGAGCAAGATCGTTGAAGTCCGACAGTTCAAGCGGTTCGTTACCAGACCACGGCGGAAAAACCAGCCCGCATCCAAGCATGGCGGCAGCGTGGTTGGCCGCTGTACGACCAGGATTGCCTTCAGTCAGGCGGTCATCGTCGCCAGCCACGATCAATACGGCATCGGGGTGCTCGCGTTGCAGCCTGCGCCCTACCTCCAACAGGTTGTTGGCATTCATCGCACAGGCAACAGCCTCGCCGGTGTGCTCATGAATGGTTGCGCCGGTCGCCCAGCCTTCGCAGATGTACAGCACTTCGCCTGGAACAATAACGCCGAGGTAGGCGCAGGCCCCATTGATCAAACCACCCTTCAAGAAGCGCTTGGTGCCATCCGGAAAAATGCGCTGCAGATTGACGAGTCGAGTGCCTTGGTACATCGGCACCACCAGCGCGTCTCCTGACTGGCGCACATTGTGGGGTTCAATGCCCTTGACCATCAGGTAGGGGTAATCCCCGGCAGGCGTACTGGCCTTGCTCCAGAGTCGCTGTGCATACAGCGCCGCCGCCTGCTGGCGCTGCCGCAGAGCATTCTCCCTCTGACGGCGGGCTTGCTCGATGCGTTGGCGAATCTGCTCAGCCTCCTGATTATTGGTCGGCTGGCGGCTACTCCAAGTGTGCGAGCCTCCGGCCTTCCATGACCCAAAGGCGCCGGACGCGATGCCATCCAGAAACAGGACGTACCAGCCTGCCATGGACCCAGGCTTATCACCTGGCACATGGAAGCGGTGGATAGTGCCGTCTGGCTCAGGAATGAACGGCAACGGCCCATAGTGGGACTGCAACACCTCGTGAAAACCGGCCACTGCGTCTAAAGCAATGCCTCCCGGAGGCCCAGGCATGCGCCCCATGGACAGCCCTACTTGCTGGCTGAGTTTCTTCAGGCATGGCTTCGCTGTCCCCGCAACTTGGCAGGGTGGTTTGATTTTCATGTGCTAGATCCCGGCTTGGGTCAGAAAAGACTCGACGGCCTCAACGGGCCAACGAACGGAGCGGCCAAAGCGTATGGCACTGGGAAATCCATCAGTCTGCGACCAGCGCCACCAAGTAGTACGCGACACTTGGAAGCGATTACAGAGTTGCGCAGCTGTGGCAAAAGTGCCGGGTTTAGGCAAATCGGACTTACTGCTACTGGTACAAGCGGCATGGGACATTGTGTTGATTCCTGTCACGTGAGTGACCGGGGCTGAGAGAAGCGAAATCTTGAGTCAGCACTGAATGCTTGACCCCCTGAATTCTGCCAAAGTAGGCTCCCTCATGAAGCAAACGCTAAAAGCTTCAACCCCGGAGCGAGGCAACCACATTGCTCTGCTCCAAAAAGCCCCACGAGGTGCGAACTCGTTTGGGGCTTTTCTTTACGTTGCTCTAGTGGTCACACGGCTGCAATTTGCCCTCACCCCACAGACAAAATCAAATCCAATACAGAAATAAACATAGCAAAATCAGTAACTTGTCTATCTGCCGCTACAAAGCTCGTATAGCAGTTGATAGCCAAGCTAAAGAGCACTTGCTACTTGCATTAAGATGTAAGCTCTTGAAAATGTTGGCAATCCTTCCGACCAACGGTTGCCAAGGAAAATCGACTATACCGCTCGTCGGAAAAAAGCTATTACAGCTTCTAGCTACTACCAACAGTCCCTCATACACGCCCAGTCAACAGCACTAGATTATTGGACTGCATGTCACCCTCGCCCAGGGCCCTAGCTAACGCTTGATCAAAGAGCCCAATCGCTCGGCGCTTTTCCGGCAATGCTGCCTCGGGGTTGTTGCGATAGTGCGCAGCCACGACCCCGGTCTGCCCGTGTGCTTGAAGTAGGTCGGAAAGACGATCATCTATGCCGTATTTCTGCATCAACTGGGTGCAAGTGCGGCGGAGATCGCGGGGAGAAAAGCCACCCACTCTCTGCCCGTCAATAATCGCGTGCTTCGAATCAAGCCAATCAGCCACGGCATGAGTTGGGCTGCTGATTACAAACGGCTGCTTGCCGTGAGTTGTCCAAGGCCAGGGGTGATTTCCATTGATGGCCTTAACCCGTTCCATGATTGCTAAGGCTCGGCTCGTAAGGGGAACAAGGTGCGGCCTGCCCATGGTCTGACCGCCTCTTCCCTTGCGGTGGACTAGGCGAACCGTACCGGCCCCTAGGTCGTAGTCATCCCAAGTAGTTTCGATGATGTTCTTGATACGCTGGCCCCCGGTGGCAATGACCAGCTTAAACAGCAGCGCCATGGCCGGCCCAACGCCTTCGGTATTCTCGATGGTCTCCCAGAACTGACGCAGCTCTGTGTCTGATAGCGCGCGCTCCACTGGAGCCGACACCTTCTCAACTTTGATAGTGGCCGCTGGGTTCATCTCCAAGCTGTAAACCTTGGCATTCGCACGGCCAACAACACTCTCAACTGTCAGACCATGATTGAAAGCGGCAACCAGGAACGAGCGCATTCGGTCGGCCTGCACCTTCGAGCCTCGCTCCCAGATCGGGTTAAGAATCGCAAGGATGTGATCGGAGCGAATATCCCGCGCCTTCATCTGCATGATGGCTGGATGTGGCGCCTGTAAATTCGTTTTGAACAACCGCTCCAGCTCCTTGACCACTCCGGGCGTAGCCTTGTTACGGCGCGACTCGATGTAATCAAGGAACAGATCGGAGAAGCTCCCGCGCGCTGCCTCGATCTCAGCGATACGCTGGCGCTCAATGCGCTCAGCTTCCGCAGCCTCAAAGGCAGCCACCCTTTCTGCCTCGGCAGCAGCTTGTCGCTCAACCTGCAGTTCCAAGTATTTCGCCAGCCCACCAGCCGCGCCGGCCTCTGTGGACAAACGCAGAGCTTCGGCACGAAGCGCATCCAGAGTGCGCTCATCTGTGCCTGGCTTCGGTTTCTTGGCGAGGATGCCTAGCGGCAAGCGCCTATCACTATCTGCTGAGCGCTCTCGGTAGAAGGCCATAATCGCCCCCGATGCCTTGCGCTCCAGAAGCAATGTACCCTTCCCGCGCGAACCGACCGGCTCAGATTGCCGGGTCTTTACTGCATAGGCCTCCATCTCGGTCATGCGTGTGCGCTTTGCCATTTCCTTCCCCGTTTTCCCCGTTCGTTCCCCGTTTCTCATGTAAAGTCAGGGTATCCGGTGAAACGTAGGAAAACAAAGGAAAGGCTGAAAAGCCCATAAATACTGGCCTTCTTGATTTTCATGGAGATTGAAGAAACATTGCGAAACCCGAAAGCAAGCCGCTTGTAATCAGTAGTTCCCGGGTTCGACTCCTGGTGCCGGCACCATAGGCTTCAAAGAAAAGGCCCACCGCAAGGTGGGCCTTTTTCGTTGTGGCCGGCCGTTAGGTCTCGGCGTCCGGTTTCAGAATCGCCAGCGGCCGGGCCGGACGTTCCTCGGCCTGAACGTAATGGCTGCTGCGCAGCAGGAAGCGCTTCTCCACCAGATGCCACATGAGGATGGCCGCCAGCAGGGTCAGGGCGACGCTGAGCAGCAGGCCGAGCAACGGCGAGAAGCTATACAGCCCCAAGCTCACCAGAATCTGGATGATGGGGAAGTGGCAGATATAGGCGCCGTAGGAAAAGTCGCCGTACTTGCCGAAGTTGCCCAGATAGCCGAACAGCGCGACGAACACCACCAGCACGCCCAGCGCCAGCGGTTCGACCAGGCGCAGCGGCAGCCAGACACTGGCGACGTAGAGCGTCAGCGCCAGCGGTACCAGCCACTTCACCTGCCGCTCGAAATGGGCCAGGTAGTAGTAGAGCAGTCCGCCGGCGAGAAAATAGCGCAGCTGCCCCGGCAGTTGCTTCTCCAGAAAGGCGAACACTTCATTCTGGCTCTGCCCATAGAGATGCCAGAGCAGCAGCGAATACAGGCTGGACAGCGCGAACAGGCCGAGCAGCACGGGCAGCCGGCCGAAGCGCCGGGCGAACCAGACGATCAAGGGCACGCTGCAGTAGAACATCACCTCGATCTTGATGGTCCACAGCGCCCCGTTCACCGCCGGCAGCAGGTTGCCCTCGAACACCCCCGGCAGCGCCGGTGCGAAGAAATTCAGGAACGTCAGGTTGGCCAGCAGGTAGTTGAACCAGGCCGCGGAAAAGTAGCGCTCGGCCGGCAGTTCGCTGAGGACGAAAAGACCGAAGGCGCACAGCAGGATGATGCACAGGTAGGCTGGATAGATGCGTTTGGCCCGCTTGCTGGCGTAGCTGCGCAGCGAACTCGAGCGCTCGTAGCTCATGAAGATGAGAAAGCCGCTGATGACGAAGAAGGCATCCACCGCCAGCTTGGAGGACAACACCAGGCCGATCGGCTTGAGCAGGCTCTGCTGCGACAACTCGGCGGCATGCACCAGGCAGACGATCATCGCCAGCAGCAGGCGGATCAGGTCGAAGTTGTTGTGGCGTAGACGCGGATTGCTGGGCATGCGCTCGATCCCGGGGCCGTCAACGGCGCAGTTGGCTGGACGAAGTAACGTAGTTGGCGGCGCGGTCGTAGACCGCCTTGACGTCGCAGACCGCGCCCGACGAAAAGGTCAGGGTGTTCTCCAGGCCATAGGGTTCGAAGCTGAGCAGGGCATCCTCCACATAGGCGTATTCGGCGCAGTGCCGCGTGCGGATATGAATCAGCTCGTCGGTCGTCTGGTAGTGATCCCGGTCGATGCGCTTGATGTTCATGGGTATCAGCTCCGCCGCCGGCAGCGGCAGGGACAGCGGCAACGCCAGAATCGGAACAAACAGGAAACGCGACATGCGTTCGGCCTCGTGAAAGTTGGCGAGTGAATCTTAACTAGTGCGCATCGGGCCATCTAGCAATTAAATCCGCGAGTTGTTTACGCCCTGCATCGCAGGCATGATTCGCAAGTTTGCGACATACCGCATACGGCACTGCGTCAAATAAATAAACATGTTTTTTTGACGCCACTTCCGCGCATATAAACATTGGTTGAGCGATGGCTAGGATCGACTCTCTGCAGGCATACCGCAGCTTGGCAGTGCTGGGGATCATTCTGTTTCACCTGACCTTCGTCGAAGCCAAGAACGCCGGCGGAGACCGTCTGCTACCGGCATTTCTCGACTGGGCGCAACTCTGCGTCGACCTGTTCTTCGTGATCAGCGGCTTCGTCATGGCCCTGGTTACCCGCGGCCGCTTCGGCCAAGTGCAGGAAATAAAACGCTTCGCCTTTAATCGCGCAGCCCGTGTATACCCGGTCTATTGGTTGTATTTCTTTCTGACCCTCTCGGTATTTCTACTGAAACCGCAATGGGTGAATTCTTCGCACGGCGAACCAGACTTGTGGGCCTCCTTCTTTCTTTTGCCAACTTCTCAAGTGTCGCTGGTCATGGTGTCCTGGACGCTGACTTTCGAACTCTGGTTCTACCTGGCCTTCACCCTGTTGATGTTCTTTCGCGAACGTCATCTGCCCTACTGTCTGGCCGCCTGGGGGCTGCTGCTGGTGGCGGTCAACCTGTTCTACGACGTGCGTGACTTCCCCCCCTATCTGCACCTGATGCTGCACCCCTATGCCCTGCAGTTCATCCTCGGCGCGGGCGCCGGCCTGCTGTTCAGTTCGGGACGGCTGTCGCGGCTCTCGCTCGGCACCCTGCTGGTGCTGCTGGCACTGACGTTGCTGATCGCCATACCGTTCGCCTACTGGCTGCGCCTGTTCGAGACGCCGAGCCTGCTGCGTATGCTGCTGATCGGCGCGACCTTCGCCGCTCTGGTGATCATCAGCGCCCTGCTGGAACAGCGCGGCCATCTGCGCATTCCGACCTTGCTGCGGCACCTGGGCGACAGCTCCTATTCCACCTACCTCTCCCACCTGCTGGTGCTCGGCGTGCTCGGCAAGCTCTGGGCGGCGGTCGGCCCCTGGCCGCACAGCTCGCTGGACAACTGGCTGGTCGTGCTCACGGCCGTGGTCGCCTGCCTGGCTTATGGCTGGCTGGCCTACCTGGTCAGCGAGAAACCGCTGATGCAGGCCACCGCACGCCTGAGCAACAACTACTTCCCCCTGGCCCCGCGCGGCGCCAGCCCGGCCTGAGCTCAGGCGTTACGCCAGGGCTTGAGCCACAGGGCCAGCAGCAGCATGGCCAGGGCACCGGCGACGCCGCTGAGGGCGAGCTGCAGCCACAGCCCGTCGATCGGGTGCAGGGCGAAGGCGCCTATGGTCAACACCGGCAACGCCATCAGCCACTGCCGCCCCCAGGGCAGTTGCTCCAGCAGCGCCTGGCGCCGCATCAGCAACACGCTGGTCAACGTCAGGCCCAGGGTCATGGCCATGGGAATGCCGTTCATGCCGAAGAACAGCGGCAGAATGCCCAGCAGCACCACGTTCAGTGCCGAGCCCTTGAGTTCGCAGGCCAGCGGCAGGCGCGTATCGCCGTCGGCGTAGGCGTAGCGCGCCAGCAGCGAGTTCCAGGCACCGAACAGCAGCGGCACGGCGAACCAGGCCAGCAGTTCCGACAGCGGGCCAGCCTCCTGCCCGGGGAACATCAGCTGGACCAGCGCCGGCGTGGCGCCAATCAGCCCCAACGCCGCCGGCAGGGTCAGCAGGGTGGCGATGCCCAGGCCGCGCCGCAGCAGCTGCAGGCGCTGTTCGCCCGCCGCCTGGCTCATCAGGCCGAGCAACACCTGATTGAGGCTGAGCAGCGCGATCAACGGCAGGTTGATCAGCTTGCGCGCCAGGTTGACCCAGGCCACCGCGCCCTCGCCGAGCAGCGAGGCGACCATCCGCTCCAGCAGCGCCAGGCCCTGGCTGGCCAGGTTGCTGGCCAGCAGCGGGCCGATGTTGTCCAGCAGCTCGCGACCGCAACCGCTGGCGCCCGCCACGCGCCAGGGCCGCCAGCCGCTGTGCCACAACGGCAGACACAGCGCCAGCGGCATCAGCAGGCTGCCCAGCAGGCAGGCCTGGGCCACGCGCAGGGGCTCGGCCGCACTGCCGGCGGCGGCCAGGTAGAGCACCGGCGGCAAGTTGAACAGCAACGAGCCCAGGCCGGCGAGGACGAAACGCGAGCTCGCCTGCAGGGGCACGCTGAGCAGGGCGTGCAGCAGAAAGCCCGGCACGCACCAGGCCAGCACCAGCAGGCTGTCGCCGGCCAGCGCCAGGGCCTGATCGTTCAGCCCGGGGCCGACCACCCGCACCCACAGCGGCGCCGCCAGGGCCAGCAGGGCGGCGATCGCCAGCCCGACCAGGAGAAAGCGCGAGCTCATGGCGTTGAGCCAGGCAGTGCGCGCATCGGCGGCGCGCCCCTGGTACAGCGGCAGCGCCGCGGCGGCGACCAGCCCGGCGGCCAGCGCCATGCGCAGCGCCTCGGGCAGGAACAGGGCGATGAGGAAGGCGTCGCTCTGGTTGCTCGCCCCCCAGGCGTGGATCAACAGCCATTCCCTAGCAAAACCTGCGACCAGCCCGGTGAGCGTCGCAAGGGTCAACCACAGGGTGCTTCCCAGCATGGCGGCTTACTCAGTGAAGAAGATTGAACAGGCCCTTGCCGCCGACCTTGTAGGTCAGCCCGCGATTGCGTTCGCCCAGCGCCCTGGCCGGGTTGCCGCCGACTATGGTGTAGGGCGGCACCGGTCGATTGACCACCGAGCCGCCTGCCACCACCGCGCCCTCGCCGACTTCGGCGGTGATCAGGGCGCGGGTGGCGATCCAGGCGTAGTCGCCGACGCGGATCGGCGGGCTGGCCACCGCCCAGAACTCGGGCGCCTGGATGTCGTGGCCGCCGGCGATCAGCAGGCTGTACGAGGCGATAGTGACGTGGTCGCCAATGATGATTCCGGCGCGCCCATCGAGCAGGCAGTCCCAGCCCACCACGCTGTCCTCGCCGATATGGATGCCGTCGATGCCCAGTACCTCGGTGCCGCGCCAGACGCTGGAGCCCTTGCCGATCTTGGCCCCGCCCAGGCGCAGCCAGGCCAGGCGAATGGTGTGGCTGGGAATCTTGTTGACGAAGATGTTGTACAGCTGCTCCCACAGACGCAGGCAGCGGTCGCGCAGGGTCGCCAGGTTGATGCCGTAGATCGGTATCAACGGCCCGGGAATCTCGTCGCGCAGCAGGCAGAAGAAGCGCCGCGCCAGCGGGTGCTCGATGCTCTTCTCCAGGTTCACGTAGCTGATCAGGTACTGGGTGTCCTGGCGGTGCGGGTATTCGAACGCCACCTCGTGCTCGAGCATCCAGGCCCAGGCCTCGGCCAGTTCATCGACGCCGACCTGCAGGCGCGCCGCATAGTCGGCCAGGCGCTCCTTGAGGTCGAAGGAATGATGGATGCGGTGTTTCATGTGCGGGCCCTCCTGATTGGCAAAGCGGGGAGAATTTCGGGGTGCAGACGGACCTGCTGCAGGGTCAGGCCAACGAACAGCCAGAAGAAGGCGATCAGCACGTAGGTCAGGCTGAAGTAGTGGTCGAAGATGCCGGTCAGCAGGGCGCACAGCAGGCCGCTGCTGCAGCCGAGCCACAGCGAGTTTTCCCGGGTCACGCGCTGGGCGCCCAGGTGCGGGCGGGTCTCGCGCCACCAGAACCAGGTCACGGCGATGAACAGCAGCATGCCGGGAAGGCCGAGCTTGTAGACGAAGTTCAGCCACAGGTTGGAAATGCCCATCAGGCCGCTACCGGGCACCGGCGGATCGACCCTGAAGCCGATGCCCAGCGGATAGCGCGCCATCGCCTCGGGGAACATGGCGTACTCCTGCATGCGGATCCCGGTGGAGGCGTTGCTGCTGAGGAACATGGTGGCCAGGCGCTCCTGCAACGGCGGGTAGACCAGCACCAGCAGGCAGCCGAAGAAGATCCCCGCCACCAGGATGCGCGAGGTGTAGGGTACCCGGCGCCCGGCCATCCACATCACCACCAGCCCCAGGCTGAGCAGGGCCCCACGCGAACCGCTGAGCAGCAGCCCGGCCGAGCCCAGCAGGGCCACGCCGAGGCCCAGCGCGCGGCCCCAGCCCGGCCGCGGCAGGGCGAAGAACAGCGCCACCGGGATGATCAGCGCCAGCGCACCGCCGGTGGAGTTGGGGTGCAGCCAGGGCGTCGACAGGCGGGTGGTGCCGGCGGTGAAGGCATCCTCCAGGTAGGCCTGGTGCGGGTACTTGAGGGCCGTGAGGATCGGCGTGAGGGCGTTGGCGTCGCGGGTCTTGGCGAACATGCCGAGCGACAGCAGGAGCATCGCCAGGGTCCCCAGCAGCATAGCCACGGTGATCTTCTCCGCCGCCTTGCTGTCCTGGATCAGGCGCACGGCGAGGAACATCGCCGACAGGTTGAGCATCCAGCGCACCCAGTTCATGGTGCCGCCGCCACCGGCATCGATGGTGAACTGGCCGACGATAAAGGGAATGGCGCTCCACAGCAGCAGCCAGGACAGCGCGCGTTCGGTGCCGCTGCGCGGCTGCAGGCGCTCGCGCTTGTGCAGGAAGCCCTGCCACAGGATGCCGACCCAGGTCAGCGCCAGCAGCGCCTCGCTGGCCGTGGTGCGCACGCCCACCTCGAGGGTCGAATAGGGCAGGAAGGCGCCGACGAAGGCGAACAGCAGCAAGCCGAGCAACGGCTGGCGCATCACGCTCAGGGCGAAGGCGGCGCCGCCGAGCAGGATCACCAGCTTCGACAGCGGCAACACCCAGAGCAGGGCACCGAAGAACAGGCCACAGAAAACGGCGATGCCGATACCCACGGGCATCATGGCGCGAGCTCCTCGAGCAGGGTGGAAAGATTGCGCTGAAAGTGCTGCGGGCTGAAGCGCTGCGCCCAGTCGATCAGGGCCTGGCGCTCGCCAGCCGGTTCGCGCGCCAGGCGCCGCATCAGCGCCAGCAGCTCTTCGCCATCGTGCGGAGCAAAGCGCGGGGCCTGCGGCGGCGCCACTTCGTCCAGCGCCGTTCCCCTGGCCACCGCCACCGGCGTGCCGACCGCCAGCGCCTCGATCACCGGCAGGCCGAACCCCTCGGCATAGGACGGCTGCCACAGACGCTCGGCGCGGCGATAGACCTCGATCAGCATGGCGCCGTCGATATCGCTGAGAAAGTGCAGCCCAGGCAACCCTCGCAGGTCGCCGGGCAGATGCTCGGGATGACCGACCAGCAGCAGCTCGGGGATCAGCGGGTCCTCCCGCCGCGCGCGCAGCCAGGTACGCACCAGCAGGGCGATGTTCTTGCGCGGCTCGCGGGTTCCCACCGCCAGCCAATAGCGCGCCGGCAGCGCCACGGGTACCGGGGCCGACGTCGCGGGCGCCAGCGGGATCGCCGGCGGCAGCACGCGCAACTTGCCGGCGAAGCGCGGGAACAGACGCCGCACCTCGCCCGCGGTGAACTGCGAGGGCACCCAGACCTGATCTGCGCGCCACAGCGCATAGAGGATCGACAGGCGATCGGTGCAGCGGTAGATCAGGCGCTTGATCCAGGAGTCGTGCAGGTTGCGCTCGGTCAACTGGAACAGGTCGTGCAGCTGCTGGACGAAACGCGTGCCGCGCGCACGGCGACACAGCGGCAGGCCCATGTTGAAGTTGCAGATATGCAGATCGATGCGCTGGCGGCGCAGGTAACCGGGCAGGAAGCCGGCCTCGAAGCGCAGGCGCTGCGGCAGGCGATGCACGCCGAGCAGACCGGCGGTTCCCCAGTCCGGACAGTCCAGGTGCTGACGCAGCGGATGGCCGAGCGGCGCCGTGCTGACCAGGCGCAGCTCGGCGACCTGCGGGCAGTGGCGCAAGCCCTCGGCCAGGGCGATGTTCTGCCGGCCGATGCCGCTATCCGGCAGGCTGGCGGCCGGGCGATAGTCGAGACTGACCCTCATGCCCGAGCCTCCAGGCGGGCGTAGATCGCCTCCAGGCTGCGCGCCGCCACCGACCAGTCGTGTGCGCCCTGCACGTAGCGCCGACCGGCCTCGCCGAGGGCCGCGGCCCGCCGCGGATCGTCGAGCAGGGCGAGGATGTTGGCGACGAACGCCTGCGCCGTTTCGGCGCGGGCGTAGTGCACGCCGTCCGCCACCTGCAGGCCGGAAGCGCCCTGGCCGGTGGTCACCACCGGCAGGCCCGCCGCCATGGCCTCGAGTACCTTGAGTTTGGAACCGCCGCCCTGGCGCAGCGGCGCGACGAACAGCGAGGCGCGCCGCTGCTGCCCGCGCAGGTCGGCGACGAAACCGTGCCACTCGATCCGCGGGTCGGGCCAGCGCTGGCGCCAGGCCGGCGGCACGGCATGGCCGCAGATGGCGAAACGCAGCTGCGGTCGGTGGCGCCACAGCTCGGGCAGGAGCTCGTCCAGCGCCCAGCCGACCGCGTCGACGTTGGGCGCGTACTCGAAGTTGCCGACGAACAGCAGGCGCTGCGCCTGTGCATCGGCCTGCACCTCGGCGTAGTGGCGACAGTCCACGCCGTTGACCACCACGTCGGTCGGCCGGCCGCAGAGCGGAGCGAGCACGGCGGCGTCGTCCGCGGTCACCGCGATGACCCGCTCGGCCTGACGCAGCACACGCCGCTCCCAGCGCCGATAGCGCCACTGGTCGTAGTAGGCGAAAGGCGCCAGCCAGGTGGGTAGACGGTCGTAGGTGGCCGCGCCGAGGCTGGACTCGACGTTGTGCTCGGTGAGCACGAAAGGCACCCGCCGTCGCCCCAGTTCGGCCTCGTAGGGCTGAAAGCTGTAGCTGTGTTCGATCTGGACGACGTCCCAGGATTCGTCCAGCAGTTCGCGGAACTGGCGCTGCAGGCGCGGGGCCAGGCCATTGACGCTGGCCAGCAACGGATAGGGTGCCAGCAGCGCGGCGCCCAGCGTCGCGGCGCTGCGCAGCGGGCGGCGCGGCAGCACCAGCAGGCGCTCGAGCAGCGGTTCCAGATGAGCCCGCGCCTCGTCGTCCAGCGGCGTCTTCGACTGCGCCAGCAGGGTGATGCGATGACCGGCCTCGGCCAGGCTGCGCAGCAGATGGTACTGGCGCGTCTTGCCGCCGCTGCTGGTCGGCCAGGGCAGGTACGGCAGAATCCACAGGATGCGCATGCTCACCACACCAGCAACTGCAGGCTGCTCTTGAGCGGCACGGTCAGGCGCTTGCCGTCGCCGCGCAGTTCGCGCTGCTCGCCGCTCAGCGGGTCGTGCAGGCTGGCGCTGGCCACCCCGGGCAGGGTCAGCTGGCGACCGCTGGCGCTCCAGAACATCCACAGCTGCTTACCGTCGGCACGGGTCCAGGCGATGCTGTAGAGATCCTTGGGCATCTCCTCGACCTTGGGCGGATCGCGCGGTTCGAGCCTGGGCCCGGTCACGGCGAAGAAGTTCTTCAGCGCCTGGAACACCGGCTTGGGCTGCCCCTCGAGATCGAGCAGTCCGTACTTCTGGTCGCGCGGCCCGGCCATGGCCGGCAGGTCGGCGAGGTTGAACAGGAAGCTGCGATCGAAATCCAGCGCGCTCATCAGTGCCAGCCGGCGCAAGGTGTAGTCGGCCTGGCCGGCGGTGCCGATGATCGCCTGCATTTCCTTCGGCCCGGAATAGCTCGACCAGCCCCACTCGGTGGCCCAGATCTGCTTGATGCTGTGCATGCGCAGGGCCTTGTTGATGAAGCGCACGCGGGCGAGAAAATCGCGCGCGGCGACGTCGTCGCCTTCCGGCTCCTCGGTGTAGGGGTGGTAGGCGACGATCAGATCGCGCTTGGCCAGGCCCTCGTCGAGCAGCAGCTTGAGCATCAGCTCGTTGTTGGTGTAGGGCATCTGGCTGAAATAGGCCATGCCGGCGGTGGCCACCGGCATGTCGGGGTAGCGCGCCTTGATCGCCTCGGCACTGGCGAACAGCAGCTGCGCATAGGCCTTGGCATCTTCCTTCGGGCGCCAGTAGGGGTAGATGTTCGGCTCGTTCCAGATCTGCCAGACGCGAAAGTCGGGGTAGCGCTGGATGAACTTGAGCAGGCTGTCGATATACAGCTGCGGATTCTTGGGCGGGTACTGGTCGACGTGCTCGGCACCGGGCGGCGCGCTGCTGGCGAAGGGCGCCGAGCCGGCGAGGAACCCCACGGGTTTCAGGCCATGGCGACGCATCGACGCGGCGGCGGCGTCGAAGGCGACCAGGTTGAACTGGTCCTTCTGCGGCTCCAGCAGGGCCCAGTGCATGGCGATGCGCACCCACTCCAGGCCCAGGTCCCTGACCGCCTGCATCTGCCGCTCCTGCACCTCGACCGGGTAGAAGTGGAACTGGGCATTGACCCCCAGGTGCTCGCTCCACACCAGCGTATGCGGTCCACGCAGTTCGGTGACCTCGGCCTCGGCGTTGCGGCTGAGCAGGACGGCGCCGGCCAGCAGCAGCGCCAACAGCAGCGACGGCAGCCAGACTATGGGTTTACGCCACATCGGAAGTACCTCGCTGCAGGGCGGTGAACAGGTGCAGAAAACGCGCGGCGGTGTGCGGCCACTGGCGTGCCTGGCCGATACGCTGCGCATGCTCGGCCCAGCTCTGGGCGAGCTGCGGCCGTTCGCACAGCTCGCGCAGACGCTGCGCCAGGGCGGCGCTATCGCCCTGCGGGAAGATCGCGCCATTGCCGGCGGCCACCTCCTCGGCGAAGGCGCGCGCATCCGAGGTGATCGCGCCACGCCCGCAGGCGGCGGCCCAGGACAGCGCACCGCTGGTGCCGCGCATGGCGCCGAGCAGGGCGAGCTTCTTCGACTCGCGATAGGGCAGCAGCATCACATGATGGGCCTGGATCAGCCCCGGAATCTGCTCGGCCGGCACGTCCAGCGCCCAGTCGACGGCGTCGCCCAGGCCCAGCTCGGCGATCCGCCCGCGCAGTTCGTCGAGGTAGCTGCCGCCGGGGCCGAAGGCCATCTCCGGGGCGCTGCCGCCAGCCAGGGTCAGGCGCCAGGCGCCGGCCAGGGCGGGCGCAGCGCGCAGCATGGCGGCGAGCGCCTCGAGCAGGTCCTCGATGCCCTTGCCGCGATAGATGAAGCCGAAGTACAGCAACTTCAGCGGTTGCAGCGGCGGCAGTGGTGCCGCCGGGATGACCGGGTTGCCGTGGGCGATCACCCGCACCTTGCCCGCGCCCAGGCGCATGCGCCGGCGCAGGTGCGCGCCACCGGTTTCGGTGAGGGTCACCAGTGCATCCAGTTGCGCCGCCAGTTGCCGCTCTTCGCGCAGGCACAGCGGATCGGCCAGCACGGTCGCGGCCTGCGGCGCCGGTGCCGGCAGCCGCTCGGCCAGCGACAGCGGCCAGGGCAGTCGGGCGCGGCGCCAGACCAGGCGCTCGGGGTCATGCACCGTGGCGCTCAGCGGCAGGCGCGGAAAACGCCGGCGCAGCTCGCGCAGTGCGGCGAACTCGGCCAGGCGGCCGCCGCCGAGCTCGCCGTGGACCAGGTCGATGCCGCTCCAGTCGAAGGCGGCGATACGCGCCAGCGCCTGGGCCGGATCGTTGCCGACGCCGGCCAGCGGCGTCGCTACCTCGACGCCGAGGTCCTGCAACGCCGTGCGGAAATTCGCCGCATAGTCGGCGATGCCGGTCTGTTCCGGCGGCATCGGCGCCAGCAGGGCAATGCGCATCAGGCCAGGCTCCGCAGGCGCGAGACCAGGTTGAGCACCGAGTAGGGCACCTCGAAACGGCGGCGGTTGACGATCACGCCGTCGACCTTCTTGAACGCCGAAGTGAGGATGGTGAGCGCGTTCGACACCACCGGAATGGTGCTCTGCCGCGCCTCGATCACCATCACGATCATGTCGGCATGGCGCAGGGCGACGAAGGCCTCCTGATTGCTCAGCAGCGCGCTGGCTTCCAGCAGCACCACCTCGCCCGGCTTGGCCGGTGCCTCGCCGCCCAGGCGTACCTGATGGCCGCGCTCGCCGATCAGCCGGGCGAGGTGCTGGATGACGAAGCTCACGCCCTCACCCTTGCGTGCCGAGGTCAGGGCCAGCACCAGGCCCTGCTGCTCGATCTGCGCCAGCGGCAACTGCGCATAGAGCCGGTAGATGCTGGCGAGGAAGGCGCTGGAAGGCGCCTCGCCGCTCTCCAGCTCCTGCAGGGTGGTCCACAGCGGCACGCCGAAGCGGCTCTCGACATGGCCGCCGTCGTGGATGCGCTGATCCAGCAGGTAGCAGATGTACAGCACCAGCAGTCCCACCATCAGGCCGGCCGGCAACGCCAGGGCGATCATCAGCAGGCTCTTGGGGAACACCCGCGACGGGTTGAGCGTGGCTTCCTCGATGATCGCGATGTTGCTGATGCTGCTGTCATCCAGCTCGCGGTCGATGCGCGCCTTTTCCAGGCTCTCGGCGTACAGCACATAGTTGCGCTCCTCGGCGGCCAGGGCGCGCTGCAGCTGGGCCAGCTGCGGCTCGGTGGCCATGGCCTTGCTGCGCTCCTGCTCGAGGGCGGCCAGCTGGTTTTCCTGGCGCTTGAGCTGGGCCTTGAGGCGGGCGACATCCGCCTGCTGGTCGAGGTAGTTGCTCTGCAGGCGCTCGGCCACCGGATTCGGCGCGCGGTTCTCCGAGCTCTGCACGGTCGGCGGTTCGCTGGCGGCCAGTTGCTCCAGGTAGGCGATGCTCTGATCGATGGTTTTCACCGGCGGCGCCTGCTCGGTGAAGGTGCGCAGCAGATCCTGGCGCTCGGCGCGCTTGTTGTTGAGCAGCTGCAGGACGTGCTGATGCGCCGGGTTGAGCGACATCTCGCGCACCGTGCGGATCTCCGCCGGCAGCGCCTTGATCTGCCGATCCAGGGTGGCCAGGCTGTCCTCGGTGGCGGCGATCAGGCGCTGCGAGTTGAAACGGTCGGTGCGCAGTTGGTCGATCCGCTCGGACAGGTTGCCCAGGCGGTCGGCGATGTTGATCGCATCGATGCTCTCCAGCTTGTCGATGATCTGCTGCTTGAGGCGGTTGATGCTGCTCTCGCTGGTCTTGAGCTGCAGGTCGTAGAACTCGTACAGGCTCTTGCGTCCCAGGGCGCGGGTGCGCTCCTGCAGGTAGATGTCCACCCAGCTCTTGACCACCGCCTGGGCGACCGCGGGATCGTCCCAGACGAAGCTGATCTCCATCACCGCCGAGCCGCCGGCATGACTGACGCTGAAGCTCTTCTCCAGTTTCTTGGCCAGACGCTCGACCGGGGTCTGCTCCTCGGTCAGGCCGAGCAGTTGCAGGATGCTGCGCAGAAAGTCGATGCAACCGGCCCAGCCCAGGCGCAGCCAGTGCTTGATGGTGGCGAAGAAGCCCTGCGGCGGCGGCGCGTTGGCGATCACCTCGAGGTAATGCTCGGCGACCTGGCGGATGATCGGCCGGCCGGTGAGCAGGCGCTCCTCGTCGACTATGGGGTCGCGTTGGGTCGCCGGCAGCACCAGCGCCTGGCGGTCGGCCACCTCGATCGGCAGGGTATTGCTGTCGCGCCCGGGCTTGACCAGCAGGCGCGCGTTGGACTCGTAGGAGGCCGGCAGGAAGAAGGCGCCGAGCACGATCATCAGCAGGGTGACGCCGACGGCGACCTGGAACTCGCGCTTGAAGATGAAGAACAGGCGCAGCAGGTCGCGGAAGGTGCGAATTTCGATCATGGAACTGTCCCTGTCTGCTCAGTCGTTGTTGTTCAGGTCGTAGTTGAAACCGACGCCCAGCGTTTTCACGAACGGGATCAGCTGGTTCATGTACAGCTCGACGCCCTCCACCCGGTTGCCGATGCCGGACTTGGGCACGAAGACCACGTCGCCGCGCTGCAGCGCCACCGCCATGCGCCCCTCGATGCCGCCGTGCATCAGCTTGGCGTAGTCGATGAAGTAGGTCTTGTACTGCCCCTCCTCGTCCATGCGCAGCAGCGCCACGTTGCTGCTGTCGGCATCGATCATGATGCCGCCGGCACCGATGATCGCCTGCTCCAGGGTCGGTGCCGCGGGGAACGGCAGCGGCTGCGGATTGCGCACCGAACCGCCGACGAACACCGTGTTGCCCGGCGACTGGTTGATGTTCACCGTCACCCGCGGCTCCTGGTAGTAGGCGGCCTGGCGCTCGCGGATTTCCTCGGCCAGTTGCGCCGGCGTCTTGCCCACGGCCTTGACGGTGCCGATGAAGGGGTACTGGAAGGTACCGTCGTTCATCACCGTGTACAGCGTCAGCTCGTAGATCGAGTTGGCGGTGAAGGCCGAGATGCTCGGCATCTCGCCGCTGGTGCGGACGATACGCAGGGTGTCGCCGGCGCGAATGCGCTCCTCCGCCGGCGGCAGCTTGGCCAACTGCTCGGCGGCGGACTTGCCGGCGTCGACCCGGTCGTCGTCCGGCAGCGGAATCACCGCGGGCGTGTTGCAACCGGCGAGCCAAACTAGGCACAAGGCGAGGGTCAGGCGCTTCATGAGTGGCGCTTCCTTTTCACAGACATGAGGGTTACTTCCAGTAAGCGGGGAACATGCTCAGGCGACGCTTGAGCGCGGTCGACAACCAGGATTCGTAGCCACCGAGGCGGTAGCCGGCGTATTTGCACAGGGTACGCAGCAGCACTTCCGGCAACCGGTGCAGGGCACCGGCTTCGCGCAGCGCGGCGATCTCGGCCAGCACGTAACGCCTGCCCTCGCCTCCGGCACTGCCAAATGCGTGCCGAATCCAGCGCTCGCGCCCGTAGAACACGCCGATATCGAAATAGCGGCGAAACTCCTCCAGCAGGCGGTAATCGTGGGAATGCTGCACCTCGGCGTCGGCGGCGTAGCGTACCGCGTAGCCGGCCAGCAGCAGCTTGGCGGCGACGTAGGCGTCCTCGCTGCCGATCACGTCCTCGGGAAAACCGCCGACCGCCTCGAGGGCGTCGCGCCGGTAGACCGAGCAGGAGTCGGAGCTGAAGCAGGTCTTGATGCCCAGTTCGGCGGCATCGCACAGGCGTTTGCTGCGGCTGTGCGGCGGGTAGTTGAAGCGGCGCGCCTGGGCGGCGAGCAGGCCGGCGTCCGGGTGCGGCAGCTGGCGGCCGTAAGCCACGCCGATATCCGCCTCGCTGTGCAGGTTGGCGACGAGGCGGGCGAAGGTCTCGGGGTCGGCCGGGATGGCGTCCTGGGTCAGGTAGATCAGCACGTCAGCGGCGACTTGCTGGCTGGCCCAGCGCCGCGTGCCGCCGTGGTTGAACTGCGCCGGGTCGATCGCCTCGATGCGTGCACCGGCCTGGCGCAGCCGCGCCACCGTGTCGTCGTGCGAGGCGCTGTCGACCACCAGGAACTCGTCCGGCTGCAGGCTCTGCGCAGCCAGCGCCGGCAGCAGCCGATCCAGGTGGGCGGCGGCGTTGCGCGTGGGAATGATCAGGGCGACGGCCATCAGCTGAGCGGCTCGGCGACCGGCACCCGGCCGTAGATGTCGGTGAAGCGCACGATGTCGTCCTCGCCCAGGTACTCGCCGCTCTGCACCTCGATCATCACCAGGTCGATGACCCCGGGGTTGACCAGGCGGTGGCTGTGGCCGGCGGGAATGAAGGTGGACTGGTTGGTGTCGAGGAGGAAATCGCGTTCGCCGTTGACCACCCGCGCCATGCCGCTGACCACTATCCAGTGCTCGCTGCGGTGGTGATGCATCTGCAGCGACAGCGACTCGCCGGGGCGCACCACGATGCGCTTGATCTTGAAGCGGCGCCCCTCCTCCAGCACCGTGTAGGTGCCCCAGGGCCGGCTGACGGTGCGGTGCAGACGATAGGCCTCGTGGCCGCGCTGCTTGAGCTCCTGGGCGATGAACTTGACGTCCTGGGTGCTGCCGGCGTCGGCGATCAGCAGCGCGTCGGGGGTGTCGACCACCACCAGATCGCGCACGCCGACCGCACCGACCAGGCGGTGCGGCGAGTCGATGTAGCAGTTGCTGACCCGGTGCAGCACCGCCTCGCCGTTGACCTGGTTGCCCGCGGCATCGGCCGGGACCAGCTCGCGCAGCGCCTGCCAGGAACCGATATCGCTCCAGCCGAGGTCGCAGGGCACCACCGCCACCTTGGCCGAGCGCTCCATCAGCGCGTAGTCGATGGAGATGTCCTGCACCTGGGCGAAGCTCTGCCCGTCCAGCTCGCACTGCCAGCCCTGCGCCCCCTGCGCCGGATGGCTGCGCGCCAGGCAGCGCTCGACCGCCTCCAGCAGCTCCGGCGCATGGGCGCGCAGCTCGGCCAGCACGGCATCGGCGCGGAAACAGAACATGCCGGCGTTCCACAGGTGGCGGCCGCCGTCGAGGTAGGCCTGGGCGGTGGCCGCATCGGGCTTCTCGACAAAGCTGGCGACGCGGCTGCCGCCGTCGCTCAGCGCCTCGCCCTGCTGGATGTAGCCGTAGCCGGTCTCGGCATGGCTGGGGCGAATGCCGAAGGTCACCAGCCAGCCCTCGCTGGCCAGCACGCGCGCCTGCTCGATGGCGGCGACGAAGGCGGCCTGGTCGCGGATCAGGTGATCGGCCGGCAGCACCAGCAGCTGCGCCTGCTCGCCGTACTGGCGGGCCACGTGCAGGGCGGCGGCGGCGATGGCTGGTGCGGTGTTGCGCCCCTGCGGCTCGAGCAGGAAATCCAGGGCCAGGCCGCCCGCGTTCAGCGGGCGGTAGTCGTCCAGGGTGCGAAACAGCAGGTCGCGGTTGATCACCGTGAGCAGCTGGCCGACGCCGTCCAGCCCGGCGACCCGCGCGAAGGTCTTCTGCAGCAGGCTGCGCCCATCGGCCAGACGCATGAAGGGTTTCGGCATGGCCTCGCGCGACACCGGCCACAGGCGGGTGCCGGCGCCGCCGGCAACGATGCAGGGGATCAGCGCATTCATCAGTAGGCCTCACGAGTGAAGATGACCGCCGGCAGGGTGCGGAACAGGATGTACAGGTCGAACCATACCGACCAGTTCTCGATGTACTGCAGGTCGTACTCGACGCGTTTCTCGATCTTCTCCAGGGTGTCGGTCTCGCCGCGGTAGCCGTTGATCTGCGCCCAGCCGGTGATGCCGGGCTTGACCCGATGGCGCGCGGTGTATTCCTTGACCGCGTCCTCGAACAGGATGCCGGCCGCCTTGGTCGCCGTGGCGTGCGGGCGCGGACCGACCATCGACATGCTGCCGAGCAGCACGTTGAACAGCTGCGGCAGCTCGTCGAGGCTGGTCTTGCGGATGAAGCGCCCGACCCGGGTGATGCGATCGTCGTCGCGGGTGGTCTGCCGCTCGGCGTTGGCGTCGGTGCGGTCGCAGTACATCGAGCGGAACTTAAACACCTCGATCAGGCGGTTGTTGTAGCCGTAGCGCTTCTGCCGGAACAGCACCGGGCCGGACGAGTCGAGCTTGATCGCCAGGGCCACCAGGACCATCAGCGGCAGCGCCGGGATCAGCGCCAGGCTCGCCAGCAGCAGGTCCTCCAGACGCTTGATCAGCGGCGACCAGCCATCCAGCGGGCGCTCGGATACGTTGAACATGGGCAACCCGCCCACCTCGGTGATGCGGTTGCGCGCATGGCGGAAGGCGAGCATGTCCGGCACCAGCAGCACGTTGACCGGCAGCTTGCGCAGCTCGTGGACGATCTGGCCGATGCGGTTTTCCGCCGACCAGGGCAGCGCCACCAGCACCTGGGTCACCCGCTCGCGGCGAATCAGGCGCTCCAGGTCGCGGCTGTTGCCCAGCAGCGGCAGTCCGGCCAGGGTCTCGGGCATGCGGCCGATGCGGTCGTCGATAAAGCCGATCAGGCCGGAACGAATGTCGCAGTGGCGCGCCATGAACTCGGCCAGGCGCACGCCGTTCTCGGTGCCGCCGAGAATCACCGCGCTCTGCAGGAACTGGCCGCTGGCGATCCAGCGACGGAATAATGCCAATAGCAGCAGACGCTCGACGCCGAACGCCAACAAACTGACGGCAAACCAGAGAATCAGGAAGTGCCACTCCATGAAGCTGAACATGGCCAGTGCCTGGTGCATGAACAGCAGCAGGCAGAACGCCGCCGACCAGGCGAAGAACATCATGCGAAAGCGCAGCAGGTTGCTGAAGATCTCTTCCGAGTAGACCCCCAGTGCCTGGAACATCACCACCGTCAGCCCGCCGAAGAACAGCAGCACCGTGGCATAGCTCTGCGTCAGCCCGGACTCGCTCGACAACCAGAACAGCAGCAACAGACCCGGCAGCGCCGCGGTGAAGCCGTGCACCAGGCGCATCACGGCCAGAAAGTATTCGACAAACCCGGGGCGCGCCAGTAGCGAGTTACCGACCGTGAGCTGCCGCATGGATGATTACCCCCGCCACATTTTCCGTTGATGCCCCGCCCACAGGCGTCAGAAAAAAGGCAGTAGAAAATATTCGCACTCGATGGAACGACGGAATGCCGTCGCCCCTAGTTATGGCGCGACTAAACCATTTTTGTGATGGCATTTCAACATCCAGGCGACGCCTCGTCCCAGTTAAATATTGACGCCATAAAAACAGCAGAAACGAGCGTGCCAATTGAGCACGTATATCCAGGCTCCACGCGGCCTGCGAGCCGATCCGCCACTCGCAAATGCAGCAGCGACTGGTGTACAAATTGCGCCAACGTAACGGCCGAGCCCCAGTTCCCCGAGAGTGGACACAAGAAGAGCGAAAGGTCGTCGCGCAGCCCCCGCGCCGACGCGGTTGCCTTATCATCTGCCCCCAACAGGCCTGTCCCACCATTCATTCGCCAAGGGCACTTTCCATGCGCATCCTGATCACCGGCGGCGCCGGCTTTATCGGCTCGGCTCTGATCCGTCATCTGCTGCAGCACACCGAGCACCAGGTGCTCAATCTCGACAAGCTGACCTATGCCGGCAACCTGGAGTCGCTTGCCGAAGTGGCCGCCAGCCCGCGCTACCGCTTCGTCCAGGCCGATATCGCCGACAGCGCGCAGGTGGCGCAGACCCTGGCCGAATTCCAGCCGGATGCGATCATGCACCTGGCCGCCGAATCCCACGTCGACCGCTCCATCGACGGCCCCGCCGCCTTTATCCAGACCAATATCGTCGGCACCTACGCCCTGCTGGAAAGCACCCGCGCCTACTGGCTCGGCCTGAACGAGGAGCGCAAGGCGGCCTTCCGTTTCCACCATATTTCCACCGACGAGGTCTACGGCGACCTGCACGGCGTCGACGAGCTGTTCGTCGAAACCACCCCCTACGCGCCCAGCTCGCCCTATTCGGCGAGCAAGGCGGCCTCCGATCACCTGGTGCGCGCCTGGCAGCGCACCTACGGCCTGCCGGTGCTGATCACCAACTGCTCGAACAACTACGGCCCCTACCATTTCCCCGAGAAGCTGATCCCGCTGATGATCCTCAATGCCCTGGCGGGCAAGCCGCTGCCGGTGTACGGCAACGGCCAGCAGGTGCGCGACTGGCTCTATGTCGAAGATCACGCCCGCGCCCTGCTCAAGGTGGTGAGCGAGGGCCAGGTCGGCGAGACCTACAACATCGGCGGCCACAACGAACAGAAGAACCTCGACGTGGTGCAGGCCATCTGCGCCCTGCTGGAAGAGCTGGCCCCCAGCAAGCCGGCCGGCGTGGCACGCTACGCCGACCTGATCACCTATGTGCAGGACCGTCCTGGGCACGATCTGCGCTACGCCATCGACGCCGGCAAGATCCAGCGCGAACTGGGCTGGGTACCGCAGGAAACCTTCGCAAGCGGTCTGCGCAAGACCGTGCAGTGGTACCTGGCCAACCTCGACTGGTGCCGCCGCGTGCAGGATGGCAGCTATCAGGGTCAGCGACTCGGCGCACTCTAAGGAGCTTCAATGAAAGGCATCATCCTCGCCGGCGGTTCCGGCACCCGGCTGCACCCCATCACCCTCGGCGTGTCCAAGCAGCTGCTGCCGATCTACGACAAGCCGATGATCTACTACCCGCTGTCGGTGCTGATGCTCGCCGGCATCCGCGAGATCCTGATCATCTCCACCCCGGAAGACCTGCCCAACTTCCAGAAGATGCTCGGCGACGGCAGCCCGTTCGGCGTCCGCCTGCAGTATGCCGAGCAGCCCTCGCCGGACGGCCTGGCCCAGGCCTTCCTGATCGGCGAATCCTTTATCGGCGACGATTCGGTGTGCCTGATCCTCGGCGACAATATCTTCCACGGCCAGCACTTCACCGAGATGCTGCTGCGCGCCGCCAGCCATGGCAGCGGCGCCACGGTGTTCGGCTACTGGGTCAGCGACCCCGAGCGCTTCGGCGTGGTGGAGTTCGACGCCGCCGGCAACGCCCTGTCGATCGAGGAGAAGCCGAACCAGCCGAAGTCCAGCTACGCGGTCACCGGTCTGTACTTCTACGACAACGACGTGGTGCGCATCGCCAAGGCGGTCAAGCCCTCGCCGCGCGGCGAACTGGAGATCACCGACGTCAACAACGCCTACCTGGCGCGCGGCGACCTGCGCGTGGAGCGCTTCGGCCGCGGCTTCGCCTGGCTCGACACCGGCACCCACGACAGCCTGCTGGACGCCTCGCAGTACGTGCAGACCATCGAGCACCGCCAGGGCCTGAAGGTCGCCTGCCTGGAGGAGATCGCCTACCAGCACGGCTGGATCGACCGCGAGCAGTTGCTGCGGCGCGCCAAGGCCTTCGGCAAGACCGGTTACGGCCAGTACCTGTACAAGCTGGCGGAGGAATGAGCATGCAGGTGATCCAGACCCGTCTGCCCGAGGTGCTGATCCTCGAGCCCCAGGTGTTCGGCGACGAGCGCGGCTTCTTCTACGAGAGCTTCAATGCCCGCCGCTTCGCCGAGGCCACCGGGGTGAGCCGCGACTTCGTCCAGGACAACCATTCGCGCTCGGCGCGCGGTGTGCTGCGCGGCCTGCACTACCAGCTGCAGCAGGCCCAGGGCAAGCTGGTGCGGGTCAGCGCCGGCGAGGTCTACGACGTGGCGGTGGACCTGCGCCGCAGCTCGCCGACCTTCGGCCAGTGGGTCGGCGCGCACCTGTCGGCCGAGAACAAGCGCCAGCTGTGGGTGCCGGAAGGTTTCGCCCATGGTTTCCTGGTGCTCAGCGAGTATGCCGAGTTCCTCTACAAGACCACCGACTACTACGCCCCAGCCCATGAACGCTGCATCCGCTGGGACGATGCCAGCCTGGCCATCGACTGGCCGCTGGATGGCCTCACCCCGCAACTGTCGGCCAAGGACCAGCAGGGCCTGAGCCTGCAGGACGCCGAGACCTTCCCATGAAGATCCTGATCAGCGGCCACACCGGCCAGGTCGCCCGCGAACTGCAACTGGCCCTGCAGGGGCATGAACTGCTCAGCCTGGGTCGCCAGGCCTTCGACCTGGCCCGCCCGGCCAGCCTGCGCGAGATCATCCTGCGCGAGCGCCCGCAGCTGCTGATCAACGCCGCCGCCCATACCGCGGTGGATCAGGCCGAGCAGGAGCGCGAGCTGGCCTTCGCCATCAACGCCGAGGCCCCCGGCGTCATGGCGCAGGCTTGCGCCGAGCTGGGTATACCGCTGCTGCACTACTCCACCGACTACGTGTTCGACGGCAGCAAAGACGCGCCCTACGTCGAGAGCGACGCGCCCAATCCGCTGGGGGTGTACGGCGCCAGCAAGCTGGCCGGCGAACGAGCGGTGGCGGCCAGCGGCTGCGACCACCTGATCCTGCGCACCAGCTGGGTCTACTCGCGGCACGGCAAGAACTTCCTGCTGACCATGCAGCGCCTGCTGCAGGAGCGCGACCAGCTCAGGGTGGTGGCCGACCAGATCGGCGCGCCGACCTGGGCCGGCAGCATCGCCGCCGCTACCGCCGAGCTGATCGCGGCCTGGCAGGCGGGCAACCGCCACTGGGGCACCTACCACCTGAGCTGCCAGGGCGAGACCAGCTGGTTCGGCTTCGCCCAGGCCATCGCCGAACGCCTGCGCGCCGCCGGCAGGCCCTGCGCCGAGCTGCTGGCGATCCCTTCCAGCGACTACCCGACGCCGGCGCGTCGGCCGCTCAACTCACGCCTGGACGGCAGCAAGCTGGCGCGCGACTGGCAGGTGCGCCTGCCCGCCTGGCAGGCGGCGCTGGACGCCTGCCTGCAACGCGCGGACTGAAGGCGCCCGGCGGAATGTGCATAATGCGCCGATCATCCCGGCGCAGTTTTCCATGAGCACGACCCCCGCCTCCCCGCGACGCCCCCGCTGGCGCAGCCTGCTGCTGCTGGCGCTGCTGCTCGCGCCGCTGCTGTGGCCGGTGCACTACCTGGCCGAGCGTTACTACCGCGAGGTGCTGATCGAGCAGAATCGGCAGACCCTCGACCTCTACGTCGCCAACCTGCTCGGCACTCTGCGGCGCTACGAGGTGCTGCCGCAGATCCTCGGCGACCTGCCGGGGCTGCGCGCCGCCCTGCATGCCCCCGACGACCCCGCCGTGCTGGACAGCGCCAATCGCCTGCTGACGCGGGTGCGCGAGCAGACCGGCGCCGACGTGATCTACCTGATGACCCCGCGCGGCGTCACCCTGGCCGCCTCAAACTGGGACAAGCCGGACAGCTTCGTCGCCGGCAACTTCGCCTTCCGCCCCTACTTCCGCGAGGCGCTGGCCGGGCGCCTGGGGCGCTTCTTCGGCCTCGGCACCACCTCCGGCAAGCGCGGCTACTACTTCGCCTACGCGGTGCGCGAAAACCAGCAGAACATAGGCGCACTGGTGGTCAAGGTCGACCTCGACCACACCGAAACCCTGTGGGGCAACACCCCGGAACAGCTGCTGGTGACCGACACCAACGGCGTGGTGATCCTCACCTCGCGCCCGGACTGGCGCTTCCACGCCAGCCGCCCGCTGGATCGCGTCGAGCAGGCCGCCATCGCCGCCAACCAGCCCTACCCGACCCAGGCGCCGCCGGCGCTGAACCTCGACCCCGGCGCCTGGCTGACACAGAGCCGCGCACTGGAGGAAACCGGCTGGACGGTGAGCATCCTCGCCCCGCGCATCCTCCTCGATCGCCCGGTGCGCAGCGCCGTGGCGGTCGGCGCCGCCGCCCTGCTGGCGCTGCTGCTGCTGCTCGGTCTGCTGATGCAGCGTCGTCGCCACTACCTCGAACGCATCGCCCTCGACAGCCGCGCCAAGGCCGAACTGGAGCAGCGCGTGGCCGAACGCACGCATGACCTGGAGCTGCTCAACAGCCGCCTCAAGCAGGAGGTGCTGGAACGCGAACAGGCGCAGCAGGAACTGGTGCGCGCCCAGGACGAGCTGGTTCAGGCCGGCAAGCTGTCGGCCCTCGGCACCATGAGTGCGAGCATCAGCCACGAGCTCAATCAGCCGCTGGCGGCGATCCGCAGCTACGCCGAGAACGCCGCCACCCTGCTCGACCACCAGCGCGGCGAGGACGCCCGCGCCAACCTCAAGCTGATCAGCGAACTGACCGAGCGCATGGCCTCGATCATCGCCCATCTGCGCGCCTTCGCCCGCCGCGACCGCCACGCCCCGGAACGGGTGGCCCTGCAGCCGGCGCTGGACGACGCCCTGGCGCTGCTGGCCAAGCGTCGCCGGGCGATGGACGTGGAGCTGATCCGCGACCTGCCGGATGCCACCCTGTGGGTCCAGGCCGGCGAGACGCGCCTGCGCCAGGTGCTCGGCAACCTGCTCGGCAACGCCCTCGACGCCCTGGTCGCCAAGGCGCCGCCGCGACGCATCTGGATCAGTGCCCGGCAGCAGGACGACCAGCTCGAACTGCTGCTGCGCGACAATGGCCCGGGCTTCTCGACCGAATCCCTGGCCCGCGCCCGCGAACCCTTCTTCACCACCAAGACCAGCGCCCAGGGCCTGGGGCTTGGCCTGGCCATCTGCGACAGCCTGATGCGCGCCCTGGGCGGCGAGCTGCTGCTGGCCAACCACCCGGACCGCGGCGCCCTGATCACCCTGCGCCTGCGCCTCGCCAGCCCCGGCGTCAACCTGCAACCCCCGGAGGACCCCTCGCCATGACCAGCGACAGCGCCATCGACAGCCGCACCCAGGTTCTGCTGATCGACGACGACGCCCACCTGCGCCAGGCACTCAGCCAGACCCTCGACCTGGCCGGACTCAAGGTGCTCAGCCTGGGCGACGCCCAGGGCCTGGCCGCGCGTATTCCGGCCGGCTGGCCGGGGGTGGTGGTCAGCGACATCCGCATGCCCGGCATCGACGGCCTGCAGCTGCTCGCCCAGCTGCGCGAGCGCGACGCCGAACTGCCGGTGCTGCTGATCACCGGCCACGGCGACGTGCCGCTGGCGGTGCAGGCGATGCGCGCCGGCGCCTACGATTTCCTGGAAAAGCCCTTCGCCAACGACGACCTGCTCGACAGCGTGCGCCGCGCCCTCGATCTGCGCCGCCTGGTGCTGGACAACCGCAGCCTGCGCCTGGCGCTGACCGATCGCCAACAGCTGGCCGGGCGCCTGGTCGGCCAGTCGCCGGCGATGCAGCGCCTGCGCGAGCAGATCGGCGCGCTGGCCGGAATCGCCACCGACGTGTTGATCCTCGGCGAGACCGGTGCCGGCAAAGAGGTGGTGGCGCGCGCCCTGCACGACCTGTCCAGCCGCCGCGACGGCCCCTTCGTCGCCATCAACGCCGGCGCCCTGGCCGAGTCGGTGGTGGAAAGCGAGCTGTTCGGCCACGAGGCCGGCGCCTTCACCGGCGCGCAGAAACGCCGCATCGGCAAGTTCGAGTTCGCCAACGGCGGCACCCTGTTCCTCGACGAGATCGAGAGCATGAGCCTGGACGTGCAGGTCAAGCTGCTGCGCCTGCTGCAGGAACGGGTGGTCGAACGCCTCGGCGGCAACCAGCTGATCCCGCTGGACATTCGCGTCATCGCCGCGACCAAGGAAGACCTGCGCCAGGCTGCCGATGCCGGACGCTTCCGCGCCGACCTCTACTACCGGCTGAACGTCGCGCCGCTGTCCATCCCGCCGCTGCGCGAGCGCGGCGAGGACGCCCTGCTGCTGTTCCAGCACTTCGCCGAGGGCGCCACCGCGCGCCACGGCCTGCCGCCCCGCGAACTGCAGCCGGGGCAGCGCGCACTGCTGCTGCGCCACCCCTGGCCGGGCAACGTGCGCGAGCTGCAGAACGCCGCCGAGCGCTTCGCCCTCGGCCTGGAGCTGGCGCTGGACAGCAACGCGCCGAACCTGCCGCCGGTCAGCGGCGGCCTCGGTGAACAGGTCGAAGCCTTCGAGCGGGCGCTGATCGCCGCCGAACTCAGCCGCCCGCACGGCTCGCTGCGCAGCCTGGCCGAGGCCCTCGGCCTGCCGCGCAAGACCCTGCACGACAAATTGCGCAAGCACGGCCTGCATTTCTCCGGCGCTGGCGGAAGCTCGCCAGAGGACTTCGACTGACTGGCGAGAAACCGCCAACGCCAGCCTCGCCCACCGCCATTTGCAGCCGCCGGCCGCCGTCGCCGGCCGCTCACGCAAGCCCAGACAGGCCCCTGACCACGGGCCCTGGCGCCCTCCCCCCGACTTACCGCGCGATCGCCTACGGCAGCCTGGCACAAGGGTTGCTCTAGGCAATGCCCAAGCGAACCCACAAGTACAAGTCCAGGCCTCGCTGCCCTCAGCCGGCGTTTTCCCCCAAGCCGCCTAGACTTGCTCTTGTCCGTTCGTCAGCAGCGCCCCTGGCGCCAATGCGATAAACACAACAAGAGGAAGCATCCGCATGTTCAAACTGACTGCCAAGGCGCTGGCTTGCGCCCTGTCCCTGTCCATCGCCGGCATGGCCCAGGCCGCCGACCCCATTGTCATCAAGTTCTCCCACGTGGTTGCCGAGCACACCCCGAAAGGTCAGGGTGCGCTGCTGTTCAAGCAACTGGCCGAAGAGCGCCTGGGCGACAAGGTGCGCGTGGAGGTCTACCCGAACTCCTCGCTGTTCGGCGACGGCAAGGAAATGGAAGCGCTGCTGCTCGGCGACGTGCAGATCATCGCCCCGTCGCTGGCCAAGTTCGAGCACTACACCAAGCAGATCCAGATCTTCGACCTGCCGTTCCTGTTCGACGACATGGCCGCGGTCGACCGCTTCCAGAAGGGCCCGGAAGGCCAGAAGCTGCTGACCTCCATGACCGACAAGGGCATCACCGGCCTGAGCTACTGGCACAACGGCCTCAAGCAGCTGTCGGCCAACAAGGCGCTGCTCGAGCCCAAGGATGCCCGCGGCCTGAAGTTCCGCGTACAGGCTTCCGCGGTGCTGGAAGAGCAGTTCAAGGCGGTGCGCGCCAACCCGCGCAAGATGAGCTTCGCCGAGGTCTATCAGGGCCTGCAGACCGGCGTGGTAAACGGTGCCGAGAACCCCTACTCGAACATCTACAGCCAGAAGATGCACGAGGTGCAGAAGTTCATCACCGAGTCCAACCACGGCCTGCTCGACTACATGGTGATCACCAACACCAAGTTCTGGGACGGTCTGCCGGCGGACGTGCGCGACGAGCTGAGCAAGATCATGGCCGAGGTCACCGTCGAGGTGAACAAGCAGGCCGACGCCCTCAACGAAGGCGACAAGCAGCGCATCCTCGAGGCCGGCACCACCGAAATCCTCACCCTGACCCCGGAGCAGCGTGCCCTGTGGCGCGACGCCATGCAGCCGGTGTGGAAGAAGTTCGAAGGCGAGATCGGTGCCGACCTGATCAAAGCCGCTCAGGCCGCCAACCAGCAGTAAGGCCGGAGAGCCGTAGGGTGGGCGACGCCGCGACTAGCGCCAGCCCACCGCGATGCCCACTGGGCATCGCCACGCTGCAACCGGTGGGTCGGCCGCACATGGCCGCCCCGCCCTACGCCCTTTCCATTCGGGAGAACCGACCATGAACGCCTTGCGGCGCGTCTGGGAGCACTTCGAGGAAGGCTTTATCGCCTTTCTCCTCGCGGCCATGACGCTGATCACCTTCGTCTACGTGATCCTCAACAACCTCTACACCGTTTTCTACTGGCTGGGCGACAGCTTCGGCGGCAACGAGTTTCTGCTCGGCATCGGCGACGCCATCCTCGACCTGGCCCAGGCGATGACCTGGAGCAACGCCCTGACCAAGGCCCTGTTCGGCTGGCTGATCTTCTTCGGCCTGGCCTACGGCGTGCGCACCGCCGGCCATATCGGCGTCGACGCCCTGGTCAAGCTGGCCAGCCGGCCGGTGCAGCGCGTCATCGGCATCGTCGCCTGCCTGTGCTGCCTGGGCTACGCCGGGCTGATCGCGGTCGGCAGCTACGACTGGGTACGCACCCTGTTCATCGCCGGCATCGGTGCCGAAGACCTCGGCCACTACGGCATCCAGCAATGGCATATCGCGATGATCGTGCCCTTCGGCTACGCCATGGTGTTCGTCCGCTTCCTGGAAATCTTCGTGCGCATCCTGCGCAACGAGCAGACCGGCCTGGGCCTGGCCGACGAAGCCGCCGACGCCCTGAAGATCAATGAGCACGAGGAGCCCAAGCAATGACCGTTCTGTTCCTCTTCCTCCTGCTGTTCCTGCTGATGTTCATCGGCGTGCCGATCGCCGCCTCGCTCGGCCTGGCCGGCTCGGTCACCATCATGCTGTTCAGCCCCGACTCGGTGCGTTCGCTGGCGATCAAGCTGTTCGAGACCAGCGAGCACTACACCCTGTTGGCGATTCCGTTCTTCCTCCTGTCCGGCGCCTTCATGACCACCGGCGGCGTGGCCAAGCGCCTGATCGACTTCGCCAACGCCTGTGTCGGCCATATCCGTGGCGGCCTGGCCATCGGCGCGGTGCTGGCGTGCATGCTGTTCGCCGCGCTGTCCGGCTCCTCGCCGGCCACCGTGGCCGCGGTCGGCTCCATCGCCATCGCCGGCATGGTGCGCTCGGGCTACCCGCAGGCGTTCGGTGCCGGCATCGTGTGCAACGCCGGTACCCTGGGCATCCTGATTCCGCCGTCGATCGTGATGGTGGTGTACGCCGCTGCCACCGAGCAGTCGGTGGGCAAGCTGTTTATGGCCGGCGTCATTCCGGGCGTGATGCTCGGCGTGGCGCTGATGGTGGCGATCTACATAGTCGCAAGGGTCAAGAAGCTGCCGGCCCTGCCGCGCGCCAGCCTGCGCGAATGGCTGCGTTCGGCGCGTGAGGCGATCTGGGGCCTGTCGCTGATGGTGATCATCCTCGGCGGTATCTACAGCGGCATGTTCACCCCCACCGAGGCGGCTGCGGTGGCCGCGGTGTACGCCGGCTTCGTCGCCCTGTTCATCTACAAGGACCTGACCTGGCGCGAATGCCCGAAGGTGCTGCTGGAGTCCGGCAAGCTGACCATCATGCTGATGTTCATCATCGCCAACGCCATGCTCTTCGCCCACGTGCTGACCACCGAGCAGATCCCGCAGACCATCACCGCCTGGGTGGTCGACCTCGGCCTGCAGCCCTGGCAGTTCCTGCTGGTGGTGAACATCGTGCTGCTGATCGCCGGCGCCTTCATGGAGCCCTCGGCGATCATCCTGATCCTCGCGCCGATCCTGTTCCCCATCGCCATGCAGCTGGGCATCGACCCGATCCACCTGGGCATCATCATGGTGGTGAACATGGAGATCGGTTTGATCACCCCACCGGTGGGGCTCAACCTGTTCGTCACCTCGGCGGTGACCGGCATGCCGCTGACACACGTGATCCGCGCCGCCCTGCCGTGGCTGATGATGCTGATCGGCTTCCTCATGGTGATCACCTACATCCCGGCCGTGTCCCTGGCGCTGCCGAACTGGCTGGGCATGAGCTAGGCCGCATCCACGCTGCTACTTTGGTACTTTGTGTACCCACTCCGCCCGGCCTTAGCGCCGGGCTTTTTTTGCCTTGGCGCAAGGCGGCCCCGCGACATCCGGCAGCGACGCGCCAGCGGGTGCGCTCCGCCGCGGCGCAGCCCCGTAGGGTAGGCTTCAGCCCACCAACGGGGGTCAGCGTGGGCTAAGGCGGATCGCCGGGCCCCCGAGCCTGCCCTGGAGCGCCTGGCCACAGCTCACTCAGACACAGCCATAAAAAACGGGCCCATCGGGCCCGTTGTTTATCGCGCTAGCGGTCGCTTAACCGCGGCTAGCGGCCGGCTGCCAGACGGTCTCGTCCATGGCCTGCTGCAGGGCCTTCTTGCGCCGCTCCTCGGCGCGCTGGGCGAAGAACCAGGCGAGGAAGGTGGCGAAGGACACCGCCAGCAGGATCAGGCTGGCCACCGCGTTGATCTCAGGTTTCACCCCCAGGCGCACGGCGGAGAAGATCTCCATCGGCAGGGTGGTGGAGCCGGGACCGGAAACGAAGCTGGCCAGCACCAGGTCGTCCAGTGACAGGGCGAAGGACATCATCGCCCCGGCCGCCAGCGACGGCGCGATCATCGGCACGGTGATCAGGAAGAACACCTTCCACGGCTTGGCGCCCAGGTCCATGGCTGCCTCCTCGATGGACAGGTCCAGCTCGCGCAGGCGCGCCGACACCACCACCGCCACGTACGCCGAGCAGAAGGTGGTGTGGGCGATCCAGATGGTGGTCATGCCGCGCTGCGCCGGCCAGCCGATCAGCTGCGCCATCAGCACGAACAGCAGCAGCAGCGACAGACCGGTGATCACCTCGGGCATCACCAGCGGCGCGGTGACCAGGCCGCCGAACAGGGTGCGACCCTTGAAGTGGGTGACCCGGGTCAGCACGAAGGCCGCCAGGGTGCCCAGCGCCACCGCGGCGATGGCGGTGTAGCAGGCGATCTCCAGCGAGCGCATTACCGAGTTCATCAGCTGGGTGTTGTCGAGCAGGCCGACGTACCACTTCACCGACCAGCCGCCCCACACCGTCACCAGCCGCGAAGCGTTGAACGAGTAGATCACCAGGATGACCATGGGCAGGTAGATGAACAGCAGGCCGGCCCAGAGCATGATGTTGGAGAAACTGAAACGCTTCATGGCCGTCCCTCCAGCTCTTTGGCCCCGACTCTGGTTGGAAAGCCGGTTGAACAGAATGCTGGGCTCAATGTGATTGAACGAATCATGGCCGGCCCTCCAGCTCTTTCGCCTGGTTACGGTTGAACAGAATGATGGGCACGATCAGGATCGCCAGCATCACCACCGCCAAGGCCGAGGCCACCGGCCAGTCGCGGTTGTTGAAGAACTCCTGCCACAGCACCTTGCCGATCATCAGGGTCTCCGGGCCACCGAGCAGTTCGGGGATGACGAACTCGCCGACCACCGGGATGAACACCAGCATGGAGCCGGCGATGATGCCGTTCTTCGACAGCGGCACGGTGATCTTCCAGAAGTTGTTGAAGTTGCTCGAACCCAGGTCGGAGGCGGCCTCCAGCAGGCTGAGGTCGTGCTTCACCAGGTTGGCGTAGAGCGGCAGGATCATGAACGGCAGGTAGGAGTAGACCACGCCGATATAGACCGCCACGTTGGTGTTGAGGATCTGCAGCGGCGTGTCGATCAGGCCGATGCCCATCAGCAGGCTGTTGAGCAGGCCGTTGTTGCCGAGAATGCCCATCCAGGCATAGACGCGGATCAGGATCGCGGTCCAGGTCGGCATCATGATCAGCAGCAGCAGCACCGTCTGGTGCTCCTTCGGCGCGCGGGCGATGGCGTAGGCCATGGGATAGCCGATCAGCAGGCACAGCAGGGTGCTGAAGAAGGCGACCTGCAGCGAGCCGAGGTAGGCCGACAGGTACAGCGCATCCTCGGTGAGGAAGATGTAGTTGCCCAGGTTCAGCACGATCTGCAACTGGTTGTTGGCCCAGCTGTAGATCTCGGTGTAGGGCGGAATCGCCACGTCGGCTTCGGCGAAGCTGATCTTCAGCACGATGACGAAGGGCAACAGGAAGAACAGGAACAACCAGAGGAAGGGGATGCCGATCACGGCATGCCGCCCGCTGGGCAGGTAGCGCGAGAGTTTGGCCAGTTTCATGATTGCAGTACCACGCCGCTGTCGTCTTCCCAGTACACCACCACCGGATCGTCCCAGGTCGGGCGCTTGCCGCGGCGCTCGGCGTTGGCGATGAAGCACTGCACGATCTGCCCGGAGGTGAGTTTGACGTGGTACACCGAGTGGCCGCCGAGGTAGGCGATGTCGTGCACGTGGCCGCGGCTCCAGTTGTACTCGGGGTGCTCGTGATCGGCCGGCAGCTCGCTGGCCATAAGCAGTTTTTCCGGGCGCAGGGCGTAGCTGACCTTCTTGTCCTCGGCGCGGGTGGTGACGCCGTGGCCGATGTAGATCGGCTTGTCCAGCTGCGGGCAGTCGATGATCGCGTGGTCGGCCTCGTCACTGCTGATCTGCCCGTCGAACAGGTTGACGCTGCCGATGAACTCGCACACCAGGCGGCTGGCCGGGGTCTCGTAGATGTCCACCGGGCTGCCGGTCTGGGCGATCCAGCCCAGGTGCATGATGGCGATGCGCTGGGCCATGGTCATGGCCTCTTCCTGGTCGTGGGTGACCATCACGCAGGTCACGCCGACCCGCTCGATGATCTCCACCAGCTCCAGCTGCATCTGCGAACGCAGCTTCTTGTCCAGCGCGCCCATCGGCTCGTCGAGCAGCAACAGCTTGGGCCGCTTGGCCAGCGAGCGGGCCAGGGCCACGCGCTGACGCTGGCCGCCGGACAGCTGGTGCGGCTTGCGCTTGGCGTACTGGCTCATGTGCACCAGCTTGAGCATCTCGGCCACGCGCGCCTCGATCTCGGCCTTGGGCAGGCCGTCCTGCTTGAGGCCGAAGGCGATGTTGTCGGCCACGCTCATGTGCGGAAACAGCGCGTAGGACTGGAACATCATGTTGATCGGCCGCTGGTACGGCGGCATGTCGGTGATGTCGACGCCATCGAGGATGATGCGCCCGGAGGTGGGCCGCTCGAAGCCGGCGAGCATGCGCAGCAGGGTCGACTTGCCCGAGCCGGAACCACCGAGCAGGGCGAAGATCTCGCCCTTGTTGATGGTCAGCGAGACGTCGTCGACCGCCACGGTCTCGTCGAACTTCTTGGTCACCCGATCGATCTTGACCAGCACCTCTTTCGGTGTCTGGTCCCCCTCGAGGGCTTTTTTGTAGGCGCTGGAGGCAACAGCCATTTAGGAAAACTCCCGGAAGTAACGCCCGACCCCTGCGGCCGGGCGGGAAGGGTTACTGACCCGACTTGATCTTGGTCCAGCTACGGGTCATCAGACGCTGCACCTTGACCGGCAATTCGGCCGAGATGAACAGCTTGTCCAGTACCGCCTGCGGCGGGTACACGGACGGGTCGTTGCGCACCTCCTGGTCCATCAGCGCGCCCGCCTGGGTATTGGGGTTGGCGTAGCCGACGTAGTCGCTGACTTCGGCTATCACCTGCGGCTGGAGGAGGAAATCGATAAAGGCATGGGCCTGCTCGACGTTCGCCGCGTCGGCCGGAATGGCCAGCATGTCGAACCACAGGTTGCCGCCTTCCTTGGGAATGCTGTAGGCGATCTCGATGCCCTTGCCGGCTTCCTCGGCGCGATCCGCGGCCTGCAGGATGTCGCCGGAGAAGCCGGCGGCGACGCAGATCTCGCCGTTGGCCAGGTCGCCGATGTACTTGGAGCTGTGGAAGTAGGTGACATGGGGACGCACCGCCAGCAGCTTGGCCTCGGCCTTGGCATAGTCATCCGGATTGGTGCTGTTGGGGTCGAGGCCCAGGTAGTTGAGCACCGAGGGGATCATCTCGTCGGCCGAATCGAGGAAGGCCACGCCGCACTGGCTGAGCTTGGCCATGTTCTCCGGCTCGAAGAGCGCCGCCCAGGAGTCGATGCTGTCGACGCCGAGCACCGCCTTGACCTTCTCGACGTTGTAGCCGATGCCGTTGGTGCCCCACAGGTAGGGCACGGCGTACTGGTTGCCGGGGTCGTTGGTTTCCAGCTGTTTGAGCAGCGCCGGGTCGAGGTTGCTCCAGTTCGGCAGCTTGGCCTTGTCCAGCTTCTGGAAGGCACCGGCCTTGATCTGCTTGCCGAGGAAATGGTTGGAAGGCACCACGATGTCGTAGCCGGAGCGGCCGGCGAGCAGCTTGCCTTCGAGGGTCTCGTTGGAGTCGAACACGTCGTACAGCGGCTTGATGGCGGTGGCCGCCTCGAACTGGGCCAGGGTATCCTCGCCGATGTAGTCGCTCCAGTTGTAGATGTGTACCGTCCCCGCCGCCTGGGCCAGGGTATTCAGGCCCAGCGCCAGGGCACTGGTGATCAGGGTCTTGCCGCAGGAAATTCGCACACGCAGATCCTCTTTCTATCGGGCCGCCCGCAAAAGGGCCGGCACTTTAGCGGAAATATCCGTCCTGTTCAGCGTTTCGCGCAGGGCGCTATCCCGCGCGGGAAACGACTGCCGGGTCGCAGAGGGACATTCCGATCGGCTCGGCCAGACGGCCCGCCGCAAGGGTCGAACAACGCATACAAGCTTCCTTTTATTGTTAGGGTCTGCGGCGGGCATGCCCACCGCAGACGGGGTTGCTGCTGCCGTTAGCGGCCGGACTTGACCTTGGTCCAGCTGCGGGTGATGGCACGCTGCACCGAGGGGCTCAGCTCGGAGAAGGTGTAGAGCTTCTTCGAGGCTTCCTCGGTCGGGTAGATGCCCGGGTTGTTGCGGATTTCCTCAGCGACCAGCGGGGTGGCCTTGGCGTTGCCGTTGGGGTAGGCGACGTAGTCGGAGATCGGCGCGATCACTTCCGGGGTCAGGATGTAGTTGAGGAAGGTGTGCGCGGCGTCGACGTTCTTGGCATCGGCGGGGATGGCCATCATGTCGAAGAAGGAGGCGGCGCCTTCCTTGGGAATGGCGTAGGCCACCGGCACGCCGTTCTTCGCTTCCTCGGCGCGGGCCTGCGCCTGGAACACGTCGCCGGACCAGCCCAGGGCCACGCAGATCTCGCCGTTGGCCAGGTCGGAGATGTACTTGGAGCTGTGGAAGTAGGTGACGTACGGACGCACCTTCATCAGCAGCTCTTCGGCCTTGGCCACCTCGTCGGTGCTGGTCGGGTTGGGGTTCAGGCCCTGGTAGTGCAGCGCCGCGGCATAGACTTCGTCCGGGGCGTCGAGCATGGCCACGCCGCAGGATTTCAGCTTCTCCATGTTCTCCGGCTTGAACAGCACGTCCCAGGAGTCGATGGTGTCGACGCCGAGGGCGGCCTTGACCTTCTCCGGGTTGTAGCCGATGCCGGTGGTGCCCCACAGGTAGGGGAAGGCGTACTGGTTGCCCGGGTCGGCGTTTTCCAGCGCCTTCATCAGGTCGGGGTTGAGGTTCTGCCAGTTGGGCAGCTTGGACTTGTCCAGCTTCTGGAATACGCCGGCCTTGATCTGCTTGGCGAGGAACTGGTTGGACGGCACCACCACGTCGTAGCCCGAGCCGCCGGAGAGCAGCTTGGCTTCCAGCACTTCGTTGCTGTCGAAGACGTCGTAGACCACCTTGATGCCGGTTTCCTTCTGGAAGTTGTCCAGGGTGTCCTCGGCGATGTAGTCGGACCAGTTGTAGACGTGCAGCACCTTGTCCTCGGCCTGAGCGGTGCCGGCCACGGCGGCGGCCAATGACAACGCTAGAAGGGTTTTGCCGAATGTTTTCATGCGTACAGCTCCTGTTGTTGTGTCGGTATTCCGGAAGGTGCGCAGGCCCTTCCGGTGAGGCTGGCCAACGCACTGGCGCAGTCTGGCAAGGTCATGGCACCGCTGACAACTTTACGTGGCCGCCGGCCGTTCAGGCCGACAGGTCACGCAGGGTCAGGTCCAGGCACTTGCGTGCTTTTTCCACCAGTTCGTCGATCTCCGCACGGCTGATCACCAGCGGCGGCGCAATGATCATGGTGTCGCCCACGGCGCGCATGATCAGACCATTAGTAAAGCAGTGTCCGCGGCAGACCATGCCCGCCGCCACCGCATCCGGGTAGCGCGTGCGCGTCGCCTTGTCCCGCACCAGCTCGATGGCGCCGAGCATGCCGACGCCGCGCACCTCGCCCACCAGCGGATGCTCGGCCAGCTCGCGCAGACGTTGCTGCAAATAGGGTGCCGTTTCCGTCCTGACCCGCTCGACTATGCCTTCTTCCTTGAGCAGGCGCAGGTTGGCCAGGCCCACCGCCGCCGCCACCGGGTGACCGGAGTAGGTGAAGCCGTGGTTGAAGTCGCCGTGCGCCTCGATCGCCGCGAACACCTTGTCGCTGACGATCAGCCCGCCCATGGGCACGTAGCCCGAGGTCAGGCCCTTGGCGATGGTCATCAGATCGGGCTTGAGGCCGTAGTAGTCGCTGCCGAACCACTGGCCGGTACGGCCGAAACCGCAGATCACCTCGTCGGCGACGAACAAAATGTCGTACTTGGCCAGGATCTCCTTGATCCGCGGCCAGTAGCTCTCGGGCGGGATGATCACGCCGCCGGCGCCCTGGATCGGCTCGGCGATAAAGGCGGCGACATTCTCCACGCCCAGCTCGAGAATCTTCGCCTCCAGCTGGTCGGCGGCCCACAGGCCGAACTCGTCCGGGCTCTTGTCGCCACCCTCGCCGAACCAGTAGGGCTGCGGGATATGGGCGATGCCGGGGATCGGCAGGTCGCCCTGCTCGTGCATGCCCTTCATCCCGCCGAGGCTGGCGCCGGCCACGGTGGAGCCGTGGTAGCCGTTCTCGCGGGCGATGATCACCTTCTTGTTCGGCTTGCCCCGGCAGGCCCAGTAGTGGCGCACCAGGCGCAGCATGGTGTCGTTGCCTTCCGAGCCGGAACCGGTGAAGAACACGTGGTTCATGCCTTCGGGGGCCAGTTCGGCGATGGCCTGGGCCAGCTCCAGCACCGGCGGGTGGGCGGTCTGGAAGAAGGTGTTGTAGAACGGCAGCTGGCGCATCTGCGTCGCCGCGGCCTCGACCAGTTCCTCGCGACCGTAGCCGACGGCCACGCACCAGAGCCCGGCCATGCCGTCGAGGATCTTGTGGCCCTCGCTGTCCCACAGGTACACGCC